>ERZ827168.4290-NODE-4290-length-13251-cov-7.205744_pt1 | contig 13251 bp, 16 predicted proteins | sample MGYA00519868_ERZ827168 | MGnify/ENA primary metagenome ERZ827168 (study PRJEB31778, sample SAMEA3449271) | human gut metagenome | biome: human gut; feature: human-associated habitat; material: faeces | place: United Kingdom | collected 2010/2012 ...
TTTCTTTCTATCTCTCATTTTACACCTCTTCTATTTTAATCTATACTCAGTATACCCCCCCCCCCCATTGAAAAATCAAGATAGAATATTTGTTCGATATAAAGAAGCTAAAATGTAAAAAACCAATGCTTATGCATTGGCTAATAATTAATATTATTCTATATTAAATCATCTATTTTACCATAAATATCTTTTTTAAAGAAATTATAAGTACAGTTTAATACTATATAAGTAGGAAGTGCTATTACTATACCAAGTACTCCTAATAATGCTCCTCCAACAAATACAGAGAATATTGACCATATTGGATTTATATTGTTTGTCTTTCCATAAACTTTTGGTGATATTATATATCCATCTATATTAGGGAATACTAAACAAATTATCATAGTCGCTATAAAAAGTTTTGGAGATACAACAGATGCAAGTATAACCGCAATTATGTTAGTCGCAAGTCCACCAAAATATGGAATTACGGTAGTTAGCGATGCAAGTATACCAAGTAATAACCAGTTTGGATGTCCAACTATTCCAAATAAGAATGAATACTCAAAAAGTTGTATAACCATAAATATTACTAATCCTTGTAGATAGTTACCAAGTTCATTATCAACACATTTTACATAATCAAATGCTCTAGGATTAATTCTTTTTAATATTGTTTTTGCCCTAATTCTTATTTTATCCATATCAACTAGCAAATAGATAGATACTATTATTATTATAATTGTCTTTGTAAGTACATCAACTGATTTAGAGACAAAATCAATTGTCCCTGTTGAAATATACTCTCCAACGTTTGAAATCAGCTTATTAAGAGTTCCATTAATTGTATCTTCAAATCCACCTAAATTTATTTCAAATTTTGTAGATAAATCTGTTGCTACTTGCCCAATCATTTTGGATAATGAAATAAGCTGTTCATATATTAGAGGAATTGTAACAGAGAAGAGTGCAACTATAACAACAAGTATTAATATAACTACTACCCCAACTGCTATACCTTTTCTAACTCCTTTTTGTTCTAATTTTCTAACACATGGATAAAGTGAGTATGCAATCGCAAATGAAATAATAAATGGTATTAAAATCGATATAATTTTGCCTACTATTCCACTCCAATATTCAAATGTTTTAAACCCTAAAAATAGTATTACTACTAGCATAAGTATATTAAGTAGTTTATAATTTAATTTATTTTTAAACATATTATTCCCTCTCTAACATTATTGTAACAGGTCCATCATTTTTAATATCAACCAACATATCAGCGCCAAACTTACCTGTTTCTACACATATGTATCTACTTAGTTTATTATTAAATTCTTCATATAGTGAAATTGCTTTTTCGCCATTTAATGCATTAATATAACTAGGCCTATTTCCTTTTTTAGAGTTTGCATAAAGCGTAAACTGTGAAATAGATAATATACTTCCACCTACATCTAATATACTTTTATTCATAACTCCGTTAGAATCATCATAAATTCTAAGATTTAGTACTTTATTTACCATATAATCAATCGTATCTGAATTATCACCTTCGGTAAATCCAACTAGTAATACTGCGCCCTTATCTATTCTTCCTATTACTTCATTATCAACTGTAACCGATGATGATAATGCCCTTTGTACAAGTACTCTCATTTTATAACCCTCACTACATTTTTTATATATTTTATATTTGATATATCATTCATAAATTTAGATAGTTTTGTTAAATTTTCTACATATATATCTATTTGGAAAGTAATGCCATCCATTCTGTTTATAGTTTTAATACTATCAATATTTACTCCAAGTGGAATAGCTTTTTGAGTAATATCCATCATAGCTTTATCGCTCGTTTCACTATAGACAATTAAACTAGTTAAAAATTTACCTGAAGTTGTATTATTCCATTTTACGTTGATCATTCGGCTATCTAAAAATTCCAAATTATGGCAACTTTTTCTATGTACACTTATACCATTACCTTTAGTAATATATCCGACAATTTCGTCTCCTGGTATTGGACTACAGCAATTAGCAATATTAACTCTTACTTTATCTATTCCTTCTACAATTATATTATTATCTATTGTAGCAACAGGATGTTTAATTTTAACTTCTTCTTTTGGTTGCTCTTTTTTATTTAATAAGTTAACTACATAACTTGCACTAAATTTACCATTACCAATTGATAAGTATAGTTCATCTAAATCAATAAGCTTTAATTCTGACAATAATATATTAAGATTTTCTTCACTTAAAAATTCACTAAATACTATTTTTTGTTTACGCATTTCTTTTTCAAGTGAATCCTTACCTCTTTCTATATATCTATCTCTTTCACTTTTAGTAAAAAATGCTTTTATTTTATTCTTAGCTTGAGTAGATGCAACTATATTTAGCCATTCTTTTGAAGGACCTGGAGAATTTTTATTAGTTATAATTTTTACTATATCATTATTTTTAAGTTCTGAATTAAGTGGAACCATATTGTTGTTTACAATGGCCCCAACTGTTGTTTCACCAACTCTAGTATGAACTCTATAAGCAAAATCTATTGGAGTTGAACCTTTTGGAAGTTCAAATATATCTCCTTTTGGTGTAAAAACATATATATTATTATTAAGTATTTCATTTTTAACACTATTTACAAAATCTTCACTACTCATTTTTTCTTCGTTTAATTCTATAATTGATTTAAAAAATTGTAGTTTTGCCTCGGTAGAAGTTCTAATCCCTTCTGTTAGTGTCTTATGTTCTTTATATGCCCAGTGAGAAGCAACACCATTTTCTGCAATTTCATCCATCTCATGAGTTCTTATCTGAATTTCAAAAAGGTAACCATCTATACCAAATACTGTTGTGTGTAATGATTGATACCCATTTGGTTTAGGCATTGCAACATAATCTTTAAATCTTTTAGGAATAGGTCTGTATTTAGAATGTATAATTCCAAGTGCCTGATAACATTCTTGTTCTGTATCAACTAGTACTCTTAAAGCAAGTAAATCATATATATCACTAAACTTTCTACCTTTTTCTAGCTTTTTATAAATACTATAAATACTTTTACTTCTTCCTTTTATTTCGTGTGGTATATCATGCTCTTTTAATAGATTTGTAACTGATTCAAGCATATCCCCGACTACTTTATCTCTTTCTAACTTTGTATTATTTAATTTTTCAGCTATGTCATAAAATACATCGGGTTTTAAATATCTTAATGATAAATCTTCAAGTTCACTTTTTAATTTATGAATACCTAAATGGTGGGCAATTGGAGTTAAAATTTCCAAGGTTTCTTTAGCTATATGTTTCTGTTTTGCCTCAGGGAGTGCCCATAGTGTTCTCATGTTATGAAGTCTATCAGATAATTTAATAATAATAACTCTAACGTCTTCACTCATACCTACAATTATCTTTTTATAGTATTCTATTAAAGCCTCATTTTCTGTAGAAAAATGAATTTTACTTATTTTTGTTACTCCATAAACAAGTTCGGCAATCTCATCTCCAAAAGTCTCTATAATTTCTTCTTTTGAAGTATCACAATCTTCTATAACATCATGTAGAAGTCCAGCACAAATACTTGGAGTATCAGCATAGACTGTAGTAAGTATAATTGCAGTAGCAAGAGGATGACTAATGTATTCTTCTCCACTCTTGCGATACTGTCCTTGATGTTTTTCTTTTGCATACTCGTATACTTCTCTTATTTTATTTAAATCATCTTTATCAGTTATATAGCTACTTGCTTTTTCTATTAGTGTTTCAATAGTTGCATTATTTAAACTCTTTGTCATTTTAACACCTCGCGTTTATTATATTATCTCAACATCATAGTTTGCTTCCCTTTTCATCTTTTTCATTTCATTCTTAACATAATTATCAATTACAGAATTTTCAGTATTTAGAATATCATCAACTACATCAGATAGCAATAGTCCTTTGTCTTTTTTCCAATGAAGTTCAACAAGACAGTTCCAAATATCTTCTTCTTTTATATAATTAATATCATTCTTTTTTAATTCTTTTACTTTACTTTTAAGTGCCGGATAAACTCTTTTATATAATTCTTCAATACTAGTGAAATTTATATCCATAGTTAGCCTCCTATTTATTATATATTCTATTTACATGTTCCGTAACTGTCTTAAAAGTCTTTCTGTGTTCTTTTAATATTCCATATTTTGAAATTGCTTCTATATGATCTTTAGTTGGATAGCCCTTATTTTTAGCAAATTTATACATAGGATATTTTTTATCTAATTCATACATCATTCTATCTCTTGTTACTTTTGCTATAACGCTAGCTGCGGAAATAGTAATGCTTTTTAAATCACCTTTTATGATTGATGTGGATTGGACATCTAATTTATCTAGTTTCATGGCATCTATTAAAATATAATCTGGTTTCACACTCATATTATCAACTGCTTGATACATAGCAAGTTTAGTAGCTTCATATATGTTAACCTTATCTATTACATCTTCATCCATTATGCCAATTCCAACTGAGATTGCTTTTTCCATGATAATATCATAAAACATATCACGCTTTTTTTCACTTAGTTTCTTAGAATCGGTTAATCCATCTAAGACAAAATCTTCTGGAAGTATGACACAAGCGGTAACAACAGGACCAACAAGTGGTCCTCTACCAACCTCATCTATTCCACCAATTAATTTATATCCTTTACTATATAATTCATTTTCATATTGCCTATTATCTATCTCGTTATTTTTCATAATCTCCTACTTCAATCTTTGATAAAATTTCTTCATTACCATATATTGTAACTTTACTATATTTTAATAAATTATAATTATATAATGTCTCATTAGTTATACTGTTTATTAACATATTATATATTTTTTCTATGTCTTTAATACCTAATACTAGCTTGTTAGAGTAAATTAAATTAATTTTATTATTTTTTGTAGCTATAGTTTGTAATGAAATTGAGGTATTTGAAGTTGTTGTTTCAATCAATATTTCATCACCTAAACTATTATCTATTTCTTTTGTTATTGCTACGTTCTCATTATATTTTGCTTTAAGTGCTTTATAAGTTTTACTTTTATCAGTTCTTAAACTTACTTGTTCAGTTGTTGTAGTAAAATTGCTAGGTAGTGAATCAACATATTTATATCTGGCTAGTTCAAAATTAATACAAATAATTCCAATAATGAATACTATAAGGCCTCCAAGGGCAATATTTACATATTTTTTAGAGCCTTTTTTTAATGTCATAACATCTAAAATTAATAAAACCGCAGTTCCTAATATAATAGAAAATCCAATTAAGATTAAGAATGTACTAAATAAGTAATAGCCATGTGTAACAAGTGCAATATTCATACCAATCATAATCATAATGGCAAATATAATTAAAACAAGTGGTACTGCCGCTATAATAGAACAAATCCTTACGACTTTAATTATAGGTAAAAATATATTCTTTTTAAGCCTTGTGTCTTTTCTTCTGTTTTCTTCAATTAGATTCAATTCTTTATCTTCTAATATAGAAGAAAGCACTTTTGATATAACTGTCAAGCAAAATATTAAATATGATAAATCAAGCATAAAAGCCCAAGCAAATGATAGAAATGCTCTTAGTGAAGCTCCTACTTTATAAATCAACATAACCCCTATTTCTTTAACTAATGAAAATGGAATACTTAAAACAGCAAGAACTATTATAGTAACCACTATTTTAGTAGCAATTAAAACAGAATCCTTTTTATTTTTATTTGCTGCTAAACGCCCTGCTTTTTTCAAAAAATTAGTAACTTTTTCTGATAAGTAGTCAATTAAATTAATTAAAGACATTTTATTATTCTCTTTCATAACAATCCTCCATATTATGATTATAACATAAAAATCAATCTAAAAAACAAAAAAATAGATTAATTATAATCTATCTAATGTTATAGGGCCTATTAAACCCTCTTTTAAATCTCTAATTATTATGGAGTAAACCTTGTCATAGTCAATTTCTCCACCGCTTATTTTTGCACCTCTTCTGTTGCCAATTTCTTCTAATGTTGCAATTATGTCATCAGATACTGTTGTTATTCCATATCTTTTTTCTAAATAATTAGGATAAAGTTCATTTAGTTTGTGTAGTATGTAAATGCTTAAATCTTGTAAGTCAACAACTTCTTCTTTAACTGATGAGAGTGCCGCAAGGTTGTATGCATGTTCTTGATTTTCTAGTTTTGGCCACAAAATACCTGGTGTATCCAAAAGTTCGATGTTAGAACCTACTCTTATCCAGCTTAGTTGTTTAGTAACTCCTGGCTTATTCCCTGTAACTGTTTTTTTCTTTCCAACTAATCTGTTTATCAATGTACTTTTTCCTACATTTGGAGCTCCAATTACAAGTGCTCTTACACTTTGTTTAGGCTTAAGACCTTTTTTCTTTCTTTCGACATTTATGATATCACTAACTTTAGATGTTTCTTTAATTATTAAATTAACATTTGTATTTTTGATAAGGTCAACCGGAACAACATTATATCCTTTTTCTTTATAATATTTGATTATTTTATCGGTTTGACTTTTATCACACATATCATATTTTGTCATTATTAATATTCTGGGTTTGTTTTTAATGATATCATCTATATCAATAACTTTAGATGATATAGGCATCCTAGCATCAACTACTTCATATACAACATCAATTAAAGGTAATTTTTCCTTTATTTCCCTTTTAGTTTTTGCCATATGACCTGGATACCAGTTAATGGAAGTATTAGAAAAACTTTTTTCTTCACTCATTATAAATCCTCCTTTAGCTTAGATAAATCACCATTTATTATAATAGGAGCAAAGCCCTCTATTTCATCATATAACATTCCTTCTGGAATATCATTATATAAATATATTTTTTTGTTTAATCTAAATGCATCATATAATTCTAAAAATGTAGCTCCACCTATATAATTTTTATCAATTTTTTCATTAGTTATTTTATCAAAATTCAAAACCAGTACTGCATCCATATTTTTTATAGTTTCTTCACTTTGTTTATACATTTTTGCTTTGAACTCCTGATGTTTTTCTCTACCTAAATTCCACATTCTCTCTTCAGTTTTTGGATCATCATAACAATTTGGTAAAAATACTTGTATATTTTTTTGTTCCAATTCATCTTTTATATTAGGTATATTTCCATAAAATCTTTTACTACATATTATTAATATTTTCATACAACATCACCTATCTTAATTTTTACTACTTTCTTCCAAATATTTATTATAAAATTCATCCATAGAAGAAATATATTTTTGGTCTTGTATTACTCTATATTTCTCATATTCACTTTCCGCTTTTTCTACTGCTTGTTTATGTGATATTTTCCCAGAATCTTTTAAAACTTGTTTTTTTCTAAATTTTAATAAATCATCAGTTGCATTTATCCAATCCTTCATTGTCATAACGTGTTTTTCTTTCGCTTCGTCCTCAGCAAAAACTAAAAACATATTAGTTATATCATTTAATTTATTAAGTTCTTCTTCAGTTAAATAATTTTTAGCAACTACAACATCATATTTATATATTAAACCATCAGGAGAATTTTTCCAAGAAGTAAGCCCCATATTATCCTTATTACTATTTGCTCTAGTATAAATAAGTTCTGCTGCTGTATGACCAGAAATAGCAAAATGTAACTTATTTTGAACTATTTTAAAGAAAGTATAAGCTTCGTCTGATTTTGGATTATAGTCTGTTGATGTAGCAATAAATAAATCTGTAATTTTTTGATAAGACATTCTTTCACTTACTCTAATTACTTTTATTCTTTCAAGCAATTCATCAAAATACTTAGAATCATACTTATTACCTTTAATAAAACGTTCATCATTTAATGCAAAACCTTTAGATATATATTCTTTTAATACTTTAGTTGCCCATATTCTAAATTCCGTTGCTTTTTTAGAATTAATACGATAACCAACTGCAATTATTGCATCCAAACTATAAACTTCAGTATTATAGTTTTTACCATCTTCTGCAGTTATTTCCATTTTGGAAACAACTGAATTTTTAATTAATTCATTTTCTTCAAATATATTTTTTAAATGTTTAGAAATTGCAGGAACACCAACTTCAAATACTTTAGACATTCCCTTTTGAGATAACCATAAAGTATCGTCTTTATATATTGCATCAACAATTATATTTCCGTCACTATTCTTATATATAATTAAATTATTATCTTGCATATTGTTCTCCTTTCCTAAGTTTTTCTTGTTCTCCCATTACCCTGTATTTTTAATAATTTTCATAAAAAAACTACCTTAAAATGCAAAAAGAATTTAATTGTTTTTTCTTTATTTATAAAGACTTAAAGTGATTTTTTCTTATACTTCCATTACCCAGTTAATATTTGTTTTGTTTTCATTCATAAAATCACTCCATTTCGTGCAAATTTATATAAATATACCATAAATTTCTTATATTTTTCTAAAAAATTAGGGGGTTAATTAAATCGTAATCAATTTTTACTATATACCACAATGGTCACATGGCAAATAATATACTTTTATGATTACTTAAGTTTAAATAAGTATTAAATATGCCTACCAATTACATTAGAAATTATAAACTTTTGATTATTTTCACAAATTTTTTGAATATTTCCATTTGTTATTAAGTATGTCTCACCATATATTGTTGCAATATTATTATCATCTATAAACACATGACTCCCATTACATTGTCCATATATCGGTCTATTATATGATTCATTAATTATTGCATTTCTTTGATACTTATCATTTTCATTAAAATTCGTAACATCATACACAAAATGTGGTTCAATATTTATATTTGTTAACCCCAACCCATCAAAAAACACAGGTTCTGATTCTTCTAATTCTTCTGGACTATTGAAACAATGTTCAGCCATATTTATAGCCCCAGCACTTTGTCCCATTACAACTCCAGAATAGGTAGATAATAATAATTTTAAATCCATTTTTTCAAACAATAAATGTTGATTATAAGTGTCACCACCACATAAGAAAACTAAATCAGCATTTTCAATATATTCTCTTGCTTTATCAACTTTTGTTCCATCTAATATGTAATATTCATCAAATGTAATACCAACCATCTTCATACTATCAAAAAATATTCTAGCATAACTTTCAACTGAATCTGGTGTGCTATTAATATCAGAAGCAACAAATACTACTTTTTTAGTTTCTCTTAAAACTTTTTTTAATTGATCAACTATACCATTTTCATTACTCATTGGATGCGTTATTTTTACTCCATCTTTTTTTTCATAATTTTTAAAATCACTTGTAAGTATTCTTATCATGCTTAATCACTCCTTAACTACATTATAATACTTTTTCATTATATCTATATAAATTTTCTAACATATTTGTTAAACATTCATCTGCCGTTGGGCCATTTTCAGAAAATCTCATTCTTACCAATCTACCATTAATTTTAAATATATAAGGATTTTTTACTTTTGTTAAAAAATCTAAAATTCTCTCATTACTTGATTTTCTTCTATCTATTTTTATAGTTCCTAATTCATCTACATCATCTAAAGTTACATCTTCAAGTCTCATATTTCTACATTTTTCTAATTTTTCTTGAAGTTCTTTTAAATTATATTTATTCTTCATTTTTATTTTCTCCCTTATATTCTAATGATTTTTCGTCTATGTACTGATAATTTAAAGAATTTAATTTAGATAAAGCAGACTTTTTAGTTTCCTTTTCATATAAATCTCTTGCTCCTTTTGCTACTCCGCCACCTCGTTTAGCAACTTTCATATTTTCCTTTAATCCTTGTGGCTTTTCTTCTCTTGCAATATCTCTTGCTGCAATTTCACCAATGTTTGTTAAAGCAACTTCAATATCTGTCATATTGTCCCTGAGTGATTCTTTTCTAATCCCTTTATAAGCTTTATATTCACTTGCCTTCATTCCAGACCAACCTTTATATATTTCATTTGTAAGCATAGCATATTCAATTGGTTTAGTTATGCCTCCTTCTTTCCAAACATCTGTAAGTTTAAATCTATCTACTATTCCTGAAAGTCTTCTTTTTATCCATTCATCAGAATAACCTTTATTGCGATAATAAGTTATCGCTCTATTTACAGCTAATTCCGGATCGAATACTTCATCTATTCTTTCGCTTCCTAAATTAGCAAGCCACAATTTAAAAGGCTCAGCCTTTGGACTTGGAATAGATTCAATCAATCTAAGTATTCCTTTAGCATCTAAAGTATCTGTCAATCTTAATTTTCCATCTTTAGCTTGTAATTTCAATTGTACACATTTTGTGGACAGTTCACTTTGCTCTTCTTCTGTCATTCTCGCCTTAAGCATATTCCAATAATTTCTTGGATTGTTACTATTTGTTAAAACGCTAACTACATCTACAACACTAAAATAATAATCTTCTTTCTCACTATCCCAAATACTTCTTATTTCATTTCCTTCAAATAAATTTGAAATTGTTTCTAATTTATTGTTCATGATTCACTCTCCTTTCCATAAATATTAATAGAGGTTAACCGTCGTAATCACTTTTCATTTGCTACACAAAAATACCTATATTTTTATTAAAATTGGCACTTTTTTATTGTTTTTTTCATTTTTTAAACTAAAATAGGAAAGATCTATATTCTCACAAAACTTTATAAAATAAGGATTTTTCAAAGTGGTTTATTAAATCGTAATCAATCAGTTGATATTTGTTTTATTATCATTCATTTTCATCACTTATTTCAACTTTTTCAAGTTCAATTAAATATTTATCAAAATCTGATTCATATAATTTATCTTGAATAATTCTATATTTTTCAAATTCAGATTCTGCTTTATCGCAAGCAATTTTATGTGATATTTTTCCAGCATCTTGTAATATTTCTCTATCAGTAAGTTTTAAAAATTCATCTAATCTATTTGACCAATCTTCCATTGTCATTGGTATATGTCTCATCGCTCTACTTTCTGCTAAGTCAAGATAAGCAGATACAATTCTCCTTAATGAATATAACTCTTCTTCAGTTAAATAATTTTTAGCAATTACAACATCACTTTTAATTATTTTACCATTTGGTGATGCCTCCCAATTAGTAAGTCCCATATGTTCTTTCTTAGAATCTGCCCTATTATATATAATTTCTGCTGCAGTATTGCCAGTTACACAATAGTGCATTTTATTTTGAACTTTTTTAAAAAATTCCAAAGTTGTTTTTGAATTTCTATCATAATCAATACTTGTAGCATATATATCAGTTATTTTTTGGTAAAATCTTCTTTCAGAAAGCCTTATTTCCCTAATTCGTTCAAGTAATTCATCGAAGTATTTTTCCGTTAAAATAGAACCACCATTTTTTAGCCTTTCATCATCCATTGCAAAACCTTTAATAGTATATTCTTTCACTATTTCATTAACCCATTTTCTAAATTGAACTGCTCGTTCATTATCCACTTTAAAGCCAATTGCTATAATCATTTGCAAATTATAATGAACTACATCCCTTGATACTTCCCTATTTCCTTCCTTTTGAACTATTCGAAATTTTCGAATAGTTGATTCCTCTTTCAATTCATTATCATTATATATTTTTTTAACATGATAATTTATTGTATTTATTTCTACATTATAGAGAGTTGATAACATTTTTTGAGTAAGCCAAATATTTTCATGTTCATATCTTACTTCAATTGTTTCTTTATCAGTTCCGGTTGCTGCAATAAAAGTTAGATATTCAGCAGCACTTGATCTAATCGTAATACTATTTTTTTTCATAAAATGACCTCCTTTATTTATCATAAATGTTTCTTTATATCATTCTCACCTGATTTTTCTTATAATTTTTATTGATTTTTTTGGAAAAATGTAAAAAGAAATTTAATTAAAAGTCTTATAAAATAAGGGCTTAAACGAATGTTTATATAAGTCGCTCTTTACCAGTTAAGAACGCCTTTAGTTAACTTTTCTTCTTGATTGTTATTTTTCATTTCTTGTCTTTTTTTCCTTTTTTGATACATATCCATTATTTTCACTTCTTTTTTACATCTTGTAATTTGTTACTTACAAATATTTCCATTACTATATGATATATAAATTGTTTGGTTTAAAATTTACAGGACACAGCCTGAGAATTTAACAAATTACTATTTTTTTGTTTTCTCAAGTTTCTTTTGATATTTTATTTCTAATTTTTTCTTTTCTTTTTCTAATTATTTCAAACTCTTTTTAGGTATTGGCATTTCTTCTGGCATCATTCCACCAATATCTGCAATTGCTTTTCTAACTTTTTTACCAACTTCAAAATGTACATCTTTTGCTTCTTTTTCACCTTGCACATTATCTCTTATAAGCCTTTGTTTAGTTTGGTTTATTCTAAATAAATTAGCCACTAATTCATCTTCATTCATGTGTCTAAAATATCTTCTCTATATTTTAATTTTTTTCTTTTAAAAATATCATCGGCAGTTTCACCATTATATAATCCTTTGTATCCTGCATTATGAAATTCAGCCATATTTTTAACACCTGCAGAAGATGTGACTTTTTGTAAAGTATAATTACCTTGTTTTGTTAGCTTTCTTTGATAAAATCTTTTTTCATCATCCGATAACGAATCGTATTCTTGTTCTGTTATTTCTTGCTTTCTTGTTTGAATTGCAAAATATGTTTGTCCTAAAGCAACAACCTCTTTGCTTGGATCAGCATTTTGTACTATTAAATAACATATGTATCTTGATAATTTAAAGTCTTTAACAATTTCTTCTTTCCCTTTGACAGTTTTTATTGGGTTGTTGACTTCAACAACCCAATCTTCTGCAACTGAAATACTATTTCGTGCAGAGATTATAGCCTTATTAATTACTTTTTGAAAGTTTCTCCAGTCTTTATATTCTAATACTTTCTGTAATTCACGAGCAAGCCAAAATTCATTGTCATATTCATCTATGTGTTTTATGTTTTCAAAAATATTATTATTATATTTATTTTCTATTTCCTTCATTATTGCCTCCGTTTCTATTTATTGTTTGATTTTGTATTCTTTCACTACTCTTCATTTTAATATTTTTATGAAAGCCATTTTAAAAGTGGAAAAATAAATTAATAGTTTTTCCTTTATTTATAAGTATTATAGTTAACTTTGTTACTTTCTTTTTAAAACCTTTACCAATAACATTATAACACGTATAATGTTGAACATAAAGATTTCAAGTTTAAAATTTTGATTTCTTTATGT
>ERZ827168.4294-NODE-4294-length-13237-cov-4.050372_pt1 | contig 13237 bp, 12 predicted proteins | sample MGYA00519868_ERZ827168 | MGnify/ENA primary metagenome ERZ827168 (study PRJEB31778, sample SAMEA3449271) | human gut metagenome | biome: human gut; feature: human-associated habitat; material: faeces | place: United Kingdom | collected 2010/2012 ...
GTGCCGTCCTGCTGACGATTGCCTCTGTGATCCTGGCGGTGCTGGGTGTCGCTCTTTTTTTCACGCCGACGCCCATAGGCGGGATTGTATTTCTGTTTCTTGCCTTGCTTCCGCCTCGACTAAATAATTGGAAAAATTTGCACCTTTGCGGTCAAAAGGTATTGTTATCCCATCGTATGAAAAAGCATCGGCTTTGATATAAGACAACATAAATTCGGAATCAATGGTTCGCTGTCGCAAGTTATCAGATGACTTATAGTTTACGCTAAATGACTCGGAATGCCTGTGTGCAATTATTGAGAGACTGTCGCCAATTAGAGTTGCAATTTACTATAATACCTTACTTTAACATAATTATTATAGCATTTTGCAACTGCTATTTCAAATAATGTGGCGAAATCGCCCTTGATGTTTATCAAGTCAAATGGCTGGGGGGAAAGAATAATTCCAAGGTGTTTAGGGTATCTTGTGATGAAAATCCCCAGAGCACAGAGCTCAGCGCTATTACAGCCTCTTTCCGTAGCCGATAGTATGTGCTGGAACTGATGTCTCGAATATGAGGCCGGAGCACTTCGATAATCTCATCGACATTTTTTAGCTTTTGCGGAGACAAGAATGAGTAATACAGGATCCAGTAGTAGACCTCTCCGTTTTTGTGACGGGTACGAAGAAGATTGACGGCGTTTTCAAGCAGCGTCAGCATTTTGTAGCTACGCTCAATACACTTGGCGTGATCTTCGATGATGGTTCCACCCAGATCTGCCCCAGCCATATAAATAGAGTCCAAAAAATCTTCAATGCTGCAATCATAATCAATGCGAAACTGATTCTTGACCTGCCGGATAGACAGTTCCAGACTCCATGTTACATCCCGATATTTTTTGAGCAGTCTCCATGTGTCGTGATAGCGGGCATCCTCTTCCGGCCGTTTTTCATACATCTTTCCTGACATTGTCGCACGCTCCTTCCGCTTCAGCATTTGGGATGATCGTCATTTCAAACCGATACAACGGACTGCCGGCACCGCAGCAGATTGCAAGTCCCGCTGAGATAGTGCCTTTCTCTATTCCTACCGTGCAGTCGTCGGATAATGGATATAACATATATTTGGATTTTGGGCATGAAAGGCAGGAAATGCCTTGTGCTTCAAGGGTTCGCAGCACTTTCCGAACGAAGTACAGCATGTGAGGTTTTGAAACGCTGGGAAGCTCTGTTGAAACGCAGATCTGCTCATCAGAAATTGGGCCGGACTCTGGCGGAATGGTATCCGGCACAGATACGTGAAGGTTCAGACACATAGCAACCTCCTCTTTGTCTATCATGACATCCGAAATTTGGAACATGGTCGAGAGATAATTCTTTAGGTAAATTACCGTTCCGCTGCGGCCTGGGAAAGTCAGCAGAGAAAGATAGTCAAAATCGGCCAGTTTTTTGAGCAGCCGCCCCACGCTGGAACGGGAGATTCCCCAGCGCGCGGATAATTCGCTGTAATTGACGAGCGGATTCCCGGTGCCGTTTCTGAAATACGCAACTGGCCCGATCTCAGAGCCGCGTACTTGCTGATCCTTATAAATCGCAGAGATCCAAAGATCCAGAATGACATCCATCTCAGATGCGCGTCCCGCGGAGATCAACTCCGTTGCCGTTGAAACAGGAATGAAGAAGAAACCGGAGTCTTTTTGGCATGGGCAGTTATAATCGAGCGCGGTGTTATTGCGCCGCCAGTCCGTAATGGAGAACTTTACGATATGCCCGCGGCCGAGGCGGGTAAATGTAATGAGCTGTCGATCCTGCAAGGATTTTAGGATTGCAAATGCCTGGTAGTGAAAGCGTACACGGAACCATTCCGTGATGTCAGTGATGGAGCAGATCCATTCGCCCGGATATACCGTGTATGAGATCCCGTCTATGCGCCGATAAGAGGTTCTGAAGTTGGCATAGGAGCAAAGAACGACATAATAAAAAAGACCGGAGCATCCGCCTGTGCGAATGCTCCGGTCTGCAATCAGAGTTTGCATAAATTCTCGATAAATTCGGCATCGTGGATAATCTACAATCTGCCTGAGTTCAAGCTGATAGTCTGCCATGGGTGGCCTCCTTTGCTAAGCATGATTGCTTTTGCATACATGATGTGATATACTTTTTTTGCCATTAGAATAAGTGACGGATTCGAACACGCGCAAGGAAAATCTGCCTCATTTTTTGCTAATGGCCTGCTAATTTGCAGTTTGAAATATCGCAGCTAATTTTTTGCTAATGATTACTTTGGTTATAAAAGGCTCTGAGAGTTGACCGTATTGCACAACAGTAGATATGGATAATAGCCGCAGCATAGTCGAAATGCACAGCAGTATATGTGAGGACATCGCAGGCAATTCGACAAACATATCTCCTAAGCGATAGGTCGGAGGTTCGAATCCTCTCGTGGGTGCCAAAAGCCTTGGAAATACTACATTCCAAGGCTTTCTTTTTTTGCTTTGCAGGCTGCGTCAGGATGTATTACCGTTCTTTTTAAAATGAATATGTTTGCACAACAGTGCATATTTTGCTAACAAAAAGTGAGCGCATTCGAGGCTTAAAAGAACGGTATGCCTACAAATGACAACAATTATTCTTTATGATTGCCCTTTGCCGCGGCATCTTCTTGCCCTTTGAGCAATTCAGAAAGCAATTCCGGATGCTGTTGAAGCATCTCCCGCAGCTGCTCAAGCATATTACTGCTGATCTCTGTCTGAGAATGCTCACCAATTTTGGAAAAGAATCCTGCGTCCATCTCTTGGGCAATCAGTTTTCGGTCTGCACCAAAACCGTGGGCATAGGTATCCGTTACCATTTTGGCCTCAGCGTGTCCTGTATCGCCTTGAACGGCCTCGATATTGCCCCGGCTCAGTTTCAGCTTCAGGGAGGTGCTGCTGTGGCGCAGGCTGTGAAAGACAACAGGACGAAGCCCGGTCTTCTGAATCAACTTATGAAACATCTTGTCGAACACTCTCTGCTCGTATGGGCGTCCATTGAGCTGTGCAATGACCAACCCATAGTCTCTGTGCTCATCGCCCAGAAGCAACTTATACTCTTCCTGACGCTTCTGAACCCGTTGCAGCTCATGGACAACGGCCATGGGCAGATATACTGTACGATTACTGCTTTCCGTCTTAGGGGCTTTCAGCACGAGCGTTGTGGTGCATTTTTTCGGCATGACCACCGGAAACTTAAACATCACTGTGCTGCGCTGAACCTGTTCCAACGCTTCGATGCTGTCGTTGCTACATCTACGCAGTTCACGGTCAATTTTCAAGTAGGCTTCACCAGAGCTGACAAGATCATCTTCCATGTGAACCTGTCCCCATTGCAGACCAAGGATTTCTCCTAACCGCATGGAGCATCCAAGTGCCAAGTACATAGCTGTCTGAAGCACGGGGTTCTCGCAGGCGTTAAGCGCCTGTATTGCTTCCTCGTCCGACCACGCATCACGTTTTACGGACTTTTGCTCCGGCAGCGTTGCGCCAAGTGTCGGGTTGACCGCTGTGTACTCCCAGACCACAGCCTTTCCGAACGCGGATTTCAGCACCTTGTGGATTCTTGACACCGTGTAAGCACTCACCTTGGCTCCGGTATCCAGATGTCCAGGCACCACAACGGCGGGTTCATTCAGCAGCATCGTGTAGTAGCAGGCATGAAGGAAGCATCGGAACGTGGATGTAAGCGAGACGTTCTAAAGTCTGCTTACTGATTTGTATGATGTGGCGTGGTAAAGGCAGGTGTGTGATGGGAGATGGAAGTGGTTTCAGGCTGTAGAAGAATAGAATCCAGTCTATACCCATCATAAGATACCGATCAAGGCGTAGACGACAGATGCTGCGATCCACGCGACACAGCACTGCATCAACACGATGCCTATTGTTTTTAGAGTTGAATCGAATTCCCGCCGGATCGTGGCTACCGCCGCGATGCAGGGAGTATACAGCAGCGTAAAGACCAGGAAGCTCGCGGCGGAGCGGTTGGTGAACATTGTAAAAAGCGGGGCCCCGCCCAACAAAACCTCCAGCGTGCTGACGACGGATTCCTTTGCGATGAAGCCGGAGATCAGGGAGGTCGCGCAGCGCCAATCCGCAAAGCCCAGCGGCGCGAACACCGGCGCGATCCATCGGCCGATGAGGGCCAAAAGACTGTCGGCGCTGTCGGCCACCACGTTCAGCCTGATATCAAAGCTTTGCAGGAACCAGATGATGATCGTAGCCAGAAAGATCACCGTAAAGGCCCTCTGCAAAAAATCCTTGGCCTTTTCCCACAGCAGAAGCGCAACGCTCTTGAGGCTCGGCAAGCGGTAATTGGGAAGCTCCATGACAAACGGTACCGGCTTCCCGCGGAATGTGCTCCAGTTCATGATAAGCGCGGCAACGATCCCAATCAGAATGCCCAGCAGATACAGAGAGATCATCACAAGCGCGCGGTGCGTCGGGAAGAACGCCGCGGTAAAAAACGCGTAGATGGAGATCTTTGCCGAGCAGCTCATATAAGGCGTGAGCAGGATGGTCATCTTGCGGTCGCGGTCGCTCGATACCGTGCGCGTCGCCATGATGGCCGGCACGGAGCAGCCGAAGCCGATGAGCATGGGAACGATGCTGCGGCCGGACAGGCCGATCTTGCGCAGAGGCTTGTCCATCACAAACGCAACTCGCGCCATATAACCACTATCTTCCAAAATTGACAAAAAGAAAAAAAGTACCACAATGATCGGAAGGAAACTCAAAACACTCCCGACGCCTGCAAAAATACCATCAATCACAAGTCCACGCAAGACACTATTGACGTTTGCCGAAATCATTGCCTGTTCTGTCAGATTTGTCAGTTGTGTGATGCCCATTTCTAAAAGGCTCTGCAATCCTGCACCGATTACATTAAACGTCAAATAAAACACAAGAAGCATGATACCAAAGAAGCATGGAATGGCTGTATATTTACCGGTCAGAATACGATCTATCTTCTGGCTTCGTACACGTTCTTTGCTCTCTCTTGGCTTTACTACCGTCTGCTCACATACTTTTTCAATAAAATTGAAACGCATATCTGCAATGGCCGCACTGCGGTCAATGCCTCGTTCTTTTTCCATCTGAATAATCAGATGCTCAATGGCCTCTTTTTCGTTTTTATCCAGTCGCAGCCGTTCCATAATCAAGTCGTCACCCTCGATCATTTTCGATGCTGCAAAACGAACCGGAATCTGTGCATTTTTTGCATGATCCTCAATCAAATGGCAAATGGCATGAATACAGCGATGTACAGCTCCACCAAAATCATTTTCATCACAAAAGTCCTGTCGTCCTGGTTTTTCCTGATATTTTGCAATATGCAGTGCATGACGTACCAGTTCATCTACACCCTCATTCTTTGCCGCTGATATCGGCACAACAGGAACACCTAGCATCTGCTCCATATGGTTGACATCAATGGAACCTCCATTTCCTGTCACTTCATCCATCATATTCAGAGCCAATACAACTGGTATATCCATCTCCAACAGCTGCATGGTCAGATACAGATTTCGTTCAATATTCGTTGCATCCACTATATTTATAATTGCCCGCGGATGCTCATCCAATACAAAATTACGTGATACGATTTCCTCACTACTGTATGGAGACATAGAATAAATCCCCGGCAAATCCGTCACTCTCGTATTTTTTTGTCCACGAATCGGACCATCCTTTCGATCCACCGTCACACCTGGAAAATTACCGATATGCTGATTTGAGCCTGTCAGTTGGTTAAATAGCGTTGTCTTACCGCAATTCTGGTTTCCAACAAGTGCAAAAGTGAGTTCTTCTGTTTCCGGCAGTGGATTTCCATCCCCTTTGCTATGATATTTTCCTTCTTCTCCAAGCCCCGGGTGTACAGACTTATTAATATCACTTGTTCCTTCATGGCTTCTCGCTCTTACTGCAATCGGCTCCACAGCAATTTTAGCCGCATCATCCATTCGCAAAGTAAGCTCATATCCATGTACTTGAAATTCCATAGGATCACCCATAGGCGCGAATTTAATCAATGTAATCTCCGCCCCTGGGATTACTCCCATATCTAAAAAGTGCTGGCGCAGTGCTCCCTCTCCACCAACATGCACAATGGTTGCGCTTTGTCCGATTTCCAGTTCCTTTAATGTCATCGCATCACCCTCTTATCTGTTGTTAGCCTTTATCGTAAAAAGGCACCCTCGTTGCCGAGGATGCCCATCACTTGCAACGAAAACCTCGTCGCCTTATAGTACCATATTTTTTTATGAATTTAAATGTTCAATAAATCACTAAATTCTTTTAATGCTCCATCTGTTTCATGTGCAAGTACTTTCTTCGCAAGTACTTTTCCAAGCTGCACACCTTCCTGATCAAAACTGTTTACATTCCACAAGAATCCCTGGAACATAATTTTATTTTCAAAGTGAGAAAGCAATGCACCTAATGCCTGTGGATTCAACTGTTCACCAATAATGATGCTGGATGGACGACCACCTTCAAAGTTCTTGTTGCGGTTGTCATCTGCCTTGCCACATGCAAATGCAACAATCTGTGCTGCTACATTGGCACATAATTTCTGCTGGCTTGTGCTATCCTGAATCACAACATCTGTACCAATCTGGCTGTTCTTGAATCCAATAAACTGCAATGGCACAATGTCAGTTCCCTGATGAAGTAACTGATAGAAGGAGTGCTGTCCATTGGTTCCCGGTTCGCCAAAGAGTACTGGTCCTGTCACATAATCAACCGGCTCTCCAAAACGGTTCACAGATTTTCCATTGGATTCCATATCTGCCTGCTGCAAGTGTGCTGGGAAGCGGCTCAAAGCTTGTGAATATGGTAAAACAGCTGTTGCTGGATAACCCAATACATTTCTCTCATATACACCAATCAATGCATCTAACATTGCCGGATTTTCTCTTACGTTTGTGTTTGCAGCAAGCTTATCTTCTGCTGCTGCACCATCCAAGAATGCCGCAAATACCTCTGGCCCAAATGCCAAAGAAAGAACCGCGCCACCAACAGCTGATGTTGAAGAATAACGACCTCCAATATAATCATCCATAAAGAATGCAGCTAAATAATCATCACTCTTTGCCAGTGGAGAAGTTTCGCTTGTAACTGCAATCATATGGTGAGATGCGTCCAATCCTGCTTTAGCAAGTGCATCTTTCACAAAAGATTCGTTTGTTAATGTCTCAAGTGTTGTTCCTGATTTAGAAACCAATACAAAAATAGAATGTGCTACGTCAACAGAAGCAAGTACAGCTGCTGCATCATCTGGGTCTACATTGCTGATGAATTTTGCTTCCATCTTAAATGTATTATTCTTTTTTGCCCAATTTTCCAATGCGAGATACATCGCACGTGGACCAAGATCACTACCACCGATACCAATCTGAACAACGGTTGTAAATTTCTCGCCTGCGGCATTTGTGATTTCACCGCTATGTACTTTGTTTGCAAAATCTGCAATGCGCTGCTGCTGCTCTACATAAAATGCTCTCTTGTCTACGCCGTCAGCCACAACCTTATCACCAAGCTGTCCTCTGGTCAACTGATGAAGTACCAAACGCTTCTCTCCGGTATTGATGACTGCACCATTGTATAATTCTGCGAATTTTTCTGATAATTCTGCTTCCTCTGCTAATGTAACAAGTGCATCGATCACATCATCATCCACCTGCTTTGCTGCGTAATTATATGCAAGTCCTTCTGCCATAGGAACGCTGTATGTCTTCACACGTTTTGCTCCATTTTCTCCAGACATTGCCTGTACTAAATTTACTTTTTCAACCTTTGCTAAATCGTCAAAAGACGCGAGGGTATCTAAATTTTTCCAATTAGCCATGATTTTCCTCCTTACTTATGCCTCTACTCTAATCATTCAAAATTATACTATGAAACCACACCTAGTTCAAGGATTAGACTAACCGATAAATCACGAATTTTTTCGTCATTTTCTCTTTTTTTCTTGCTTTCCAAATGTGCTATGCTATGATAAGAGTAACCACAAAAGGAGGATAAACCTATGTATGAATTTACAGAAGATTGTATGATACACATTGAAGAGATCGACAACGAGCATCGTCGTTTATTCCAGATGATTAATGAAGCAATCAACCTTGCCAACACTACTACAGATGTTACGCCGATTGTCGATAGTCTGTTAACCAATTTAAAGGATTATGCTGCAACACACTTTGCGCATGAAGAAGCCTATATGGAAAGTATACAGGATCCGGAGCTTCCTATGCAGCGCAAGGAACATGCCGCATTCACAAAAAAAATGAATTCCTATGTCGTCGACATTTCTTCACCAGAAGCTGCGCATGCTTCTTTAAATGAGATTCTTACTTATCTTATTCACTGGCTGTACCGACACATTTTAAGCAGTGATATGATGATTGGAAAAATGTGCGAAGATACTGCCGAAGATCCATTTGCTTTCACTGACAAATACAAAACCGGTGTTGAACTGATTGACACCGAGCACAAGCAGTTATTTGATATTATCCGGGAAGTCAACGACCTGATTCACGAAGAACTACTTCACGACAAATATGACGAAATCATGCGTCTGCTTGCAAAGTTGCGTGAATACACCGAATTTCATTTTGGTGACGAGGAAGCTCTTATGAAGGAGATTCATTACCCTGCCTATGATGCGCAAAAAAGAGCGCACACCGCATTCATTGAGCGCCTTGTCGAAATCGATTTGTCTGAATTGGATGCCATGGACGATAACCAGCAGGAATATCTTACGGATTTGATCGCTTTCCTTTTGACCTGGCTAACCAATCATATTCTAGGTTCTGACAAAAAAATCGGTGAATTTATCCGCGCCCAATAAACATCATTTTTAATGAATTATAAGGAGATTACGCATACTGTGGAAAATGAAAGAAGAAAAGCAAAAAGAATCAATATCAACGTAACCATCCAATTAAAATCCATTGACCCAGAACATCCGGCTTCTTCCGTAGAAATCAATGTTACCGATATTTCTACAACGGGAATGGCATTCCGTTCGGATTATCCGTTTGAACTGGGAACTTATTATAATGCTACAATCGTTTTAGACAACAAAGAAACCATTCAGACACTGATTGAGGTAATCCGTGCAAATAAAAATGATGACTCCGTACTTTATGGTTGCCGTTTCATTGGCATTACACAGGAAGAACAGTTTAAAATCAGCGTTTATCAGATTGTGGCAGAAAATTGTATATTGTTGGAGACATCATGAAAAAACACATACAACGTATCTTTACCATACTTGCAATTATATTATTTTTTGTCATCACCTATTATATGGGAAGACCCCTCATTTCTTTTGTATCTGAGCCCGGAGCTTTCCAAGTCTGGGTAAATGAACAGGGAATCCTTGGCGTCTTACTCTTTCTAGGTATGTTAATTCTGCAGGTATTTGCTGCCGTCATTCCCGGTGGACCTTTTGAAATTGCTGCCGGATATGCCTTTGGCGTTGTAAAAGGCAGTCTGATTTGTGCCATTGGTACCACGCTCGGCAGTATGGTTGTCTTTTTTCTTGTACGGTGTTTCGGTCACAAGTTTTTACATCTTTTTGTAGAGGAAAAAGAATTAGAAAAATTAACTTTTTTAAATGATAACAAAAAAATGGAGAGTATACTCTTTCTTTTGTTCCTGATTCCAGGAACGCCAAAAGATTTACTCTCCTACTTTGTTGGATTGACAGATATCTCTGTCTCTCACTGGTTATTTATCTGTTTTGTCGGCAGACTTCCTGCCATCGTTTTATCTGTTTTAGGTGGACATGCCTTAAGTAATGCCCAATATCACATTGCTGTCATTGCTTTTGTCGTCATTCTAATCACAGCATCCATCGGGGCATATTTTTTCCAAAAGCATAGGAAAAACACTAAAGAAGACCCACAAAAATAGAAGAAAACAAGACTGTGAGCAGACCTGTAACTGCGATTGCAAGACTGCTCATTGCACCTTCAATCTCTCCGATTTCCATTGCTTTTGCTGTACCAATCGCATGCGACGATGCACCAAACGCAAGCCCTTTTGCGATTGGATCGGTAATACGGAAAATCTTACAAATTACTTCTCCCATAATATTTCCCAATACACCAGTAACAACAATCACCGCTACTGTAATCGTTACATATCCACCAAGTTCTTCCGATAATCCCATGCCTATCGCTGTTGTAATAGATTTTGGCAATAACGTAACATATTGTTCATGAGACAATCCCATCAACCAGGACAACACACATACGGTTCCCATGCTGGTAAATACGCCTGCAAAGATACCAAGAAATACAGCTCTCCAATGATGCTTCAGCAACTCCCACTGTTCATAAAGCGGAATTGCAAGGCATACGGTTGCCGGTGTCAAAAACCAACTCAGGTACTGTGCGCCGGCGTTGTATGTATCGTAATCTACTCCGGATACCACAAGCACTATAATTGTAATAATAATGGAAATCAATAATGGGTTTAAAATTCCAAGCTTAAACTTCTTTTTCAAAAGAGTTCCTGCAAGGTAGGCAAGCAAACTGATTGTAACGCCCGCAAACAACGATTCCTGAAAAAAACTATTCATCTGTGTTCTCCTCTCTCTTCTGTCCTTTACGAATAATCCACTGCGAAATTAGTCCTGTAGTTGCTATTACCGTAAACAGACTCCCAATCGTAATGATACTGACTGGCAACAGCATAGGTTTTAACACACCCCAGGACACCATAAGTCCCACACCTGCCGGAATAAACATAACCGGCATAACCTCAATTAAAAATTTCCCCGCATCATGCACCGACTCTAATTTGATCATTCCTGTCAACAAACATACGAACAAAATCACCATGCCATAAATACTTGCCGGAATTGGTAAAGGCAGGATATATTTTAAGCCTTCTCCTAGAAAAGTAATCATCAATATAATCATAAACTGTTTTAAAAGTCGCATTTTTTCCTTCTTCCATAAAAAAATAACTGTTAGTAACGTTACCAACAGTTATTATAGTGATGTATTTTTTATTCTGCAAGAATATATATGTATAAACCTCACAAAATGTAGTCTCCTATTTTGTGCATTTTTCTATTATCACGACTTCTTAAAGTAAATAAATCCCAAAGAACTAAGAAGTAACATATATGGATAAAATAACATCGGAAGTATTTCAAATGCGCTTACGGTTTCCCCGAGACTTGCTGCTGCTGAAATTGCCACCAGCATCTGCGCTCCATAAGGGATAATTCCCTGAAAGATACAAGAGAATGTATCCAAGATAGACGCTGCTTTTCTACTACTGATGTCATAGTCTTTCGCCATCTCTTTCGCAATTGGATTTGCCATAACAATTGCAACGGTATTATTTGCCGTAGCAATATCCATCAGACCTACTAAAAGTCCCATGCCAAGCAAACCACCTCGTCTGCCTTTAAATACTTTTTTAATCCAATAAAGTAAGGCTGCAAATCCACCATATTCTTTGATCAGCGCGCAGATGGAAGCCACCAATATTGCTACCATACTAGTCTCAAACATTCCGGACGCGCCCTCACCCATTCGAACCAGTAACTCCGTCGGTGCAACCATACCTGTGACCGTCATAATCAGTGAACCACTGACAATACCAAGAATCAAAACAAGAAAAACATTGAGTCCCAGGATACCGCCAATGAGTACCAGGATATATGGTATTGTTTGCACAAGGTTATATTCTTCTCTGATAAAACCACCATTGTAATTTTTAACCGATAAACACATAATGATGACAACACTTGCAATGGCCGCAGGAACCGCGATAAAGAAATTCTCTTTGAATTTATCTGTCATTTTACATCCCTGACCGTTGCATGCCGCTATCGTTGTATCTGAGATAAAGGATAAGTTATCCCCAAACATAGCACCACTCATAACAGAAGCAATGCAAAGCGGAAGAGAAAAGCCCGATACTCTTGCCACTGCAATCGATATCGGCACAATTAATGTAATCGTTCCAACGGATGTCCCCATCGCAAGCGATACCAGACAACTTACTGCAAAAAGTACAACCACTGCAAACTGCGGTGGAATCAGTGAAAGAATAAAATATGCCACACTATTGGCTGATGAGCGTCCTACAATTCCCACAAATATTCCCGCAAGCAGGAATATGATAATCATGGTAATGATGTTAGGATCTCCTATACCTTTTCCCATAATTTCCAATTTTTGATTCAATTTAAGGTCTTTATTTTGAAAACAGGCAACCAGCAATGCAAATAAAAATATAACAACAACCGGTATCGTATAAAATCCCATTTCAATGTGGAGTACATATTCATATAGTATTCCCAATCCTAAATACAATCCAACAAACACTGCTATCGGTAGTAATGCTTTAGCGTTTCTTTTTTCCATAACCTCTATCCTTTGTTTTTTCCGTAATGGCTATATTCTACCATACTATCGGAAGGAAAAGAAGAGTTATATTCTGCCTTTTTTGTCTCAGGAATTGCACCCGTGCTACTACAATATACTAATTTTTGACATTCTTTATGTTCCAGGCAACACTTAATGATATTTTTTGTTCCCCCTACATTTACATTCATAACAACTGAATTATAATCTGGAGCCACCGTAACGATACTTGCAATATGTAAAACAATCGTCTCTATGCCTTCTTCTACTGTAAAAAAACGCTCCAATGCTTCCACATCACACAGAGCGCCCTCACAAATTTCTACACCTTCCGGAATAAATTGTATTGCCTTATCATTTGGCAATGCAAATGCGCGAACACTTTCTCCTTGTGCTATCAACTGTCTGCAAATGGTACCTCCTAAAAATCCGGTCGCTCCTGTCACTAAATATTTTCTGTTTTTCATGTTTTTCTCCTTTTTATGTCCTTCGTCTTTACTTCTCAAAATGATTACATCCAACATGTTTCATTATATAAACGAAGGTAAACAGAGACTCTCTTTCTTGCTTTACGTGTCAAAACTAAAAAGGGTTCCGAGCTAATGCTCGAAACCCTTTTTGTGTAATAAAAAACCTAGAGCTGGCACTCTGAGGTTCCTTTATTATATGCTATATTATCAATTTTTATAATAGAACAATACTATTATGCGTATGAAACTGAAAATTATTGCCCAAGTTAGAACAAAAAAATTTCAATTTGACTGTCATCCCTACAAACTTGAATTGAGATTTCATGTATTCCAAGGAATTTAATAATTGTTATATTTT
>ERZ827168.4300-NODE-4300-length-13224-cov-3.340573_pt1 | contig 13224 bp, 7 predicted proteins | sample MGYA00519868_ERZ827168 | MGnify/ENA primary metagenome ERZ827168 (study PRJEB31778, sample SAMEA3449271) | human gut metagenome | biome: human gut; feature: human-associated habitat; material: faeces | place: United Kingdom | collected 2010/2012 ...
CCTCGTCGGTCGGGGCCGTGTAGAGGCCGTCGGGCCACCAGCCCTGGTCGAGCGGGCCGAAATGGAAGAGCGGCCGGCCGTTGAGCGTCATGCGCTCGATACCGTTGGCGTCGCGTCCGGTGGCGATCTCGCGCAGCGCGGCGTAGGATTCGGCACGGTCGATCACCCGTCCGTCGCGCACAAGCGTCACGGTCAGGTCGTAGAGATAGGGATCGTCGGGACTCCACAGACGCGGATGTTCGACGGCGAGGTGCACCGGCTGCCCGGCCATGCTGCTTCGCTCGGCCAACGTCTTGCCATCGGCCGAGAGCGTCACGCAGACGCGGTCGCTGCCCGTGCGGGCGGTCTTCACGTCGACCGAAAGGACGCCGGCGCGGATGTCGCTGCGCGTCGTGATCCCCGCGATATGGTTGGCAGCAGGAACCGGTTCGATCCACACCGTCTGCCAGATACCCGTCACGGGCGTGTACCAGATGCCGTGGGGTTTGAGCACCTGTTTGCCGTGGGGCTGGAAACCCTTGTCGGTCGAATCGGTCACCTTGACCGTCAGCTTCTGCACCCCTTTGGCCGAAAGCGCGGGGGTGATGTCGAACGAGAAGGGGGTATATCCGCCCGTATGACTGCCTACGAGCAGGTCGTTGACATAGACCTCGGCACGCCAGTCCACCGCGCCGAAATGGAGCAGCACGTCGTTGCCCCGGCGCCATGCGGCGGGCACTTCGAACGTGGTCTCATACCACAACGCCTCCTGCGGCGTCACGCCGCGCTGCACGCCCGACAGCGACGATTCGATCGGGAAGGGCACCAGAATCCGCCCCTGCGCTTCGCCCGGAGCCGCCGCTCCGGCCGGCGTGAGCGAATAGTTCCACAGGCCGTTGAGATTGCGCCACCGGCTGCGCACGAGCGTCGGACGCGGGTATTCGGGCAGCGGAGCCGCGGGATCGACCTCGGCGGCCCAACGGGTTTTGATCCGGTCGCCGGCAGGTTTCCACGGTGTCTCGGCCGCAGAGGTCAGGCAGCCGAACAGCGCGGCCGCCAGCAAAAGATGTTTCATAGAAAAGCTGGTTTGTAGTTTCCACAAAGATAGGGAAATTCCGGCAACCGCCAAATCCCCGCCATCCATTCCCCGACCGCAATTCCCCTCCGCACGTACGCACCGATTTCAGAAAAAGCGAACGGGAACCCTCTCATTTCAAGACGCCGCCTCTCAAAACGATAGGGTCTTCCGCATCCGCCATAAAAACGCATTCAACTCATATTCAACATATTGACACCTGAAAAAGAGATATGGCGCTCCCTTTGTATCTTTTATTCATATGAAATTATACATCATATCCAACCGACTGCCCGTGAAAGCCGTACACCGCGACGGCGCCTACCTCTTCACCCGCAGCGAAGGCGGTCTGGCGACCGGTCTCCATGCCCTGCACACCCGTTACGAAAAACATTGGATCGGCTGGCCGGGAGTCGACGTAGAGACCGACGAAGACCGGCGGAGCATCCGCGAAGAGCTGGCGAAAATGAACTTCCACCCCATTTTCCTCACGCCGGAACAGATCGCGAACTACTACGAAGGGTACAGCAACAGCACGATCTGGCCGTTGTGCCACTATTTCTTCGCGTTCACCCGCTACCGCAAGGATTTCTGGGAGGCCTACCGGAAAGTCAACGCGCTCTTCTGCGAAGAGATTCTCCGCCGGATCGAACCCGACGACATCGTCTGGGTGCAGGACTACCAGCTCATGCTGCTGCCCGGACTGCTGCGCGAACATCGTCCCGCGCTGCGCATCGGTTATTTCCACCACATCCCCTTCCCGTCGTACGAACTCTTCCGCATCCTGCCCGAACGGGCCGAGATCCTGCGGGGCGTGCTGGGAGCCGATCTGGTCGCATTCCACACCCACGACTACATGCGCCACTTCATCGGTACGGCGGAACGGGTGCTGCACATCGATTTCCGGCTCGACGAGACGCAGATCGGCAACCGCTGCGTCCGCGTCGACGCGCTGCCGATGGGCATCGACTACGCCGCCTTCCACGGCATCTCCTCGAACGCCGGAGCGCAACCGCTGATCGCGAAGACACGGGAACAGTTCGGCGACCGCAAGCTGATCCTCTCGGTCGACCGGCTGGATTACAGCAAGGGAATTCTCCATCGGCTCCGCGGCTTCGGTTCGTTTCTGGAACGCTATCCCGAATACCGGGGGCAGGCGACGCTGGCGATGGTGATCGTCCCCTCGCGCGACCGTGTCAACTCCTACGCCGACTTGAAGACGGAGATCGACAAGGAGATCGGGGCGATCAACGGACGCTACTCCACGATGGAGTGGACACCCGTCCGCTACTTCTACCACGGCTTTTCGTTCGAGGAACTGGCGGCGATGTATTACGTCGCCGACGTGGCGCTGGTCACCCCGCTCCGTGACGGGATGAACCTCGTGGCCAAGGAGTATGTAGCCGTCAAGAACGACAACCCCGGTGTATTGATCCTCAGCGAAATGGCCGGTGCCGCCGTCGAACTGGCGGACGCGCTGCCGATCAATCCCAACGACACGGAGCAGATCGCGGCGGCGATTCACCGTGCGCTGACGATGCCCGTCGAGGAACAGCTGCGGCGCATCGAACGGATGCAGGCCGTCGTATCGACGCAGACCGTGAACAAATGGGCAGCCGATTTCATGAAGGAGCTGGCCGACGTCTGCCGCCACAACGAAGCGGTACGCCGCAAACGGCTGACGTCCGAAACCGTCGCAGCCGAGATCGTCGGGCCATACCGTCGTGCGAAACGACGGCTGCTGCTGTTCGATTACGACGGTACGCTCGCTCCGATCCGTTCCCGTCCCGAAGAGGCCGTACCTTCGCACCGGCTCTGCGAACTGCTCCGTACGCTGGGAACGGATGCCGCGAACCGCGTGGTCATTTGCAGCGGCCGCGACTCCGGGACGCTCGAAAAGTGGTTCGGCGGACTGCCCGTATCGCTCGCTGCCGAGCACGGTGCCTTCTACAAGGATCGCGGCGCATGGCGTTGCAACATCCGCCCCGCCTCGTGGGATCCGAAGCTGTCGGCGTTGCTCGAACACTTCGCACGGAAGACGCCCCGCTCGCGCATCGAACGCAAACAGACGGCGCTGGCATGGCATTACCGCGAAGCCGACAGCTGGCTGGGACAGTTGCGCGCACAGCAATTGGTCAACGCGCTCATGCCGCTGTGCGCACGCCTGAACCTGCACATCCTGCAAGGGGACAAGGTCGTGGAGATCAAGTCGCCCCGCTTCACGAAAGGCTCCGAAACGCTCCGCCTGCTGCGGCAGGAACGCTACGATTTCATCCTTGCGCTCGGCGACGACACCACCGACGACGACATGTTCGCGGCCCTGCCGCCCCGAGCCCTCTCGATCAAGATCGGCAACGCTTCGGAGCATGCCCGCTACAATATGCCCGAACAGAGCGAGGTCGTTCCTCTGCTGGAACTCCTCGCCCGGGACCGCGGCAGTTTCGACCCGGCCGGCGTGAAACACGCGATCCGCACGACATGGAACAATCTGAAAAAACTGGTGGCCGGCCGCCGAACCGAGGAATATGGACAATAACCTGAATTACGGCGTCGTCGGCAACTGCCGTACGGCGGCACTCGTCTCCGCACGCGGAACCATCGAATGGATGTGCCTGCCCGACTTCGACTCGCCATCGGTGTTCGCATCGCTGCTCGACCGTCGGAAAGGGGGATGCTTCGGATTCGACGTCGCGGAGGAATACCGCATTTCGCAGGCCTACATCCCCCACACGAACATCCTCGCCACGACCTTCTCGGCCGACGAGGGCAAGTTCGTCATACTCGATTTCATGCCCTGCTACCGTTCGCGCAGGGACGAACACTACATGCCTCCCGAACTCTACCGCTACGTCCGGTGGGTCAGGGGAAGGCCGCGCCTGCGGGTACATTACGCCCCTGCGCCCGACTATGCCCGCGGCCGCACGGAGCAGACCGTCACGCCCGAATTCATCGAAAGCCACAGCCTCTCCGACCCGAAGAACCGGCTCTATCTCTACGCCTCGCTGCCGCTCGGAAAGATCGCACGGCGGGAGGAGATCGTCCTCGAACGCGACGAATTCTTCCTGCTGTCGCACAACGAAAAAGTGATTCCGGTGGACATCGAACGCGAAAAACTCGAATACTGCCGCACGCTGGTCTACTGGCTCAACTGGACGAACCGCACGAAAAGGTTCACCTATTACAACGACGTGATCGAACGGAGCCTGCTGACACTGAAACTCATGTCCTACTACAACGGCGCCGTGCTGGCGGCCCTCACGACCAGTCTGCCCGAAAGCGCCGGCGACGTCCGCAACTGGGATTACCGCTTCTGCTGGCTCCGAGACGCTTCGATGTCCATCGAGACGCTCTTTCGCATCGGACACCCCGGAGCGGCCGCCCGGTTCATGCGCTTCATCCAGTCGACGTTCGTCAACACGCACGAGCCCTACCAGATCATGTACGGCATCCGCGGCGAGCGGACATTGACCGAGACTACACTGGATCATCTGTCGGGTTACAGGAACTCCAAACCCGTGCGCATCGGCAACGATGCCTACCACCAGCGGCAGAACGACTCGTTCGGATACCTGATGGATCTGATCTACCAATACTACCGCCTGATGCCGGGTTCGCTCGACGAAATCGAGGACATGTGGGAGATGGTCAAGAACATTCTCTCGACCGTGACGGAGGAGTGGCGCAAACCGGACAAGGGAATCTGGGAGATCCGCGGCCGGAGCCGCCAGTTCGTCTCTTCGAAAGTGATGTGCTGGGTGGCGTTGGACCGGGGCGCGAAGGTCGCCGACCTGCTCGGCAAAAACGAGTACGGCCGCCGCTGGCGGCGGGAGGCCGACGACATCCGCGACGACGTGATGAAAAACGGATGGAAGGAGGAAATCGGAAGTTTCTCGCAAGCCTACGACAACCTGGCGCTGGACTCGTCGCTGCTGCTCATGGAACCCTACGGTTTCATCGAGGCGACGGACCCGCGTTACAGCCGAACGGTAAGGGCGGTCAAGGAGGCGCTGCTGCACGACGGCCTGATGTATCGCTACAACAGCGAGGACGATTTCGGTATGCCCGCATCGGCCTTCACGATCTGCACGTTCTGGCTCATACGCGCGCTCTTCGTCATCGGAGAGCGGGAGGAGGCCCGACGGTTGTTCGACGGAGTCCTGCGCTGCGCCAACCACGTGGGGTTGTTCAGCGAAGATATCGATTTCGATACGAAAGAACTGCTCGGAAATTTTCCGCAGGCCTATTCGCATCTGGCACTGGTCAATACCGCCGTGCTCTTCGCGGAAGAGGACAGAAGCCTGACCTTCGTCCGCCCCTGAGAACCGGCGGCTCGGCCTCGTCCCCACCCGCCTCGATACGAAAAGAGACCCCGCTCTACGGCGAGGTCTCTTTCGCATTTCCGGCGAGCGGAACGACCGGCAGGTTCTCCTCCTCCTGTTCGGGCGGACGCCAGCCCAGCGAATACATCCACTCGATCACGTCGGGCTGCACCACGTCGTTGCGGTCGCTCCAGCGGCGGCTCTCGATCAACCGGCGTTTGAAGGCGTCGATGCGCGCCGCGATCGGGAACTGCGGGCGTGACTGGCTGCTCTTGGCCGCACGGATCGAAGGCCGGATCGTGCGGTCGAAGACATCGCGCTGCGCGGGCCGGCGCTTGGCCTCCCATTTGAAATCCTTCAAGAAGAGATCCACGTCGGGCGGAATCTTGTCCATCGGATAGATCGTATAGACGGGATTGTTGCGATAGGTGATCTTCACCACCTGCTTCTCCTCGATGAAGAAGGTCAGATCGCCGCTTTCGAGCACCAGCAGCCCGATGATGTCGGGCGAATCGTCCTCCTGCATGAAATAGATCGTCTGGGCGTTGCCCTTCACGTCGTTGCGGTAGATCTGGTTGTTGCGGAACAGGGCGGTCATCGTCTTGCCCGCCACCTGGTTGTAGTGCATCGTATCCAACTCGGAGACCATCAGCGGCCGCCCGACGAACTCCGCCCGAACGATCTGGCTGTTGGCCGTAAAGATGTCCATCACGTCCGAAGTGATCTGGCTGTTCTGGTTCCACAGCACGGGATCGATGTAGAGATGAATGGTCGAGTCACGCGAAACGGCCACCAGCGAATCGCATACCGACTGGAAGTCGGAGCGGTAGATACGCACGTTGCGGAATCCTTTGACCAACCGGTAGATCGTATCGCGCGCCAGCGAATCGAGCGAATCGGCAGGCGTCAGCCCCAGCGAGTCGAGCGACAGCGAATCCGCCGCCAGAGAATCCCTGCGCAGGCTGTCCGCCGCCAGCGAGTCCGCTCCCTCCGTATGCCGGTCGAGCGAATCGAGTTTCGTGCTGTCGACCGGTTCGGGCAGTCCCAGCTTGGCACGCCGCCGCGCCGCCTTTTCGGCCCGTTTGGCCGCCAATCGGGCATTGCGCAACGAATCCTTCGCGCGCTGTGCGTCGAGTTTCGCGCGCGTCTTGGCCAGACGGCGCGCCGCGATCGTATCGAGTTTGGCCTGCCGTTCAGCATCGCGCTTCGCTTTCAGTTCGGCCTTCTCGCGTGCGGCCGCCTCGCGCAGCAACTGTTTGCGCTGCTCCTTGGTCATTACCACCGTATCCTGCTGCAACGAATCCCGAAGGAGCGAGTCGACATGCAGCGAATCCGCCGCCAGAGAATCCCTGCGCAGGCTGTCCGCCCGTCGCGGCGCCAGAGAATCGGTGCGCTCCGTTCCGTTCCGTTTCGCGTCGCCCCGCCCCTCGGACAACGATCCCCGGCGGGCCGCGACGATCGGCGCCTCGGGCCGCACACCCTGCACCGAATCCCCAGCGGCGGGCGCCAGCGAATCGACACGCAATGAATCGGTACGCAACGAGTCGGCGTGCAACGAGTCGGCCGCACGGGCTGCGGCGCGCAACGAATCGGCGCGCTGCCTGGCCGGATCGATCGTATAGAGGAACATCGAGTCGGCCGCCATGAAGAGCGAATCGCCCTGCGACGTATCGTAGCTCACCACCGCGGGGCGGCGCGTGAGAAATGCGTTGCCCGGCTCCTTCCAATACTCGCCGAAATCGCCGAACGCGAGCACCTTGTGCTCCGTGTCGTCGATCTGGATATTGCCGCGCAGTACGGCATGTCCCGCGAGTTTGTAGTAGTCGATCGAATCGCTCCACACCTCCTGCTTCTCGGTGAGGATATAGCCGTTTTCAGTGACGGTATACAGTTCGCCGCCCTTGTCGTAGCTGCCGCGGTCGGCATAGAGGTAGTCGCCCTGCGTATTCCAGATATTCGTATGGCGGAAATAGTAGGCGTGGTCGGTCGTCAGGTTGTAGACCACCGAATCGCCCGTGAGGTCGTACTCCTCGCTGCGGATCTCCACCCGATCCACGCAGATCACCGTGCGGTCGTTGGCATAGTAGTAACCGCGGTCCGATTCGAGTTGGTTTTCGCGGTTGGTCACCACGCCCCCGTCGGCGAATTCGCCGACGTTGGTCTTGGTGTTGAAAAGGAATTTGTAGGTGTAGAGCGTCGCGTCGCCGTCGACCACCTTCACCAGATCGGAGTAGACGTTGGCCACGTGCGTCTCGCCGTTGTAGTCGGCGCGGTCGCCGTAGACGTAGGTGTCGTTCTTGTTGATGAGCACGTTGCCGAAACACTCCATGTGCTTCTCGCTGTAACGCACGGCGCTGTCGCAGGTGATGACCGCACCGCTGTGGTAGAAGGCGACGTTGCCGACCAGACAGACGGCCGACGTATCCCGAAACTCGATCGGGTACATCACGTCGGCTTTCAGGTCGACGACCTTCTTTTCGGGCTGTGCCGCACCGCGGCCGCCCGTCCGGGCGAACATCGTCGCGCCGACGGCCAGCAATACGAACGCTATGGTCAGGAATCGTCTCAAACGGATGACTGCTTCAAAAAACGGGCCGGCCCGCCGCATTCCTTCACCGGACGCAGCGCAGGAGCGCCGGCCGGATTCGCCGCGGAACCGCCTTCGCTATTTTACCCAATGTTTGTTGGCGAACTCCCCGTCGCGGAACTCGGGATCGATGTAGACGTACATGCCGTCGATCTTCTTGGAGAGCCACTCCCCGAAAACCTTCTCCTGCTTGCGGTTGAGCGCCATCTGCTCCAAACGCAGGTAGTCCTCGTTGAGCGAGGCGACGTGCGTGGGGATGATCTGAACCAGCTTGACGATCTTGCTCAACTGGTTGCCGTTCATGTCCTGCGTCTGATAGGCCGGTGAAATATCGCCGACTTTGAGTTGCGAGAGCGTGCGGAAGTCGGCAATGGCGCTGGGGCCCATGTTGCCGAAATCCTCTTTCAGGAACTTCGTGGCCGTATAGCGTGCGTCGTTAGCGTTGTAATGCTCCAGCAACTCGTGGTTGGTCACGATACCGCCGTTCTGGCGCGAATAGGGATCGTCCGAAAAGCGCAGGGCCGCCTCCTCGAACGTCAGCGAATCGGCGCGGATCAACTCCGCGATGCTGTCGAGCTGCCGGTCGGGCTCGGAGAGCTCTTCGGTGGTGTAGGTCGGGCGGATCAGGATATGACGGCAGTGATAGAGGTTGCCCTTTTTGTCGATGAGCTGGATGAGGTGGAAGCCGTACTGCGTCTCCACGACCTCCGATATCTGCCCCGGTTTCAACTCCGAAAGCGCGTCGGCGAAGGGCTGCACGAAGGTCTGCAACGTCGCAGGCTCCATTTCGCCGCCGTGCAGCGCCGAACCGTCGACCGAATAGATACGCGCCAGCAGGTCGAACTTGGCGTCGCCCGTGATGATGCGTTCGCGCATCTCCAACAGACGCTCGCGCGCGCGGCGCTTGGCCTCGTCGATCGACTTGGGGAACTTGGTGATATGGGCGTAGACGTATTGATCGCCGATCACGGGCAGGCTGTCCTTGTCGGTCTGGCGGTAGAATCGCTCCACCTCGCCGGGGATGATCGTCACCTTGCCGATCACCTCGCGCTGCATTCCCGAAGCGTAGGCCTCCTCCTCGTAGCGGCGGCGCAGATTTTCACGGATATTGAAGATCGGGTTGTGCATCTTCGCCTCGACGGCCGGAATCGTCCCTTCGCGGGCGATCATATCCTGCACCTCCTCCTCGACGCGGGCCATGATGTCGGCGTCGTTGACCTTCACCGAGTCGATCTGGGCCTGGTTGTAGAGCAGTTTCTGGGTCATCAGCGCTTCGAGCGCCTCGTTCATCGGGTCGCGGTCGGAGGTATAGCCCTGTTCGCGGCGCGACTCGGTCAACCGCCGCGCGGTGTTCTCCACTTCGGAGTAGGTGATCGACGACCCGCCCACGACGGCCACGACCTTGTCCAGCATCACCTGCTGGGCCCGCACGCCGAAAGCGCAAACCGCCAGCGCAGCACAACACAGAATCCTTGCAAATCTCATATCGTAAAGTCTATAAAGTCTAATTGTTCCTGTTCCCGTAAATTTTCGCCTCGCCTTCTGTCAGCGCCGCGTCGACCAGCTCCTCCTCGTGCGAACGGATCACCTCGGCCTGCCGCAGGTTGAACAGAATACGGCGAATGGTGGCCCGGCGCGTTTCGAGCGGCGCCGTCTGGCCGCTGCCGGCCACCTCCGTCACGAAGAAATAATAGTGCGACTCGTTGTCGCGCAGGTGCTGCACCTCGCCCGGTCGGATCAACTGCTCCGACGCCATTCCCTGACGCAGCGGCAGGTTGGCCGCAAAATCGCTCCACGGCGTCCACTCCGCGAACTCCTTCAACTCGAAATCGTTCTTGGCGCAGATGTCAGCCAGATCCTGCAAACGGTCGGCCGAACTCGCCTTGACCAGTTCGCGCAGTTTGAACGACTGGCGGTGGTTCACCGGAAAGCGCACGATACGCCCCTTGACCAGCGGCCGATCGAGCTTGAACTCCGCCTTGTGAGCGTTGTAGTAGGCCGCAATGTCCTCCTCGGTGAAGGTCGTGTCGATGCGTTCGTCCACATAGAACTGGTCGAGCTTGCGGATCAGCAACGACTGGCGGTAGGCCTCGACCTTCGCCTCGATGTCGTCGGCCGAAGCCGAAAAGAGCTGTTCGGCCTCCGACAGCTTCAACTGCTTGCCGATCCATTTGCGGACATACAACTCGGCGAAGGCGACGCTGTCGTCGCCCGTCAGCCCCGCCGGCAACGCACGGCCGAGTTCCTGCTCGTCGAGCGTCGCGCCGCCCGCCTTGGCCAGCGTGCGGCCGCCGCCGACGGTCACGGTCGGCATCTCCCGACAGCCGACGGCCGCCAGCAGCAGAAGTCCTGCCGTTATCTTCGTAACAATTCGCATATCCGATGGGCAAAGATATAATTTTTACCGCAAAAGAACGCTAATCCGACCGGATTATTGTGCTTCGGCTGCCGCCTGCTCCTGCTCCCGCAGGCGCGCGATGGTCTTCCACACCATATAGCCGGCCACGAGGAAGATGCCGAGCGACACGCCGTAAACGACCGTATAGAGCATCTTCAAGCCGTGGGCGGACATCAGTTCGTACAGCGTCGTATGCGCATATCCGAGCGTGAGCAGCAGCATGGCCAGCGCATTGTTGAACGCATGGAGGATCACCACGATGTAGAGCGAATTGGAACGGATATAGATGAATCCGAGCAGCAGCCCCATCACGAAGGCGTTGACGACGGCCGCCGGATAGAAGTGGATCACGCCGAAAAAGAGCGCCGAAAAGAGCAGTCCGTAAGCCGCGCCGCCCTTGGCGCGGGCGGCGTCGAGCAGAATGCCCCGGCAGAGGAACTCCTCGGCCAGCGGCGCCATGACCACCGTAAGCAGCAGCGCCCGCCAGCCCCGCCCGTAGAAATCGGGGATTTCGGGCAGCAGTTGGAGCAACGGCTCCAACACCACGTTGGTCGCCGCCATCAGGAGCATTCCCCACAGAATCAGCGCGGGATTCAGCCCGCGCACGGCGTAACGCCCGAGGCGGCGGTTCCCCCCGCGCAGACGGCGGTAGATCAGCGTCAGGCCGATCATCAGCCCCATCGTCAGCGGATAGGCGTAAAAGTTGAACTGCGCGGCCGCCGCATGGGCCCGGGCGGCAACGGTCTCGTCGGCACTGCCCAGCGCGGCCGCATCGGGCATCCTCGCCCCCGCGAGCAGCAGCACGAACGCCACGACCAGCTGGATGACCACGAACAGCCCTACGAGGGCAAGCAGATCGAACCACGTGGGAAACTTGTAGCGCGGAGCGGCCGGATCGGCAGGAGCGTCGCTCGGGCCGGAAGCCGCCGGCGCTGCGCCCTCCGGCGCGGACGGGGCGGTATCGTCCATGGAAACGGGAACCTCCTCCCGGTGCGATTTTTTGAATTTCATCTGTATAACTTTCACGGTCAACGGTTCGAGAGACCAAAGGTAAGCATTTTTTCGGGAACGTTGCTGAAATTCGATTTAAATTCACTAAATTTGCCCGATTGTAAACCCTTTTTACGAATGGCAAAAATCATCGCACTCGCAAACCAGAAAGGCGGCGTGGGAAAGACCACGACGGCGATCAATCTGGCCGCTTCGCTGGCCATTCTTGGCAAGAAGGTGCTGCTGCTCGACGCCGATCCGCAGGCCAACGCCACGTCGGGCCTGGGCTTCGACATCAATGCCGAGGGCATCTACGAATGCATCACCGGCGCACGCCGCGCCTCGGAGGTGATCCTTCGCAGCGAGGACGTCAAACGGCTGTGGCTGCTGCCGTCGAGCATCAATCTGGTGGCGGCCGACACCGAACTTCCGAAAATGGAACAGGGCCACCACGTCGTCAAGCGGATTCTTGCGGAGGTGCGCGACGACTACGACTACGTGCTCGTCGACTGCTCGCCCTCGCTGGGATACACCACCGTCAACGTCCTCACGGCCGCCGACTCGGTGCTGATTCCCGTACAGTGCGAATACCTGGCGCTCGAAGGGCTCTCGAAGCTGCTCAACACGATCAAGATCGTCAAGAGCGGCCTGAACCCCGCGCTCGAAATCGAAGGATTCGTGCTGACGATGTACATGCGCAACCGCCTGAACAACCAGGTCGCCACCGAGGTGCGCGAGCATTTCGGGCCGCTGACGTTCGATACAATAATCCAGCGCAACATCCGTTTGGGAGAGGCCCCCTCGCACGGCAAGCCCGTCATGTTGTACGACGCGGCCGCATCGGGTTCGGTCAATTACCTCAACCTGGCCAAAGAGTTGCTCAAAAGAAACAGGAAAAACGGGAATTGAGCATCGGCGGCCGGTCGGCCGCCATGCGGGAAACGACGCAGACGATCGTCTCTGCGCTCGTGCGAACTTTACGATACGATAGGACGCCGACCGGCCATCGCGAAACCAAGGCTCGCGGCGCATACGGGGAAGTACGATTCCCCGACTTTAATTACGAGACAGTATGAAACAGAAGGGATTAGGCAGGGGATTGGACGCCATTTTCGGCAACGACCACCTCGACGCAAAACTCAAACCGATGACCGAAATGGCAGAAATCGCCGTCTCGGAGATCATCCCCAATCCCACGCAGCCGCGCACGCAGTTCGACGAGGAGGCGCTCGACGAGCTGGCCGACTCGATCCGCACGCTGGGGGTCATCCAGCCCATCACGGTCAAGCGGCAGGGCGACGGGAAGTACATCATCATCAGCGGCGAACGCCGCTGGCGCGCCGCACAGCGCGCCGACGTGGCCACGCTGCCCGCCTACATCCGCGAGGTGGACGACGAGAACCTGCACGCGATGGCGCTGGTGGAGAACATACAGCGGCAGGACCTCAACGCGATCGAAATCGCGCTGGGAATGCAGCGGCTCATCGACGAGTGCGGGCTTACGCAGGACGCGCTCTCCGAAAAGGTGGGTAAGAAGCGCTCGACGGTCTCCAATTTTCTGCGCCTGCTCAAACTGCCCGACGAGATCCAGCTGGCACTCAAAGAGGGATTGATCTCGGCCGGCCACGCCAAGGCGATCGCCGGAGCACCGGCCGACCGGCAGCTGCATCTGCTCAAACGCTGCATCAAGAAAGACCTCTCGGTACGCCAGATCGAGGAGCTGGTGCGTTCGTTCAACGCGCAGCGTCCCGCCGAGCCGGCCGAAGACGAGGAGTATCCCGAAAGCTACCTGCGGCTGGTGGAGCAGCTCGAACGCTTCTTCTCGCAGGAGATCAGCATCAAGCGGTCGAAAAACGGCGGCGGAAAGATCGTCATC
>ERZ827168.4307-NODE-4307-length-13200-cov-9.687181_pt1 | contig 13200 bp, 10 predicted proteins | sample MGYA00519868_ERZ827168 | MGnify/ENA primary metagenome ERZ827168 (study PRJEB31778, sample SAMEA3449271) | human gut metagenome | biome: human gut; feature: human-associated habitat; material: faeces | place: United Kingdom | collected 2010/2012 ...
CAAAAGTGTCCCAGTCTGCTCCGGCGCACTGTCCCAGTCTGCTCCGGTTTTTCCAAGAAGGAAGTTGCCGACAGAGACAGACAGATTGCCGCATTACAAAAGCAGCTCACCGAGATTCAAAAGCGGTATGATGATCTGAAAGCCGATTCGCTTCGTGAGTACAACTCCTACCAAAAGGAAATCGATGCGGCGACCAAACGAGTTGCCGAATGGGGGAGCCGTTATAATGCTGAACACAACCGGGCGAAAGAGCTGCACCGCCTAGCATATCCCGAACGATACCGTCTGTCATCTGGAGCGGAGCTTGTCAGCGGCTGGATTCCCAACCGTATGTATCCCAGTTTGTCAATCACGACACTGTTTCATGGAAACAAGTTTAAGAACACCTCTTATAATCTTCCCCAGAATCTTCTCGACAAATACGACAGCGGCGCGATCACTCTTCATGAATTGATCAACGAACTGTTTGAGCCGTGGGAACAGATCGATGAATCACAGCATAGCCTTCTCGCTGTTGCACTCCAGACGGCCGCCGGAGGAATGCCGACACCACATGTCGGCACCGGCGCAGGCGGTTCATCTTCCGATATGCCGTGGAACAATCAAGACAAGGATTGGTTTCACAAATCGAAATCCAAAGGTCGCAGATAAGACTTGGAAGATGGAGTAGTGCCGTTTCTCCTTATAGACGGATCTTGGTGTGATAAAATATCGCCCCACATTCTCCGCGGTTGACAATGTCGTAGAGGGTGCATATGATTAGAATGGAAGATTGAAAATGGACGAATTTGTTGTTATACGTAAACAGATAGGATACACTTGCATTAATAAATATCCCTGAAATTATAGTAATCCACACACTTATCATGTATTTCAGATAGTATTTTTTGAATGCAATCTGTCATTATTGATCTTGTAGTTTCTGTTATGGTCGAATTCAATCTTATGAGTTGATCATCAACCAATCCTGTTATGTCCCTATTTGGATTAAAAGTATCATCAAATACACTTTCAGCTGATAATACTTGAAATGGAGAAAATCCATTATCATCTTTAACCTCATCTTGTAGAGCTTTTAATGATTCTACAATATCCATCAGACTAAAATATTTCTCATAAAATGCCTCAAACCCTCTTTGTATTTCATCAGCATTGACGCTTCGAGTGGTACAAATAACAGCCCGATATGGCGCTCGCTCTTCCGGATTAATAGATGAAATCATTGCAACACTTTTACACATCGCCATAATCAGAAATAGCAAGTGTCCAGTCTTAATATTAAGAGGCCTGATTGCATCATAGAAATCCTTCCATTTTATAATATCTCCATTGCTTAAAACAATACCATCATCACAGCCATGGGTTTCTATTTGCAATGTGATAATGTCACCCTCTTCCAAAGATTGCTCAATTTTTCTAATTATAGAATAAAACTCTCCGACACATTGTACATTATAAAATGACGAAAATGCTCCAGAATTACTATACTCTTTGTAACGAAGGATATCATCATAAAGATTCTTTCCAGTTTTGATATCATCTGAGCATAATGATTGGATCACAATTACTCCCCAACGCTTTATTTCTGTATTTGGCTTATTCATAAAAATTGTTACCACTTAAAAAACAAAAACCGATGATTATAGATTTTTTTAATTTTAACCGCTCTATACTTTGGATTTCTATATTTGTGATTTTCATCCATGGGGATCAAAGATTGAATTTTCCCATACATATTCGCATGTACTCTTATTGTTTCAAGATTTGCGCAGTTTCTTATCCACCCCTCTTCAAGTTCAATTTCTTCTGAATGTATTGTAATTTCTTTCAGCCGCCAACAATCTGTGATACAATCTCTTTCAATGTATACTACACTTCCCGGAATTATAACAGATTCCAAATATACATTCTTTGTCAGAAAGTTTTTATGTAGCTTTTTTACGGTACTCCCTATAGTTAAGGATCTAATACCATTAGGTATTCCAGTTGTATGAGCATCTTGAGCATCATAAATTAATGTTTGTAAATTTTTGCAATCACCAAAACAATACCCCTTATTACCAATGATCTCTACATTTTCAGGAATGTGCAATGCCTGCAGATTAGTACATCTTTCAAAGACTTTAAACTCTATTATACAGAGTTGTTTATTTAAATTAATTTCAAGAAGGTTCTTGCAACCCTCAAATGCGCATGCCCCTATTGATTTAATACCAGTAGGAAGGTTGTATGATATTAGAGAGGTACAAAAAGAAAAAGCACTTGCTCCTATTGATTTAATACCATTAGGCAAGGTACAAGATATTAGAGACGAGCAATAAGAAAAAGTGGAATTTGGAAGTTGTTCTATCTCACAATCAAACGTTACTTCTTTTAAGTTTTTACAGCCGCAAAACAATCCGCAACCTAGATCCTTAACTGTAGATGGAATTGTGATTTCTATAATACCGGAATGCCAGAAAGCATAATCCCTTATCTTAACTATATTATCAGGAATGGAAATATGCTCACATGAGGAATCAAGAAGCTGAATCAATTCATTATTATAAGAATCAATCAATAGAGAATCTAATATAATGAATCTTGAGGATTTTGAAGTTATTTCTTTTGTATTACTTGAGAATGGTATCCGACCAATTTCTTTAATGTTATTGGGAATGGTTACACAACCTATTATACATTCGCCGAATGCACTATTGCCAATCAATGAAAGGCTCCTTGGTAAATGGCTAATATGTAACGATTTGCAATGATCGAAAGCACAATTGGATATAATTTCAACATAATCTGGTAGATTAATCTTATTAAGCATTTCGCAATTATAGAAAGCACTATCGCCAATTATTCTTATCGTATCAGGTAAAATGACTTCCTGCAATACACTACAATTGATGAATGCCGATTCTTCGATTTCTACAATAGGCTCAAATATCTCTACTTTTTGAACATATCGATTCAGACACTTAACTATACTGCGCTTTCTAATATCAATAAGAAGTTCGTCTATTATACTATAATTTGGACTTAATGATTCCAACGAACAACCTTCCGGAATTGATGAAATATGGAAATATACAAGTGTAGATGGGAGTGTGATTTTTTCTATATCACTTTCCTTTCTATTGAAAATACGTACCATGATGTCTGTACGAAAAGCATCATTACATATGAATTCCGTACCTTCTTTTATTTTGTACTCCTTACACGTACAATGCTTTCCATCTAATAAACGTTTTCCATCCAAACTATAAATTACGCCAAACTCATCTGTAATCGTCTTCTCTTTATCTAAAATTACATCATAAGCTAAATATTTTTGAATCTTCTCATCATCACGTATCTTACACTGCTCTTGATAATATTTATAATCAATGAAAGCATTAAATAAGTTATCACGCGTTGCTAAAATTTGTGAGTATGCATTCTCAGCTATAGTTTGCTTTTGTATTTCGGCTATTGCTTTTGAAATGGTAGTAAAAACTGGTCTAATGGAGAACATACAACGATTTGCAGTTGCGCACCATATTTCAGCAGGTTGTTTGCAATTCTCACCGAACCTTAAATCATTAGCACTTTCACTACCAGGATATGGACTTGAAGTCCAATAATGCCCGGCTACATATTTCCCTGTTGTATAGTTCATTTGATTAAATGGAAAAAATATGCTATTGCCATTAGGACCAGTTACCAAACGTCCTTCAAATCCATCAAGGATCTTGTTTTCCCATTTACATTTGTCTAGAAGTTCACGACACTCTTTATCTGTAGGTAATCGCCAATTCTCGCTCCACAGATTTGTGGCAGCATCATATTTTTTATCACCTGCAATATCTCCTATAGTCTTAACCTTACAATGCTTTGGCTTATTTACTATAGACGGCTCATTTTCTGCCCAATAAAAATAATCTCCAATATCAGAAGGTTTATAGGCTCCTAAATTAAAAGATGCCCATTTAACAGATAATCCGAGGTCTATAGCTACAGGAGTGGCATTTTTTCTTTGTTTTTGCAAATATTCTTCATGCTTTCTTTCCCTTTCTTTTTGTGCTATAGCTTGCTGGTAGACTGGATCTGCTTTTGGATTAAACCAATAGTATACTTTAAAGATACCAGCCAAAATAAATATTACAACAATGGCTAATATAATCAGTCCAATTATAATAAGAATACCATTAAGGGCTCGATCTGTGCCTCCAGCTACTGCATCATCTCCCATATAATCATAATGAGTTTGTGCCATAACTGATGAATACGTCCAAGCACATAATATGAATAAAATAATATGCTTCATGCCAAAAACGATATTAAAATCTCATAATTTAATCGTGTTGCTTGTGCCATCATAGCATAAATGAAAATTTCAGCTGACTGTTATTATCGGCTGACCGAAGAATGAAGAGAGCATCGCGAGAGTGGAAAGAGTGAAATTATGCTGTCCACTCAGCCATTTGGTGATTTCGCACGGACGCTTGCCAATCGAGCGGGCAAACTCGGCCTTTGACAATCCTTTTTGCACCATCAAATCATAGATTCTATTGGATACAGCCATCTCCATGTCCACCTCTTTATGGATATGTTCCGGTATAGATGACACTATACGATTGTACTCATCAAAGGCTGTCTTCATATATCAAATGTTTTGTCGGTTTCAATTTCATTCTCTGTAATGCTGATGGTTCCGTCCTTCACACCTTCTTTGATAAGCTTGTCAAAGTTTTGTAAGGTGACAACAAACCCGCGCAACTCATCATCTTCATCATATGTACGCGTTTTTTTGACTCCACCGTTGCCGAGAATAAGAATGCTGTCTGAGAGTCGCAGACAATACAGGCGCAGCTTTGATTTTACAACAGGAAGCGCACATACTCGATCTCTCATCTTCCCTTCCGGTCGGAAGAAACGCTCCAACGCACCAAGATCAGCGATGCTTTCAACAAACTTGGCTATACGGGCCAAATCTTCATTATAAGTAGCGTCGTCCTTGAACCGGTTATAGAAACGAAGATACTCCCCCTTGTCCTCAGTGATGAACTGAATTGTGTAAAGGGTGCAGTTATGGTCTTTGTTTAGCTGTATAAGTTCTGCCTCACTCATATCTGTATTGTCTTCTTATCTTAATAACTGCAAAGTTACGAAAAATGTTTTATTTATAAGTAAACATAGGTGGCTTTTTTGAGTTAAAGTCTCATGATTATCTCCAACACCTCATTGAGTTTGTGGGTTGGAAGGCGTTTTATGTACTCTGCACGGGCAACGAGGTTGCCGCGGATGTGGGCGAGGACGGCGAGGTGAGCGTTGGCCGAAGCGGTATCTCCTTCGAAGATTTCAAAGTATGCGTCACGGGTAGGTAGGCCGAGCCGAATACGCTCATCATCAGTGATGGCGTGGTCGAAGACAGTCTCTACTCCTGATTGGGCGTTCTCGTTCAGAATGCTCATTTTCTCACGTTTGCTTTCATCATCGAACTTGACATATTTCATCATCATGTCGGCAGTCGTATGACCTGTTACAGCGCGAATATCCTCCGGCGACATGCCTTTGCGCAGGCACATCGTCACGAATGTGCGTCGTGCCACATGCGATGTCAACAGTTCATACTTCGGACGCACTTCCCGTGTCTTAGTACGACCACTCTGCTTCTCTGTAATCCAGTCTCCTGTCATGCCGGCAAGTTTGCCAACCTCTTTCAAATGAGCATTGTATTTCTGATTGGATATGGTCGGGAAGATACGCGGATCATCTTCATCAGGAGCCTTTGGATATTTGGCAAGTATTCGCAACGCTTCGTTTGCTAAAGCAAATCTTTGGCGATGATTAGTCTTTTTGGCTACAACGTCAAGTATATCGCCGTTGATATTCGACCATCTCAGCGCAATAACATCCGAAAAACGGAGACCGGTATAACATGCAAATACAAAGATATCCCGCACTCTGTCAATGGCTTTACGGGAGGTTGGAAAGGTCTGAATTGCCGCAAGTTCTTCTTCACTCAACGCATAGAGGTTAATCGTGCTGTCCGATTTAGTCTCATCGCGGAATCTCTGTGAATACGACTGATAAGCCATATTCTTATTAAAGCCCCTCTTGGTCGCCCAATTAAAGAATGTTTTGATATCCTTCATGGACTTATAGCAATAATTGTTCGATAACCCCTTATTAATCAGGAACAATTCAAACCGCGCAAGCAAATCATCGTTGACATCCTCAAAATACAGAGTCGCTTTAAACTCGCTTAGATGCCGAAGCATGGTTTTGTGTTTAGTCAGCGTCCCTTTCGTCCACAGAGCGGTAGCCGGAGATGTCTTTAGTTCATTTTCCCTTTCATTAATCAGAAGTTGATAGACTTGGGCAACCGTCAGCCTTGTGGATTTCTCTTCATTGAGTATGCGTTTAAGCTCGTCCCGGACAGTTGTGGGTGTAACTTCTTCCTCTCGGAGTTCAAGCTGAGCGAAAGCATCATCAACAGCAGATGCAATCTTCACAAGCCGCTGGTTGATATCCGCCGCCGAAACATCGTCGGAATTGAAATTATTTCGCTTCACCCTTTGGACTTTCTCATCCCACTTTGCGAGGGCGATACGGTATCCGGAATAATACCATATACGTTTACCGCCAAATGTTATGTCGGCGTTGATGGGCAACTCTTCGGGAAGATTGCCGTTTTTATCCTTGCGCTTCTCCAATCGGAAGCTGACGCGATGCTTGTACTTATCCATGAGAGAGAAATTTTGTATGAACCGATGATACTTTGATTTTCACATACAAAATTACATACAAAAATCGGTTTAATCAAGGAAATTCAAAGATATTTTATTTTGCACCAAATCTGCATACTATACTAACTATTAAATAATTATATCAGTTGCTACTACTTGCATGATTATTAAATTTACAATAGTTTCATATCCCTCTCTCTCCGCAATAAAGCCTGATTATCAGGCTTTTATTGTATCTACACCCAATTTTACACCCAAATCGTGTAAAGTTGGGTGTTTTTATGTATTCTTAACTCCGTGGGCTGGTCAAAAAGAAAACGGATTTAACATTTCCGGCATAGCTCGCCTACACTTTACTCTTGCCCTTTTTTGCCCAGCCCTATATATTGGTTTGGGTTTAGTCGGGCATATATAAAGCCCGAACCAAACCAAAATGATATTGACTATAATGTCGGCTATATTTCGCTCCAACAATATTTTTTGAAACTCCATGCAGTCTTTTGGCCTATTTCTTATCTATTATTAGTATATTTAAATCAATGGACAAAGTACAACTTGTCAAGCAATGTCAATCAGGAGATAGAGAAGCCTTCGGGATTCTTTATCAGACTTACCTTGCGCCTATGCGTGAGGTTGTGGCATATTATATTCATAACATTGATATTGAACAGGATGTGCTTCATGACGGCTTTTTAATTGCCTTTACTGCAATAGGCTCATTGGAGAATGGTTCAAAAATAGAAGCATGGCTTACCACCATTATGAGAAACTTGTCACTCCAATATCTGAAAGATGAATCAAGCCATGTTTCTGTTCCTATGTCAGATATTGCAATCGATGACATCAGTACAACATCAGATGAAGTACATGAGCTGACATGGGAAGAATTGGACAAGATAATCGACAAACTTCCAGAAGGCTACGGTAAAGTCTTTCGTCTTGCCGTGCTGGACGGACTCTCTCATAAAGAGATTGGCGAACTGCTTGGAATCGCTCCACATTCTTCTTCCTCGCAACTCTCTCACGCAAAAGCAATGTTGCGCCGTATGATTAAGGAATACCGTATGGAGATGGGATTACTTTCCTTACTTGCTGGTATTGCGATTATATGGCATTTTATTCCAAAACACGAGGAGATAAAACCGTCCGATTCCGTCATAAGCAGCAATGATGACAACAATCACAAAATTTTGCCGGACACAGCCACAGTCATTGATGATTCTGATAGTATCGAAGTCAGCCAAAAAACGATTTATGAGGTTCTACGAAATCAAAAAGCGCAGGAATCGGGACTTGTCACCGAAGTCGTAGTTAAGAATGACACCATACCTTCTGCCTCAAAGGATAGTATAACTGAAGATGATAAACAGACTGTTATCAGGTTGAAAGACTGGGATTATCCAATAGCAGAGCAAAAGACTCCAGTTCAACAACATAACTCAAGCCCCGATTGGAGTCTGTCATTGGCATATTCCGGCATTGCAGGGCAGAATAATGACAATAGATATCGAATTCCAGACCCAAACGCACCAGATCTTCCTTCAGGAGGAGAACCTGACGCTGAAATAGAAGTCAGCGAGAAATCGCATCACAAAATGCCGGTAATTATAGGTCTGTCGCTCAACAAGGCTCTGACATCGCGTTGGAGCATTGAGACCGGAGTGCGTTATTCATTCATGGAATCTGACTTCCTCTCTGAGAGCAAACTTTGGGAACAGCGTGTGAATCAGCAGATACACTATATTGGTGTGCCGTTGAAATTCAATTACCTCATTTATTCTGTGGAAGGATTCTCTTTGTATGGTCATGGAGGCGGTGAGCGGGCAACAGTCTGTCTGGAAGTCCTCTATTGATATGCCGACGCCACAAACTGATAAATTCAATATACATGCCCCGTTGCAATGGTCGGTTGAGGGTGGTCTTGGAATACAGTATCATTTTACACCGTCGTTCAGCATATTCGCTGAGCCGTCGCTTCATTACTATTTCAATCCCGGTGGTGAAATCAAAACAATCAGGCAAGAAAAGCCTTTTGAAATCTCCATACCTGTTGGTTTGAGATTTAAGTGGTAGAGAATTTTAATCTCAGCTATATCATGCAGTCTTTAGCCGTTGTGTGCATCTATATGGTAAAACATATCCAAATAACAGCATGATGACTGAAAATAAAAACTCTCTGATTAGACAGCTGTCCATATTCTTTGTGGCACTGCTCCTTATGTCATGTACTGAGGACAGTCTGGCTAATGAACCCGAACCACAGAGTCCGAACACGGTTTCCGGCTCTATACCGGCTTTATACATCGAAACCGAAAACCACGCTCCGATTGTATCAAAGACTGAATACCTTAATGCTACATATTGGCTTGACCCTATGGGAGCTGAAGGCATTGCGGCTCTCGGAAGTAAGGTCCAGCCACTACCAATGCAAATTCGCGGTCGCGGACATTCTTCGTGGAAAGGAGCGAAAAAACCATATAAGATAAAACTTGATAAGAAAACAGCAGTAATGGGAATGCCCAAGAACAAACATTGGGCACTTCTGAAGCCAACCGAAAATACAGTGGCAGGTTTACAGTTGGGTAAACTCATGAATATGGCATGGACACCGAGTTTCCGTCCCGTTGAAGTCGTTTTGAACGGAGATTATATAGGGTTGTATTTCCTTACGGAAACTATCCGAATTGATGAAAACCGTGTAAACATATATGAGCAACAAGATCAGGAAACCAATCCGGAACTTATAAAAGGAGGATGGCTTGTCGAGGTTGACAATTATCATGATGAAGATCAGATTACTATTCCCGAATGTAGCAAGTGGAACCTGACTCTGCGATACCACTCGCCCGAAGATTTGTCCAATGCTCAGTTGCAGTGGCTTACGGATGAGTTCAAATCCATCAATGGTGCCGTCTATTCATCCGACAAGACATCGACGGAGTGGGAAAAATACATTGATGTTGAAAGCATGGCGCGGTTCTTCATATTACAGGAGGTCATGGATAATCCCGACGGATTTCACGGGAGTTTCTATCTTCACAAGGACTTATCAGACAATGCCAAATGGATAGCCGGTCCGATATGGGATTTAGTCTGCTATAACCGCGAGAAAACCGATTATACCTTCAGAATGAAAGTCCATTACGGATTCACACCTCACTGGATAGGCGAGATTATTCAATACGACAGTTTCTGTAAAGCTGTTGAACGAGTGTGGAATGAGGTTTATCCCAATAGGTTGTCGGAGATATACAATCAAATCGACGAAATTGTATTGCCGCTTGGCAGCGCATGGGCTAATGATTGCGCACGTTGGAATGAAGACCCGACTCAAACAGCGCAGCTTAGGGCAGACAGAATAAAAAATGCTCTCCGGCGCAACATTGAATGGTTTAACAATCATCTTCCTGTAAGCCAATATGCTTCCGTACAAATGCCAATGGAAGACCAAACCGGCACCTCTGTCACAGTCTATAACCTTCAAGGCATCTTTATTGGAAAATTCAAGAACGAAACGGAGGCAATTTCAAATTTGAGACAAGGAATCTATATCATTAATCATAAAATGATAATAATCAAGTAACATGAAATATCTAACCATAAAACTGATAGTTATAACCTTGGCCTCTATTGCATCGACTTCTTGCTCAAGCATGGAGGATACAGTCATTCAAAATCCTCTTATTTCAAATCTCGCAAATACTTTCCTGGCTCCATCATAGTATACGCTCTGTGTACACCATATAAGATAAGCTCCATAAGAACCATCGTTGCCGCGTTCGATAAATACTCAGACTGTTTTCATTGTAGTGATGCTTGTCTTAATCAGTTTGTAAGTATAGCTTACATACTGAATTTTCAAACCAGAAAAGGAGCCATTCAGTCAGAACTTTATCACGAAACTTTTAAGGTCGCAATTTGCGACCTCAAATATTATTCACACGTGATTATCTCAGCTGTGAAAGGATGTCACCGGGATTCCGGAGCATCTTACTGAATGCGACTATCTTCTTGCCAAGGTCCTTGATTGAGCCGCCGATGAAATAGACTGTATCGTCTATGATCAGGAAGCGGTCATGCACATTCGTGCAATGCCTTACCTCTATTCGCGGATACTGGGCGTTATGTCGGCGCAGTGTTTGAGGTGCAAAAATTGCACCTCAAATTATCGAAGCTCGGTGCGGTCAGCGGGTCAGGGATTCAAGGACGGAGACGGCCTGGGACTGGTTCTCGGCGGAGGCGCCGACTTTGGCAAAGCAGACTGTGCCGCTCTTGTCGACGACGATGGTAAGCGGAAAGCCCTCTTGGCCGACAAGGGCCACCAAATCCGTGGCTTCCTGAAGATGGGTCCAGGTAAACTTATGGCGCGTTACGACAGGCAGGATTTCTTCCCGGTTGTGACGGGAAGCCGAAAGAAAAACCACATCGGGAAACCGTTCCTTCCATTCCGAAAGTATCGGCATCTCACGGCGACATGGCCCGCACTCTGTCTGCCAGAGATTTATGACGTAAACCTTCCCTTTAAGCCCCTCGGTATTCCATACATTTCCGTCGATATCCGGATATTCAAACGGAATCATCGGCTCCCCCACCTTGACGCCGATTCCCTCATATTTACCGACAGCCTGCGGCTTGCGGCCGTCATAGTCCCGTTTCAGTTTTCCGGCATATTGAACCCGTTCCGCCGGAATGGCCTTCGCCGCGACTGATTCGTCCAAAACATATCCTTCCGGCAGATATACGCCTAAGACCTTGGCTCCGTCAGGGTCCTTCAGCATAGCTATTGTCGAACCTCCGGGCATAATTGATTTCAGCGGCATCGTCTTATCAAAGAATAATCCGTCCACTATCGTGGCGGCGTTGACAAGACTGTCGCCCGGCGTCTGAGAATAAACATTCAGACAACCGACTAATGATAATAGTATCGTCGTAAAGAACTTCATATTTGCGAGGCTTTGTACATTCATGGCAAAATTAAATTATTTAATCAACAAAGCAGTCGTAACTGTGTATTTTTTATTCAGTTGTCGCAAAATTTGCGACAGTTGCCCTGTCAGGCGGTGACGAACGAGAGGTATGACGGGTAGCGGGGGCCGGCGGGGTCAGGCATGAAGTCGGAGGACTCAAGGACGGCGATGTTGGCGGGTGACGAGAGGCCGTTACGGACAATCAGGTCCAGCAGGCGGCCGCGCAGCTCCTTCAGCCGGCCGGCATTGGGCGTCTTCATGGCGTCGGTGCCGTCGTACATCTTGAAATCGACCTTATACACGTTGGCGAATCGCTTAATCAGCTTCCAGTCCACACATTTGGCGGCGTCGGACGGCAGGAGGTCGATGATGACGGTATCGCCTTTCGCCCGAAGTTCCTGTGCCAAGGCGAGGGTCACGTCCTTCTTCCAGTATTTCATCAAGGTCTCGCCGAGCGGGGCGACATGGCTCTTGAAATCAAATCTGTATGGCTTGACGATGTCGTCGGGCCGCAGCCAGCCGTAGAGCGAGGATATGATGCGCACGTTGTCTTGTAGAAACGCCCTCTGCCCGGCATCATATCCGGCAACGCCAAGCTGACGGAACACTACGCCGGTGAATGCCTCGATGGCGCGCATACCCGCCGTTTTGTTGGGAAATTCGTATATCATGCGGCGCAGCGAGGCGGCGAGCCGCAGGGTGATACCGGCCTCTGCGGCCAGCTGCTCCGGAGTGCGGTCGCGCAACGAGTCCATGATGGCATTCGCTATGCCGTCGAACAGCGGCCGGCACGCCGCGAATTCCTCCCGGCTCACCTCCGTTTCCCGGGACGCCATCGTTTTCGATTCAGCTATCAGTATCATACCCCGTCTATTATGATTTGTTAACGTAAATATTCATAAATAATTATTAACTTTACGCATCCTAACATCATAAACCTGATACATGAGACTCGGAATATTATCGCTATCACTTCTCACGGCAGGCTGTCTGAGCATTGCATCCGCTAAAGAAACCGTCGTGATCAACCCTGACAAAGTCTATCAGTCCATCGACGGCTTCGGCGCGTCGGACGCCTGGAGCATGCGCTTTGTCGGCGAGATGCCGCAGGCCACACAGAACGCCGTGGCCGATCTGCTGTTCAGTTCCGACACATACGCCAATCGGAATCCCAAGGGCATCGGCCTCAGTATATGGCGCTTCAACATCGGCGCCGGCAGCGTGGAGCAGGGCGACAGCAGCCAGATCAATTTCGGCACCCGCACCGATTGTTTCCTCAACCCCGACGGCACTTACGACTGGAACAAACAGGCCGGACAGCGACGGGTCCTGACGTTGGCCAAGGAGCGCGGCGTCCCCTATCTGCTCGGCTTCCTGAACTCGCCGCCGGTATATTTCACGCAGAACGGCCTGGCCACCAACACCGGCCGCGGAGGCACATACAACCTGCAGCCCGACAAATACGGTGACTTCGCCCGGTTCATGGCCGACGTAATCGTAGGCCTGAAGCAGCACGA
>ERZ827168.4308-NODE-4308-length-13200-cov-2.545835_pt1 | contig 13200 bp, 11 predicted proteins | sample MGYA00519868_ERZ827168 | MGnify/ENA primary metagenome ERZ827168 (study PRJEB31778, sample SAMEA3449271) | human gut metagenome | biome: human gut; feature: human-associated habitat; material: faeces | place: United Kingdom | collected 2010/2012 ...
CAAAATGCATTCCGGCAGCTTCTCGGAGACAAAGGAGCGGAGCACTTCCCGGTTTCGTGCGATATAGGCGTTGAGCGCGTCGAGCCACTCCTCCCCCTCGCTCGAATAGGCGGCGATCAGAGCATCGACTCCAAGAGGGTTCGCATCGCAGATCTCGTTGATGTTGATGCGCCGGTCGACTCTCCTGCGGTCTTCGGGGTCCGGGACGATCACGTAGCCGGCCTGCAGGCCCGCGATATTGAAGGCCTTCGAGGCGGCCGACAGCGTGATGCAGTGCTCTGCGGCCCAGTCCGAGACGGTGGCGGCCGGAGTGAACCGAAGGCTCCTGGGGACGAATTCCTCGTGGATCTCGTCGCTGATGAGGTAGAGCCCGCGGCGTTCGCACAGGGCCGCAGCCGCCTCGAGTTCGCCGCAGCTCCAGACCCGCCCGGTGGGGTTGTGCGGACTGCACAGCAGCAGCGCCTTCGCCCGCGGCTCTGCCGCCCGGCGGCATGACCCCGGCCACGGCCGGGACGGGAGGGATACGATGCCTGGCATCACACTGCGCATGGCGCGCCCGGAGGACGCGGGCGGCATGCTGGCGGTCTACGCGCCTTATGTGGAGCATTCCACCGCCAGCTGGGAATACGAGGCGCCGTCTTTGGCGGAATTTTCCGGACGGCTGCGGGAGCATCTGGACACGGGCTTTCCCTGGCTGCTTGCGGAGGAGGACGGCGCGGTACTGGGCTATGCCTACGCCGGTCGCTTCGCCGCACGCCGGGGCTACGACTGGGACGCCGAGGTCACAGTATACCTGTCTGCCGCCGCACACCGGAGGCACGCCGCCACCGCGCTGTACACCGCATTGCTGGCTCTGCTGCGCAGGCAGGGCTACGTCAACTGCTTTGCGCTCATCACACACCCCAACCCGGCCAGCGCCGCCTTCCACGAGCGGATGGGCTTTGCCGAAGCCGCGCGCCTGCCCCACGCGGGCTACAAGGACGGCCGGTGGCTGGGTCTTTCCTATTATCAGCTCACGTTGCAGCCGCTTCCTGCCGTGCCCGTGCCGCCTGTGCCGCTGAGCGCGCTGGGCGCCGCCGAAACGGAACGATCACTGCGCGACGCGGCAGCCCTGTGCCGTCCCGCGCCGGAGGTGCTTTGAATGGAATTTGAACGCAATCCCACACTGGATGCGCTTTGCGCGCGCAAATCCGTCCGCGTGTTCACAGAGGAGCCTGTGCCGCAGGCTGTTAAAAACGCGCTGTTCCAGGCGGCCATGCAGGCCCCCACGGCTGGCAACCAGATGCTGTACACCATCCTCGACATCACCGACGCCGCGCTGAAGGCACGCCTGGCCGACCTGTGCGACCACCAGCCCTTCATCGCGGACGCACCCGTGGTGCTGGTGTTCGTGGCGGACTGCCAGCGCTGGTACGATGGCTTTGCCGCGGCGGGCTGCGCACCCCGTCCGCCGCGGGAGGGCGACCTGCTGCTGGCCGCGGCGGACGCGGCCATCGCCGCACAAAACACGGTGGTGGCCGCCGAAAGCTTCGGCCTTGGCAGCTGCTACATCGGGGATATTCTGGAAAACTGCGAGGATGTGCGCAGCGCACTGGCTCTGCCGCCCTACGCCGTGCCCGCTGCCATGCTGGTGCTGGGCCGGCCCACGCAGCAGCAGCGGGAGCGACGCAAGCCCGCCCGCTTCGACGCACGGTATATCGTACGGGAAAACCGTTACCGCCGCATGACGCTGGAGGAACACGAGGCCATGTACCGCGCGCGCGAGGCCGCCGAAGGCCGCGCGGACGTGGACTATGCCGCGCGGATGCAGGCATTCTGCGCGCGCAAATACAACAGCGTTTTTTCACGGGAGATGTCCCGCTCGGCCGCGGTATACCTGCGCGCCTTTTCGGCGCAGTGCACACCCGGCACGGAGGAAGGAAACGCGCGCGGCGTCCGGAGGACGGAGAACAGCCATGCGGGAACGGACTGACGTGTGCGGGCGCTTCGCGCCCAGCCCCTCGGGCCGGATGCATCTTGGCAATGTGTTCTGCGCTGTGCTGGCCTGGCTTTCCGCCCGCAGCCGGGGCGGACGCTTCCTACTGCGGATCGAAGATCTGGACGTCCGACGCTGCAAGCCGGAGCACGCGCGCCTTCTGGAGGAGGACCTGGCCTGGCTGGGGCTGGATTGGGACGAAGGCGGCCGGAGAGGCGGGCCGGACGGCCCCTATTTTCAAAGTGAATGCAGCGAACTGTACGCACAGGCCCTGCAGATGTTGAAAGAACATGCCCGCGTTTACCCGTGCTTCTGTTCCCGGGCCGATCTGCACGCCGCCAGCGCGCCGCACCTTTCCGATGGCGCCGTACTGTACGGCGGACGGTGCGCGCGGCTTTCTCCCGCCGAGGCGGACGCTCTGCGCAGGCGGCGCGCGCCCGCTCTGCGCATTGCCGTGCCGGAAGAGTCCGTTTCTTTCACAGACGGACATCTTGGACATTTTTCGCAGAACCTCGCCCGGGAATGCGGCGATTTCATCCTGCGGCGCTCGGACGGTATCTATGCTTACCAGCTGGCCGTGGCGGTGGACGACGCGCGCATGGGCGTGACGCAGGTGGTGCGTGGGCAGGACCTGCTCTCCAGCACGCCGCGCCAGATTTTTTTGCAGCGGCTGCTGGGCCTGCCCACGCCGGAATACTACCATTTGCCGCTGCTGGTGAACGCGGAGGGCGTCCGGCTCTCCAAGCGGGAAAAAAGCCTGGACATGGGTGCGCTGCGCGCCCGCTTCACGCCCGCGGAGCTGACGGGCTGGCTAGCCTTTCTGGCCGGACAGCAGCCCGCGCCGGAACCGGTGCCGCTCCGGTCGCTGGCCGCATGCTTTTCCTGGGAAAAGGTGCCCCGGCGGGATATCACCGTACCCGCCCGGCTGCTGAACGAAGAGCGCGCGGAATAACGACGTCTGAAATACGCCAAGCAGCGCCCATGGCTCTGCCGGGGCTGTAAATGCATTTGTGCAAAAGGAGGAGCCGATATGTTTCCGGACCGAAAAACCGCACTCCAGGAACTGGCAAAGGCCGAGGAACTGAATCCCGGTCCCTGGGGGCAACATTCCAGAAATGTGGCGCATGCGGCAGAGCTGATTGCCGGGCGCTGCGATAAAATGGACAGCGATAAGGCATTTGTCTGCGGGCTGCTGCACGACATAGGCCGAAGAACCGGAGTGGCCGCTGTCAGGCACATCATCGACGGATACGATTACGCCGCCGCGCGGGGATGGGACGAGGTCGCAAGGATCTGTCTGACGCATTCCTTCCCCGTCAAGGATATTGAAGCCGACATCGGAAAGAAGGATATCAGCGCAGCGCAGTACGCCTTCATCCGGGATTTCCTGAACGGCCTCCACTATGACGATTATGACAAACTGATCATTCTCTGCGATGCACTTGCCGACGCCAGTGGTTTTTGCATCTTGGAAAAAAGATTCATCGACACAACAAGGCGCTATGGAATATACCCGTTTTCCATCGACCGGTGGAATAAAACGTATCAGTATAAGGAATATTTTGAAGCGCTCATTGGGAATTCCATCTATACCCTGCTCCCGCATATAGAAGATTGCATCTACCGCTGACGTGCTCCCTGCGGCAGCGCCGGGTGCACGGGCGGCGGGGCGGTAAAAGCTTTATCTTCCCATAAATCCATTCAGAGCACAGCGGGCCTTCTGCAAAGGGCGCGGCCGATGGCCGCGCCCTTTGTTTTTTCTATTTGTCGATGCTGCCCACGCGCTTGCGCCAGCCTCCTGTAAAGTAAAAACCCAGCGACAGCGCAGCCGCCACTGCCCACCCCAGCGGCCAGGACATCCAGATGCCCGCGGCGCCGAAGCGCGGCGCAAGCAGGAACGCCAGGATCACACGGAGGATCAGATCCGTAAACGTAGCCGTCATGAACTGGCCCATGCAGCCCGCGCCGCGCAGCACGCCGTCCGCCGCCAGCTTCAGCGAAATGAGCACATAGAACGGCGCCACGATGTTCAGGAACAGCGTGCCCTGTGCCAGCGCGTCGGCGCTGGGAGCGCTCAAAAACAGGCGTACCATCTGCGGCCCCGCGAACACGAACGCCGCAATGAACGGCACGGCCACGCACAGCGTCATGCCCGCGCCTGCGCGGAACCCCTGCTTCACACGTTCGGGACGGCCCGCGCCGATATTCTGGGCCGTGAAGCTGGAGAGGCCGTTGCCCAGCGTTGTGAAGCCCGTCAGCGCAAAGGTGTTCAGCTTCACCGCCGCGGAATAACCGGCCACCACAGCGGAGCCAAAGCTGTTGACAAGGCTCTGGATGAACAGGTTGCCCACGGAGATAAAGCTCTGCTGTAAAATACTGGGGACGGCGATGCGCGCAATGCGCCCCAGCATCCGCCAGGAAAACAGCGGATGCCGCTCCGGCGCGGGCACGCCCCGCAGCCGCCGGAACAGCGTCCATGCTGCCAGAACGGAGGCCACGCCCTGGCACAAAAACGTGGCCCAGGCCACGCCGCCAACGCCCATGTGAAAACACACCACGAACACCACGTCCATAACGATGTTCGCAAGGCTCGAAGCGATGAGGAAATACAGCGGCGTGCGGGAATCGCCCAGCGCCGTGAACACGCCCGTGCAAATATTGTACAAAAACAAAAACGTCAGCCCGCCGATATAGACATTCAAATAGAGCTGGGAATCCGCAAACACATTTTCCGGCGTGCCCAGCAGGCGCATCAGCGGCTCGCAGAACAGAAAGCCGCCGGCCGTAAGCAGCGCCGAAAGTGCCAGAATGGCAATAACCGAGGTGGACACCGCAGTTTTCATGCGGGCCGTCTCCTTCGCGCCGAACAACTGGCTGATGATGACCGAGCAGCCCGTGTTGCTGCCCAGCGCCACGGCCATGAAGATCATTGTGATGGGAAACGACGCGCCCACGGCAGCCAGCGCATCTTCGCCCACAAACCGGCCCGCCACCACGCTGTCGGCCACATTATACAGCTGCTGGAACACCGCGCTCAGCAGCATGGGGATGGTGAACCGCCACAGGATGGCGGCGGGTCTCCCCTGGGACATATCGGTGATCAAGGCAACGCTCCCCCTCTTTTTCCCGCCCGCGCACGGACGGCGGTTCCTTGCCATCCCGCATGGGACATGCTATGATACCAGTATAAAACAGATTGAAAAAATTTTCAATTTTTTCCACAAAAAAGCATTGTAAAGGATGTGCAGGATGCCGAAAAGCGAAGGACAAAAACTGAAGCTGCTGTACCTGGCCGACCTGCTGCGCCGGGAAACGGACGAAGACCACGCGCTTTCTATGAGCGACATCCTGTCCCGGCTGGAGGAACTGGGCGTGCACGCCGAGCGCAAAAGCATCTACGATGATCTCCGTGCGCTGGAGGATTACGGCATGGATATCATCGCCACCCGCGGCCGAGCGGGTGGCTACCAGCTTGCCCACCGGGAGTTCGAGCTGCCGGAGCTGAAGCTGCTGGTAGACGCGGTACAGTCCTCCAAATTCCTCTCCGTCAAAAAAAGCCGTGAGCTTATCCGCAAGCTGGAGGGCCTCGCCTCCCGCTGGGAGGCCCAGAGCCTGCAGCGGCAGGTGTACGCGGTGGGCCGCGTAAAAAGCATGAACGAGAGTATTTATTACAGCATCGACACCATCCATACGGCTATTTCACAGGACAGGCAGATTGCGTTCCGTTATTTTGAATGGACTATGGAAAAAACCGTGCGCTACCGCCGGGACGGCCAGCTCTACGAGCGCTCGCCTTACGCGCTGGTGTGGGACGATGAGAACTATTATCTTGTGGCCTACGACCACACAGCGTCGCCGCCGGGCATCCGCCATTACCGCGTGGACAAAATGGCGAATCTGTCCGTTCTGGAAGAGTCCAGGCTGGGCAAGGCGACATTCGACGGCTTCGACATGGCGCAGTACGCCAAACAGATGTTCGGGATGTTCGGCGGTGCGCAGCAGGACGTAGAGCTGCGGTTCGCCGCGCGGTTGGCCGGCGTGGTGCTGGACCGCTTCGGCAAGGAGGTCACACTGCTGCCCGACGGCGGCAGCTTTTTCCGGGTGCATGTGCAGGCCGTCGTCAGTCCCCAGTTCATGGGCTGGGTGGCCGGCTTCGGCACGGACGCAAAGCTGCTTGGGCCGCCTGCCGTGGTGCGGGAATACACCGCCTTCTGCCGGGAGATGCTCGCGCAGTACGAATAAGCGTTAAAAGTCCTGATTATGGGACATATAATATCCTATACTAAAGACACCGAAAGAAACCACGATGTTTGAAAGGAGTGCCTTTGGTATGGTTAAAATGGCAGCGCTTGCGCCGAAAGGCGTGTTTGAGGAAGAGGATTTCTATGTACCCGCTTGGGAAGAGCCCCCGTACGAGCGGCATTTCGACGATTATACGCGCAACTGCGACGAAGCAGCATAAACACACGGCGCCCCGCACCTGTTGGTACGGGGCGCCGCTTTCCTTTTCAAATACTCAGAAGCCGCCGGCCGTACGCGGGAACGGCAGTACGTCGCGGATGTTGGGGATGCCCGTCAGATACATGATCAGGCGCTCGAAGCCCAGGCCGAAGCCCGCGTGCTCCACAGTACCGAAGCGCCGCAGCTCCAGATACCACTCATAATCCGCGCGGGAAAGGCCCAGCTCATCCATACGCGCCGTCAGCACGTCCAGCCGCTCCTCACGCTGGCTGCCGCCGCACAGCTCACCCACGCCGGGCACCAGCATATCCGCCGCAGCCACGGTCTTTCCGTCGCCGTTCACACGCATATAGAAAGACTTGATCGCCTTGGGGTAGTCCGTCACAAATACGGGCTTTTTATAGATCTGCTCGGTGAGGAAGCGTTCGTGTTCGGTCTGCAGGTCCGTGCCCCACTCCACCTTATACTGGAACGAATCGTTGTGCTTGCTCAGGATCTCCACGGCCTCCGTGTAAGAAACGCGGGCAAAATCGCTGTTTATCAGCGCGTTCAGGCGCTCCAGAAGCGTTTTGTCGAAAAACTGGTTGAAGAAAGCCATCTCGTCCGGGCAGGTCTCCAGAACATAAGCGATGACGCTTTTCACCATTGCCTCGGAGAGGTCCATCTCATCCGCCAGGTCCGCGAAGGCGATCTCCGGCTCGATCATCCAAAACTCGGCCGCATGGCGCGGTGTGTTGGAATTCTCGCCGCGGAACACCGGCCCGACGGTGAAGACCTTTTCAAAGACGCCGACCATCGCCTGCTTGTATTGCTGCGGACTCTGATTCAGATACGCGCGCTGGTCGAAATATTTGACCATGAACATATCCGCGCCGCCCTCGGCGCCGCCCATGACCAGCTTCGGCGGCACGAACTCCACGAAGCCCTCTTCCCGCAGGAAGCTACGAAAGCCGTACATCACGCCGTCCGCGACACGCATGATCGCGCGGATGCGTGGGTTACGCAGGGCGACCACCCGGTTGTTGAGCATCGTATCCAGCTGCAGATTTTTGATCTTGCGGTCATTGGAAATTTCAAGCGGCAGACTGCCGACCGCGCCGCCGACCTTCGTAATGGTTTCCATTCGGATGTCGAAGCCCAGCGGACTCCGCGCATCGGCGACGATCCGGCCGTCGAGAAGCACCCAGTCCTCCGGCTGGATATCGTGAATATCAAAGGACGATTTTCCTGCTTCCCAGACGCACTGGAATACGCGTCTAGGGCTTCTGACATTGACAAAGGCGAACTCGCCCATATTCTTGATGTGATGGATCGCGCCTTTCACACTTACCGGGTCACCGTCCTGCAGCGTCCCCGCTTTAAACTTCTTGATGATGATTTCGATGTCGCGTGCATCTCGCGACTGCTGTAAATCGATATATTTCATGACTGTTTCCATTCTTTCTATGATTATTTTTCGGCACGCACAGCAGATTTACCTTACGCATTTGCCGCCCCGCCTGTCTACCTATGCGCGATTTCCTCTTTTACCAGCTTGTTGACCAGTGCCGGATCTGCCTTTCCCTGCAGGCGGCGCATGCACTGTCCGATGAAAAATCCGTAGACCTTTTCATCGCCTGCCTTGTACTGCGCAATCACTGCTTCATGCTCGTCCAGGACCGCCTGTACGACCTGCTTGATCGCGCCGTCGTCCGCAATGGCTTCCATGTGGTGTTCCTGCACATAGCTTTCGATGTCAAACGCCGGATCGCCCTCGAATACTTTCTCAAAAAGTTCCTTACCCATCACGCGGTTGACTTTGCCGCTTGCCATCATCTTGACGAACTTCGCAAAAATCTCCGGCACGATGGCAACCGCCGCTGCGTCGATTTTGTGCTGCCCCATCAGATAAATCGTATGGCCGATCAGCCAGTTTGCGGTTTCCTCCGGCTCACCGCTCAAGGCAGCCGTCCGTTCAAAAATCTCCGCGAAATGCTTTTCCTCAGTCAGGATGCCCGCCGTCTTTTCGCTCATGCCGTAATCTCTCATATAGCGTTTCTGCTTAGCTTCCGCCATCTCCGGCTGGGCCTCGGTCAGCCGCTGCATCATCACCTCGTCGATGGCAATCGGCGGAATGTCCGGCTCCGGGAAATAGCGGTAGTCCTGCGCATTCTCTTTGGAACGCATCGAATAGGTCTTGCTGCGGTTGTCATCCCACCGTCTGGTCTCCTGCACGATGCGCTCGCCGAATTCCAGTGCCTCGATCTGCCGCTGGGCTTCAAAGGCGATGGCTCGCTCGATGGCCTTAAAGGAGTTGATGTTCTTCATCTCGGTACGGGTGCCGAAAGTCTCGGAACCGACCTCTCTGACGGAAAGGTTGACATCGGCACGCATGGAGCCTTCCTCCATCTTGCAGTCGGACACTCCCAGATATTTGAGGGTGGATTTCAACTTCGTCAGGTACGCGATGACTTCCTCACTGCTGCGAAAATCCGGCTCGGACACGATTTCCAGAAGCGGTACGCCGCAGCGGTTGTAGTCCGGATAAGAGACGTCGCCGAACGGTGAATGCACCAGCTTGCCCGCGTCTTCCTCCATGTGGATCTCGTGAATCCGGATATCCTTTTCTTTGCCGGACGCTGTGGTGATATGCACCTTGCCGTCTCTTGCAAACGGCAGATACAGCTGGGAGATCTGGTAGGCCTTCGGTAAGTCGGGATAAAAATAGTTTTTGCGGTCGAATTTGTTGTAGCGGGTGATGTCGCAGTTCAGCGCGATCCCTGTCTTGACCGCGTACTCCAGCACCTGCTTATTGAGCACCGGCAGGCTTCCCGGCTGTCCTGTGCAGACCGGGCAGCAGTGAGTATTCGGCTCTCCGCCGAACGCTGTTGTACAGGAACAGAAAATTTTCGTCTTTGTGTTCAGTTCTACGTGGACTTCCAGTCCCATCACAATTTCCCAGGCCATCTATCTCACCTCCTGTGTGCCGCATGATGTGCCGCTCATATCGCGCGCTATGCCGCCTTGCGCACCGCCGGGCCGTTTCCGATGAAAATCGGTCATCTGCTGGAACGCATAGCCGATATTCAGGACTTTTTGGTCTCCCAGCGCCGGTCCGATGATCTGCACTCCGATCGGCATACCCGCCTTGTCGAAGCCTGCCGGAACACTCAAGCCCGGCAGACCCGCAATGTTAACGGAAACCGTAAAAATATCGGATAAATACATTTGCAGCGGAGCTTTGAAGCTATCCCCTAATTTCGGCGCGGTTGTCGGCGCGGCCGGCAGCAGGATCGCGTCACAGGTCCGAAAGATCTCGTCAAACGATTTTTTGATCAGCGCCTTGACCTGCAGCGCTTTCTTGTAATACGCGTCATAGTAACCGGAGCTGAGGACGAAGGTCCCCAAAAGGATTCTCTTTTTGACCTCGCTGCCAAATCCCTCTGCTCTGGTCTTACAGTACATTTCCATCAAGTCCTCGTAGCCCTCTGCCCGAAATCCGTACTTCACGCCGTCGAAGCGGGACAGGTTGGAGCTCGCTTCCGCTGCCGCGATGATATAGTAGGTCGGGATCACGTACTGCAGAAAACTCATGCTGACGCGACTGATCTTCGCGCCTGCGCTTTCTAAAATCCCTGCCATATCCAGGGTCGCCTGGCGGACGTCATCCTCTACGCCTTCTTCGATACAATCCGGCACCGCGATCCGTGTGCCGCAGATATTCCCATCCAGCCCTGCCAGATAATCCTTTGGCTGCATGCTGTCAGGAAGAGAGGTTCCGTCTTTTTCGTCCTTGCCGCTGAGGATATCCATCATGGCCGCGCAGTCTGCCACGTCCCTTGCGATCGGTCCGATCTGATCCAGAGACGATGCGTAAGCGATCAGACCATACCTGGAAACCGTACCGTAGGTCGGCTTAAAACCGGTCACGCCGCAGTAGGAAGCCGGCTGCCGGATACTGCCGCCGGTATCGGAGCCAAGCGCGACAACCGCCTCTCTCGCTGCCACGGCAGCCGCGCTGCCGCCGGAGGAGCCTCCCGGTACATGCGCCGTGTTCCAGGGGTTACGCGTCGGTCCGTAGGCGGAAGTCTCAGTGGTCGAGCCCATGGCGAACTCGTCCATATTGGTCTTTCCCAGCGGGATCATGCCCGCCGTTTGCAGCTTTTCCATCACGCTCGCGTCATAGAACGGCTTGAAATCTCCCAGTATTTTTGACGCGCAGCAGGTTTTTACACCCTTCGTGCAGATATTGTCCTTGATGGCGATCGGCACCCCCGCCAGCGGCGAAGCCGCTAATGCCGGATCACCGGCTTCGATGCGGCGCTGGATTTCCGCGGCGGCCAAAAGGATTTTTTCCTCCGCGTCTTTGTCCGGTTCCGCAGCTGCCAATCCGCTTGCTCCGTAATCCTCCCGTCCCGGAAATGTCAGATAGGCATGCAGACTGCCGTCTGTTTTGTCTGCCTGTTCCATGACCGCCTTGACTGCCTCCACTGCGGTCAGCTTTCCTGCTTTGATAGCCGCCCCCAGTTCCAACGCTGTCATAGAAAGTATCTGTTCTGGTGTCTTTTTTATCATGGCGGCTTTTTGTCCGTCGGTTTCGATTTTCGTTCTATCCATCTTTTTTCTCCTGTGTTCATCAATTTCTCTTTGCATTGTCTGAAAAGTTCCTTTTTATCTGACTGATTCTTTTCCTTCTTTTCGTCATGCTTTCCCAGAGGTCAATCGATTGTTCTCGGTACCACCGGCATATCGTCCTCGGTCTCCGGCATATTTCTCAAAATTTCCTCTTTCGTATTGGACTTGCCCACACGATCTTCCCGCATCACATTTGTGATGTCAAACACATGAGACAGCGGCTCAATGCCTGTCGTATCCAGACTGTTCAAAATATCCATATAGGCGACCACCGCGCCCAGTTCGTCCTGCATTTTTTCCGTCTCCGCTTCATCCAGACTGATTCTGGAAAGCTCTGCGACATAGGTTACCATTTCTTTTGTCATCGTTGTTTTTTCTTCCATTTTGTCCTCCCTCTCGCGCCGCGCTCTGTTCACGCAATCGCACAGCTTGTGTTTGGTTCTCACGATCGTAAGGGTTTCTCCTGCCTCACTTAGCTGAACGGCTGCGTCCTGCTTCTGCTACGCTGACGCACTGCTTTCATAATTAAGAGAAGAATGAAAAAAGAAGCCCCTTTCATCCCTCCTATGGGACGAAAGAAAGCTTCCGCGGTACCACCCATATTAACTGCAGCCTTGCGCGCCCGCTTCTTCGCGGTTTCTCGCGCGAACTTAAGTTGCCGCGTATCGGAGCCATTTTACGCCTGCCTCCTTGCGACCTGCAGTTCTCTTTCTTTGCGGCTGTTACGCTCCGCCTGCGTCCGGTTCTACTGAGAAAGCTTCCTGCGCGTATTCCTTTGCTTCCGCGCCTTGGCTTGCCCTCCGTTCTTCCGGCTGCTCTCGGTTGTTTTTCACCCGGCTGCTCCATGCCGCCCTCTCACCATCGGCGGTTCTCTGTGATGTGTCAAACCCGGGATACTTCTCCGGTCCATGCATTTGATGTTTGTTTTGTATCTCTATAGTTTGTATTTATACCACAACAAAAAACAAAAATCAAGTTTTTTGTTAATAATCACAGTATTTTTTTATTTTTGTTTTGAATAAATACAATTTTCTTCTCTTAATAAATCCTTTGCGAGCTCCCGCAAAATGTGTTAAACTAGGATTAGGTCTTATCCGGCCAGGCTATACACGGGCATGAGCGTGCAAGGATGATTGCGGAAAATCCGCATTGTACTTGCACGCTTTTTGTTTGCACATAAGAAAGGAGATTTTGAAATGAAACAAAAGAAAGAACTCGTTATTTTTGAAACGAAAGACCACGCAGTAAAACTGGAAGTACCGGTGAATGAAGAAACGGTTTGGCTGACGCAAGCTCAAATGGCCAGCCTGTTTCAAACAACAAAACAAAATATAAGTCTACATGTAAACAACTGTTTTCGTGAAAAGGAACTTGATAAAAATTCAGTTGTAAAGGATTTCTTGACAACTGCTTCCGATGGAAAACAATACAAAACAAAATTTTACAACCTCGACGTCATCATTTCTGTCGGCTATCGCGTAAAATCAAAACGCGGCGTAGAGTTCCGCAAGTGGGCAAACTCCGTGCTCAAGCAATACATACTGCAAGGTTATGCGGTAAACAACCATCGCATCGCCCAGCTCGGAGAAGTCATTAAAATTATGAAACGAACCGAAGATTCTCTGGACGGCAAGCAAATTCTCAGCGTGATCGAAAAGTACAGCGATGCGCTTGAGATGCTGGATTCCTATGATCACCAGACCATGACACGTCCAAAAGGAAACCCTGCAACCTATACACTGGATTATGAAGAATGCATGCAGGTCATTTCACAGATGCGCTTTGGCAATGAATCGGAACTGTTTGGAAAAGAAAAGGATGATTCTTTCCGCGGGAGCATCGGGAATATCTATCAATCCTTCGGAGGGCAGGAATTATATCCAAGCTTAGAAGAAAAGGCTGCGCACCTACTGTATTTCGTAACCAAAAATCACAGCTTTCTCGATGGGAACAAGCGCATTGCCGCCGCTATGTTTCTGTACTTTCTTGATAAAAACGGCGTTCTATTTGTGGATGGCAAAAAACTGATTGAAAATCATACTTTGGTTGCCTTGACCATTATGATTGCTGAATCGAAACCCATTGAAAAGGACATGATGATCACCGTGATCATGAACTGCCTGCAGTGAAACGGTACGGGTCCCCGAACA
>ERZ827168.4309-NODE-4309-length-13198-cov-8.623982_pt1 | contig 13198 bp, 10 predicted proteins | sample MGYA00519868_ERZ827168 | MGnify/ENA primary metagenome ERZ827168 (study PRJEB31778, sample SAMEA3449271) | human gut metagenome | biome: human gut; feature: human-associated habitat; material: faeces | place: United Kingdom | collected 2010/2012 ...
CCGCTTTTTTTGTCTCCAAACGCTTTTTAAAAGACAATAAAAAAGTGAAAGGAAAAACCAATTTAAATAACTTATTAAAGTCGGATAAAGAGTTAAAAGTCTTTGCTATTCATCATTCGGATTTAAAAAAGTTTTGTGAAGAAGCAAAACATTATGGAGTTTTATATTCTGTATTGAAAGAAAAGAATAATACAGATGGAATTGTGGATATTATGGTAAAAGCAGAAGATGCTTCTAAAATTTCAAGGATGGTAGACAAGTTTGATCTAGCTACTATCGACACAAAAGCAATTCGTGAATCTGTATTATCACAACAGAATATAGATGATGCTAAACCACTTAGTGATGAAGAGCATGATGCCTTATTGTCAAAACTAATGGATGATAAAGAAAACCCCAACAAAGCTCGGACAAGCAAGGACGGTACTCCGTTCGAGCCATCTTCAAAAACATCGAAGAAAGAAAACAAGAAGAAAACCGTCGAAAGAAAAAGATTAACAGCTACTACGGATAGGCCTTCTGTTCGCAAGGAATTGAAGGACATTAAACAGCAGCAAAACCTAAAATCTTCTGCACCTAAGTATCCAGTTAAGAAAAAATCAAAAAAGAATTTAATATACTGACTTTCCTCTTGCAATGACTTTGATAAGCTGCAAGTTCTTGTCTAAGATACAAAGATCAGCATCGTATCCTTCCTGAACTCTTCCTTTCTTATTTAAATGAAGAATGTCGGCAGGGTTGGAAGTGATTGTGGAGAGTGCGGTTTCTAGTGGAATGTTTTCCATGGAGACGCATTCTTTTACTTCTTTTAACAGGCTGAATACTGCCTGGTTGTACAGGTATGTATAGTAGTTGTGCATTGCCTGCGGATCGCTTCCATCGTGGTAAACAACGTCAACCGGGATTCTCTCGCCGAAGTCGGTCTTGAAACAGTCTACGCCGCAGTCCAGAACGGTTTTCAGTTTATCGGTGTACCATTTTACGGCATCCGGGTTGGTGAAGTCTACCAGACCCATACCGGCCTGCCAGTTATCAGTCTGCCATACGCCTCTGCCGTCTGCTCTCTGAAGGAGATAGCCGTTTGCTGCACCCTCTTTAAAGAACGCAGTTCCCTGTGCGATGTACGGGTTGATCCATGCGCAGATGTGCAGGCCTTTATCATGATATTTCTTTAAGGTTGCACGGATGTCCGGGAAGCATTTCTTATCCCACTCGAAATCGCACCAGTGGAATTCATGCATCCAGAAGCAGTCGAAATGGAATACGCTCAGCGGAATATTTCTCTTCTCCATTCCCTCGATGAAGGATGTGGTGGTCTCTTCGTCGTAGTTGGTGGTGAAGGATGTGGACAGCCACAGACCAAAGGACCATGCCGGAGGAAGTGCCGGACGTCCGGTCAGTGCGGTGTACTCGTTCATGATCTTCTTCGGTGACGGGCCGTGGAACAGATAATATTTGATTCTCTCGCCCGGTACGGAGAAGCCGACATACTCTACTTTTTCACTTGCTACTTCGAAAGAAACGTTGTCGGTACTGTCAACGAGAATACCGTAGCCGTTGTTTGTCATGTAGAACGGTACGCATTTGTAGCCGATTTCGGATGCCGTACCGCCGTCCTCGTTCCAGGTGTCTACAACCTGTCCGTTTTTTACGAATGGAGTAAATCTCTCGCCAAGGCCGTATACGCACTCGCCGACGCCAAGGGAGAGCTCGCTTACCATATATGGCTGATATTTTTCGGTCATGTAATTCTGGGCTGGCAGCATGGTGCTCTGCTGACGGTCCCATCTGATATAGGAAAGGTTGCGGAAGCCGCTTCCGGTCAGAACTTTTCCATCTGCCTCGAAGGTGTAAGCAAAGACACCTTTTCTCTGTACGCGGACCTGTACGCTTCCGGTATCAAGAACTGCCTCATCCTCGTTGATCGTTACAGTTACGTCCTCGTATACGCTCTCTGTTTTGTCGAAGGACGGAACTTTGTTGTCGTATGCTTCATAGTGCCATGCTTCCATGGAGATGGTATCCGGTGTGTGTGCCACGAACTCAACGGTGATGGTCGGCAGATTCAGGGTCATACCTCTGTGCTCGATCGGGCGGGTGGTAGCCAGGATACGCATACCGCCTGGGATCTGCTCTACTTCATAAGCCTGCATTGCATGGGATGCATTTGCTTTTTCACTCGGAAGCCAGTAACCTTCTGTGAATTTCATCTTTTCATTACCTCCTGATTGGATGAACCTGAAACAGATAGCTGAAAGCACTTTCTTTTCATCAATCTTTACAGAATTATTGTTTCAGGCTGACATTTTTTGGTAATTTTATACTACCACACTCTTGCTTTCGAAAACAGGGCGGATTCTGTGAAAAAATACGGCGATATTATCTTTTTCTATCTTTTTGGTGTATTCGGAGGCTGAGATGCAAAACGGGAGTGTGCCCCGCAGACGTCTGCAAAAGACACACTCCCGTTTCTCTTGTGTTTTTTCTTATGCTGCAATCAGATACGCAATGACGGCCAGCAGGATCTGCAGGATCACAAAGCGGATCACAACCTGACTGTCGGACCATTTGTATTTCAGGCGGACATGGTCATGCAGCGGTGTTCTTGTATTTTTGAGGATCGCGATTTTCAGGAAACGGAGTAAAAATACTTTGACAAGGCCGATTCCTCCGTCGACGATCATCACGCCTGCCATCAGCAGATATAAGAACGGATGGCGGGACTGCATGGCAAGGATGGCGATGTAGAAGCCAAGTGCCCTCGAACCGGCGTCTCCCATCAGCATGCTGCTCGGCGAGGTGTTGAAATACAGGTACGCGAGAAGCGCTGCCACGAACAGGTAATTGGCTACGGTGAAGTTTCCGAGGACATCGTGGAAAATCATACTGAACGCGAAGATAACCACACAGGAAAGGCTCGCGCAGAGTCCGTCAACACCGTCGGAACAGTTCGTAACGTTGATCGAAATCCAGATCAGGATAATGCCGAGGATTATGTAGACCACTTTCGGAATCGTAAGGGACATGCTTCCGAAGTAGATCGTGGTGGAATTGTAATTCACAAAGGTGATGACGGTCACAATGGAGATGACGAGGTCAATCGCGCCTTTTTTGTAATCGCTCCACGGGGTTTCGGATGCATCATCGAGGTAGCCGCTCAGCATGATGCAGACGAGCAGGATCGCGTAGATCACATACTCGGCGCCAAGAGGCAGGAACAATACGCTTCCGATCAGGAAACAGATGACGATCACGAGGCCGACGCCGCGCAGTTTTCCGCGGGAGAGGCCGCCGTTTACGGCAAATTCTCTGCCGTGATCGCTCGGCAGAAAGGAAAATGGATGCTTTAACGCCAGAAAGGTCAGCAGAAAGGTGACCACGATTCCCAGCATGGCGATCTGGCCGGGATTTAAAAAGTTACTCCATACTTGATACATACGTTTTCTTCCTTCACTTTTCTTTAGATTGAGTTTGCACGAAGCCGTATGTGACGTGGCTTTGTGTTCATTTATTATAACAACTTCATGCAAAAATTGCTATACCCAATTCGGGGGTTTCGTGATAAGATAGTGATACACTAAGTTGAACAAAAAAGGAGTTTTTTATGCCACGCAAAGATCATCTGCCGCGCCAGACACGCCAGGAACACATCACGCTGCAGCCGAACCGCAGCATCGAATTTCGTGTAACCGACGATTTCGGCAGTTTTTCGCCGCCGCACTGGCACGACGCGCTGGAAATTATTTATATTCTGGAGGGTTCCTCCATTGTCACGCTCTCGGACCGCACAAAGACCGTCCTTCCGGGTCAATTTCTGCTGATCAATTCCGGGCGTATCCACACGGCGCGCTGTCCGTCCACGGGAAACCGCTCGATTCTGATGCAGATTCCGGATGCGTTCCTTGCGAACTATCTGCCTGATCCGTCACAGCTCTGGTTCTCGATTGACTACGACAGTACGAATCCGGAAGTGCAGAAAAATATCAGCCAGTTCCGGCGTCTTCTGCTTTCGATGATGCAGCTTCATGAGGAAATGCCCGACGGCTATCTGCTGACGTTCCAGCGGGAGCTTTTTACGTTTCTCGATCTGCTCTACACGAAATTTTCTGAGAAGAGCCCGCTTGCGCACCACCCGATGAGCTCCCGGACGCAGACACGGCTCGATACGATTCTGACGTACACGCAGGAAAATTACCAGCGGCCGATTACGCTGAAGGAGGCTGCCGATGTTGTCTCGCTGCAGCCGGAATATTTCTGCCGGTTCTTCCGCCAGAACATGGAAACGACGTATCTGGAATACTTGAATTCCTACCGTCTTTCCCGCATCTACCGCGACCTGATCGCCACGGATCTGCCGGTCGGCACGCTCGCGGAAAAGCATGGTTTTACAAACGATAAGCTGTTTCACCGCCTCTTCCGCGAGCGGTTTCACACGACGCCGCTGCAGCTTCGGAAGGCAGCACGCGAGAAAGGATCCTGATATCTTTCGCTGTTTTTATATCTTTGAGAATGGGAGTTTAACACGATGACAAAAGAAAAACTGGCGCTTGCCGTCATTGAACGTTTGAAACAAGAATATCCTGACGCCGACTGTACGCTTGACTATGACCAGGCGTGGAAGCTGCTCGTCAGTGTCCGCCTGGCCGCACAGTGCACCGATGCGCGGGTCAATGTTGTGGTGGAGGATCTCTACGCAAAGTATCCTGATATCGATGCGCTGGCAGACGCGACACCGGAGGAAATCGAGGAAATTGTGCGGCCGTGCGGTCTTGGAAAGAGCAAGGCACGCGACATCAACGCCTGCATGCGCATGCTGCGCGACGAGTACCACAGCCAGGTGCCGGATGACTTTAACGCACTTTTGAAGCTCCCGGGCGTGGGACGGAAAAGTGCGAACCTGATTATGGGCGATGTATTCAAAAAGCCTGCGATTGTGACGGATACGCACTGCATCCGGCTGTGCAACCGCATCGGGCTCGTGCATGACTGCAAGGATCCGAAGAAGGTGGAGATGGCACTCTGGAAAATTGTGCCGCCGGAAGAAGGAAGCTCACTCTGCCACCGGTTTGTGGAGCACGGACGCGAGGTCTGTACTGCGCGGACGACACCGCACTGTGAACGGTGTGTGCTCGCGGATATCTGTGAGAAGAACGGCGTAGAAAAATAGCATTTTTCTATGCGTTTCCATGCGAAAAAGGCTTTTGCATACCGGACAGATTTTTCTGATTCTGTCCCGGCTGCAAAAGCCTTTTTGTTTCTATTTTTTATACGACCGAAAGAAGTCCGTCAGCGCTTTCAGCGTTTTCCCGAGCACCTGCACTTCCTCTTCTCCGAGTTCCGCCATCACGGCATTCGTCATCTGCTCGTGGAATTTTGCGTGGTGATGGAATGCCTGTCGTCCCTTTCCGGTCAGGTGGATGTAGACGATCCGGCGGTCCTTCTCGCTGCGCTCCCGCTCGGTGTAGCCTTTTTTCACCAGACTGTTCATCGACGTTGTCAGCGATCCGACCGTGATGTCGAGCTTTGCCGCGATCGATGACATATTGCCGCCCTCCAGGCCGACGGCTTCTATGATGTGCATATCGTTGTTCGTCAGATCCTTGAAATCCTCGGTGATGATCGCCTCTTCTTCCAGTTTTTGTATCTCGTGAAACAGATGGACCAGTGTCTCATTGATGATTTCTCTGTTATCCACTCCTCTTCCCCTTTCCGTCTGTTCTGTCCCTTCTGAACAGGGTTCCGCTCTTTCTGTCTGTATTGTATCAAAAAAGTTCCGGACAAACAATACCAAAAACTGCCTGGGAGACCGCGGATCGCTCCGTGCCGTTTCCCAGGCAGTTCTGTTATGTTTGATTCAATTACATCTGCCCTTTTTTCTTTAACCGTGCAAAGCAGATCATGAAAAAGCAGATGCCGTATACGGTTGTGATCGGGGTGGATATGCCGACGAAGGTCAGGTTCGTATTCGGCAGGTGTGAGAAGAACAGCGCCAGCGGAATACGAATCAGGCAGGCGGAGGTGATTCCCTGGATCATAACCGGGATGCTGATGCCGCGGCCGTTGAAGTATCCGATGCTGCTGAACAGCACACAGGTCAGAATACATTCCGGTGCGAAACCACGCAGGTAAGCGGCGCTCTGCTCGATAACGGCCGGATCGCTCGTGAAGATTCTGGAGATGACACTTCCACCAAAGAAACCGATGCAGAAAATCACAACTCCAAGAGAGCAGCCCGTTGCGATTGCGGTGAGGAAGCCCTTCCACGCGCGGTCTTTCTTTCCGGCTCCGGTGTTCTGTGCCACGAATGCTGACACAGACTGCATCACAGAGGACGGGATCAGCATGATGAACGAGGTCAGCTTCTGCGCCACACCGTATCCGGCGGACGGCATCAGGCCCATGCCGTTGATGATCGAGTTGATCACAAGGAAGGAAATCTGTACGGTCGTCTCCTGCAGCGCGATCGGCACACCGACGTTCAGGACTTTCTTCAGCTCGTCATGGTCGATGCGGCAGTCTTCTTTTTTGAATTCAATCGGCAGATTGCCTTTTTTCAACACACCCATGGAGGCGATGACAGAAATCAGCTGCGCCAGAACCGTCGCAAGCGCTGCTCCCGCAACGTCCAGTTTCAGCACACCGACGAAGAACAGATCTCCGGCAATATTGGCTGCGCAGGCGATGCCGACGAATAAAAGCGGCAGATTTGCATTACCGATTCCGCGAAGCACGCTGCTGATGACGTTGTACGCGATGATGATCAGAATACCGCCGGAACAGATCCGCAGGTAGAGGACGGTTTTGTCAAAAGACTCCGCCGGGACCTGTAAAATATTGGCGATCGGACCTGCGAACAGCTCCAGAATCACCGTCATGGCGATACCGATGATGGCGAACAGAACAATCGAGGTTCCCACGGTTTTGCCGGCCTTATCCGGCTTGCCCTCGCCGATGTGCTGGCCGATCATAACGGTCGAACCCATCGCAAGGCTGGTGATGATAAATGTTACCATCTGCATGAAGTTGCTTCCGGTTCCGACAGCGGAAATACTCGACGCATCGCCGAACCAGCCGACCACGAGAAGGTCGACCGCACCGTAAGCCGCCTGCAGAATCAGCGCGCCGAGCACCGGCAGCGCAAAGCGGATCAGGGACTGGAAAATCGGTCCCTCTACAAACGATATTTCTTTCTTATTTTCTTTTGCCATTGTTTTTCACTCCTTTTATTCCCGGCATCGTTTCCTGCATCCGTGTGATTGCATGCACAAATTCGTCCACCACCGCGTCGTCCAGATCTGGCAGGCGGGATGCCCATTCCCCGTGAAAGTGCGTCACGCGGAGTTCCACAAACTCTTTTCCCTCTTCGGTCAGTGTCAGGTTGATCACGCGCTTATCTTTTTCATCCGCCTGTTTCACGAGAAGATTTCTCTCCTCCAGTTCCTGCACCAGCTTGGTGATGCTCGGCAGCGTTGTGTTCATATAGCTGCTGATGTCGCTGACGCGGCAGAAGCCCTGCTTTTTCTGAATCTCATTCACCGCATCCAGCACATGCACCTGCCGCGGCTTCATACCGTCCGGCAGGTCCGGGAGTTTCTCGATCAGACGCTTTGCATCAAAACACGCATCCAGGAACTGCTTTAATTTTTCCTGTGTCATGGAAAAGGTTCCTTTCTGTTTAAAAATTAGTTACCTTTAGTAATTACTTTTGATAAGTATAGCAGGAAATGAAAAAATGTCAAGAGGGAACTGATGATAAAAAAGAGCTGATTGAAAGTTCTGGCAATGCCAGATTCTTTCATCAGCTCTTTTCCATATCTCTTTGTCAGTTTTCAATGAGCTGCATTTCGGTGCCCCCCGCCGGATTTTATGCTTCTGATCGTCTTTTCCAGTACCTTCATCTCAATCGGTTTTGAAACATGGGCATTCATACCAGCTGCCAGAGAATGCTGAATATCCTCAGAAAACGCATTGGCGGTCATAGCAATGATTGGAATTGTCTTTGCCAGTTCATGGGAGCTTCTTCGGATTGCTTTTGTTGCCTCATAACCATTCATAACCGGCATCTGCACATCCATCAGGATCATGTCATAATCCCCCGGAGCAGACTGCTCAAATGCCTCTAAGACCCTTTTACCATTTTCACAGATTGTACACTCTGCACCCTCAATCTTTAACAATTCCATCAGGATTTCTGCATTCAGCTCATTGTCCTCTGCACACAGAAACCTCATTCCTTTCAGGACATTGCCAGCCGGTTCATCCTTTTCTGCCTGTTCTGCTGAAGAAACAAATCTATCTTCTGCTATTCTCAGATCTATAAGAACCTCAAAACAGCTTCCCTGGCCCAGTTCACTCTCCACATCAATGGTGCCTCCCATTGCTTCAACCAGATTTTTGGTAATAGCCATTCCAAGACCAGTTCCCTGTATCTTATTCGTCATAGAACTTTCAGCACGAGTAAAAGCATCAAAAATTGTATCTTTGAAATCTGCCGACATTCCCATGCCATTATCGCTGACTAAGAAACGGTACTTTGCGTAGACAGATGACTTTGTCTCACATTCTTCTACCAGAAACTGAATTTTTCCACCTTCCTGCGTGTACTTCACTGCATTAGAAACCAAGTTGCTGAAAATCTGCATCAGATGAACCTGGTCTCCGTTCACCCACTCGTGCCGGATGTTTTCTTTTATGATTGTAAGAGTCTGATTTTTTTCGTCTATCTGTGAATGGAATATGGTATTGAGTTCTGTAATAAAATCCAAGATGGAAAAATCGGTATACTTAAAAACTGTTTTTCCTGCCTCAATTTTGCTCATATCCAGAACATCATTAATGATTCCTAACAGATGCTGTGATGAAATGTCTATTTTATCTGCATACTCTATTACTTTCGCTTTATTACCGGCATCATGTCTGATCAATGATGTCATGCCGATAATTGCATTCATTGGTGTACGAATATCATGTGACATATTGGACAGGAAATCTGTTTTCGCCTTATTTGCATTTTCAGCAGTCTGCAAGGCTTCCGTTGTAATGTCCTTTGCTTTTTTCAGTTTTTTATTGGACTCCTCCATTTCCTTCATTGCCTGCGTCTGAATCTCATTATTTCTTTTTTCGTATTCAGCTTTTTGCTCAGCAAGACTGCGTCTGGAAATACTGTAGAATAATCCGGCAAAAAGCAAAAGTATAAAACCTGCCATGAGTATTGTTTCAAACACTATTGTTTTCTGATAATCTCTCAGTACATTATCTACAACACTTTTTTCTACAATACAGATCAGCATGGTGTTATTATTTTCTATTGGACAGTATCCCAGATAGTAAGGTTTGTCACTTTCCACAAGTTCTACCCCCTGTTCTCTGCCATCCAGCTTTTTTTGAAGAGAATCAGCCTCTTCCTCAGTGATAGCCTGATCTCCTTTTAAATGCTTTAACAAGAAATAGTTCCTGAAAAATTTATCTTCTTTCTGATTTGTATAAGTAATATTTCCGTCGTTATCCAGCATAAACAGATACGCATTCCCGTTATAGCTTTTCACACTTAACATGGAATCTAATTTTGAATGATCATACAAGGTTCCAATTGCCGTATAAGTTTCCCCATTAATCGTATATTCCTGACATGGAATTGCAACCAGATAACCATCTTTTTTCTTCTGGTTGTAATCAAGAGAAACCAATTTTCCAATATTATATCCGTTCCTCAAATCCAACAAAAGTTTACTTGGCATGTCAACCCGAAGTTTTGTTCCATCAGTGGTTATTGCCTTTCCATTTTCCTGGAGAAATATAAGTGTACTTTCAGATTCTTTCTGCCATGCCTCAAAGAACTTCTTGTTTCTATCCAGTTCAATAGATCTCACTCCCTCTTGAGTAAGAAAATCCTCAAGCATATGCAGCCGACTGTAGTATCCATTCACCTGCAGATCATAGGTCTGCTGTATCTGTTCAACAACTGCTCCCATACTGCTTTTCCCGTTTTCTGCGATATAGCTGTTCATCCTGTTCAAAAGGAGCTTTACAAAAATTAAGTTTAAAAAGATAAGAATTAAAAAGAACAATGGTACTATCATCTTTTTTCTTTTTGTTTTCGCCTGTTCTGTTCCCACTTTTATTTTTCAACCTCTATATAATCTTCCGGTGCTGACGGCTGCTGTCCGTTTTCTATTGCTGCAGTCCATGCACTTGATAATGTTGTGTCCTTAATCTGCTCGATCTCACATCCCGGATTTATTTTTTTCAAAACAGACATTGTGGTGCCTGTAAGAAGAATAGAGTACTCCTTTTCTTTGTCGATTTCTTTCTTATTTACTTCTATGTCCTTTAATGAGAATCCGTTTTCCTCCTGCCTGACGATTATTTTCATACCGGATGCAATTGGTAATTCATATTTATTGGTTATATGGAATTTCTCATCAGAATCAGCAAGATATTTCTCCGCAAGTTCATAAATCTCTTTGCCATTGATTTTTGCCAGGTATAATGGTGTATCTAAACTCTTTGCTGTCATCAGACCAACCCGGCTGCCGGTACACTCCCCTTTGTAAATGGAGGAAGTAAAATAATAATATGGTGCCAAAGCCAGCTGAGCATCCTTTTCTTCTCTAATCGTAGTTAAAATAGAAGATGCCGCATCACGACCGTTTTTATCATTTAGCGAAATGGAATATTCATTTTCAAAATTAACTGTGGTTTCTTCTTTTGAATCCTTACTGTTCATTGTGCTGCGAAAAGCATCATAAGCCTGTGTTTCATCCATTTCCCCTGACAATAATCCGTGAACAGCCTCAAGACTGGCATCAAATGATTTTTGAGCAGAATATCGGATATAAACAGAATTATTATTAATTTCATCTTCCAGTCCAGGTACATCTTCCATCATGTTTGGAACATCTACATTTAATGAAATTACACCCTTTCCATCTGCGATCAATGTTTGTCCTTCTTTTGAAATCATACACTCCAGGACATCGAATGCCAGGTCCAGTTTTTCCTGATCTTTTTCCAGTTCTTTGTTAAATGCAATATTCAGAGAAGGGGTCATATTTATAAAAGCTTCATCCGAAATCTGTGAAAAAAACGGTATACGAGTTAATTCTGCATCCATCTGTTCCTGAAATTCCTGCATAAGTGCCGGATAACCATGAAACATTGCTGCTTTTCCCTCAAGGAACATCTGCGTTGCAGTATTAACATCGACGCTGATATCATCACTTGTAAAATGTGAGTCCTTTAAAAATGTATTGGTTTCTGAAAAAATACGTTTCCATAATGCATCATCAAACGCGATATCCCCTGATGCACTTTCAGCTGAGCTTCTCCATTCAATTCCATCCAGACTCATGAATTCCCCAATTGCACCTGTCTGAATCACCTCATGAGCAGACCAGTCTTCTGCAAGATCCAGGGAATACGGTTTTATACCATTATCATAAAATTGCTGGCATGCCTGTGCATATTCCTTATAGTTTTTCGGTATCTTGATTCCATACTGTTCAAACAATGTCTTGTTGGCAATAATCGTCTGCGGTATACCGCAGATAGGAAGCCACTGGATCTCATCTTTTGAATTTTTGTAATATTGCAATGCATAAGAGTAATACCTGGAAACCACATCATAAGAAGCAAAATCCATTAGATATGGCTCCAGATCCTGTGCATCTTTTCCAGAAAATCGACGTACGGTTATGATATCCGGCAGTTCACCATGTTCCTCAAAATAGCTATATAAATCGGTATCATTGTTACCGGTAATAAACTCAATATCCTGATCTGGAAACTGCTCATGGATATAGGGTACAATATTTTTCATTAAACGATTTTCCCACAGATACACGGTAAGGTGATCGTCATTTTTAGATACTGCTTTTTGAGATTGTCCACAGCCAGACAAAACAGTAATTGCTAAAAGCGCACCTGACAGTAATGCTATCAGACATTGTTTTGCCTTTTTCATCCTCGTATTTTCCTCATTCTTTCCTGATAAAATCATTAATTCAATAATTGGGAAACAATTACAGCCAGTTTTCCAGAACATCATTCAGCTTATTCATATCCAGCGGTTTCGCGATATGTCCATTCATGCCTGTATTTTTTGCCAGCTGTACATCTTCTGCAAAAGCATTTGCTGTCATGGCAACAATCGGTAGTTTTCCCTGTTCACCCGGAAGGCTCCTGATTGCTGCGGTTGCCTCATAACCATTCATGACAGGCATTTGGATATCCATAAAAATAAGGTCATACAAGCCTTTCGGAGAAGCTTCTACTTTTTCAACTGCAATTTTTCCATTTTCTGCCGTTTCCACTTCCGCCCCTGTCATCTGCAGAATTTCAACAGCAATTTCTCTGTTTAACTCATTATCCTCGACCAGCAGAATTCTTTTTCCTGTGTAATCTGCTTCAGACAGCTCATCCAGATAATTTCTTGCTGTTTTTTCTTTTCTGCCAGAAGTAAACTGCCGCAATGCAGCCGTCAAACGGGAACGGAACAGCGGTTTTGCAATAAAAGCATCTACGCCTGCAGCCTTTGCTTCTTCTTCGATCTCGCTGAATTCATAAGATGTCAGTACAATAATGGTAATCTCTTTCCCTATCCGTTTCCGGATCTGTCTGGCTGTTTCAATTCCGTCCATATCCGGCATTTTCCAATCTAAAATAACAGCAAAGTAATCATTTTTTAGCTCATGATGTGCATAACAGCGCTCAACGGCTTCTCTGCCGGAGAGAACCCATTCGCCTGTAATTCCAATCTCCTTCAATGTGGCAACTGTACTTTCACAACATGTCTTATCATCATCCACAACCAGAACAGGTAGATTCATCAGATTTCTGTCCTGTTCTTTTTCTTTTTCCTGAAGTTCCAGATAAATTGTTACTGTAATTTTAGTTCCCTTATGTAAGGTGCTTTCCACTTTAATATTACCATTCATCAGGTTCACAATATTTCTGCTGATTGCCATTCCCAGACCTGTTCCCTGGACTCTGGTTGTCCGATGGTCATCTGCGCGGCTGAAAGGATCAAACATGATTTTCTGGAATTCCGGTGACATACCGATCCCATTATCCTCAATCGTAAATTCATAGCATCCAAGTTCCGAAAATCCGTTTGGCTTTTCCTCTATGGAAAAAGTAATATTCCCACCATCCGGTGTATACTTGATCGCATTACTCATCAGATTCACAAATACCTGCT
>ERZ827168.4311-NODE-4311-length-13184-cov-11.307944_pt1 | contig 13184 bp, 11 predicted proteins | sample MGYA00519868_ERZ827168 | MGnify/ENA primary metagenome ERZ827168 (study PRJEB31778, sample SAMEA3449271) | human gut metagenome | biome: human gut; feature: human-associated habitat; material: faeces | place: United Kingdom | collected 2010/2012 ...
AGGATCTGTCTGTTGCCGGCGCAAGGGCAGGTCTTGCGGGGGCGCGTTCCGGCCTTTTTATGGAGCAGATGCGCATCGTGCGCGAAATGCGGTTGGCAGAGAAAGCCCGTGGTCGGGAGGGTGTCAACATACGGCCGTGCTGGATGTGTTGGGAGAATGTGCCGGGTGCTTTTTCAAGCGGGACACCGAAGTACGAGGATTTTCGGATCGTGCTGGAGGAGATCGTGCGGATATGCTTTCCCAATGAGCTTATCCCAAGCCCCTATCCTTACGCATGGCCTGACGCCGGTGAGCTCACGGCAGGCGGTGCGTTTTCTCTTGCATGGCGCTGCCTGGACGCTCAATCTTGGGGCGTCGCGCAGCGTCGCAAGCGCATTTTTCTCCTTGCTGACTTCGCCGGACCGCTTGCGCCGCAGCTATTATTTGATGTATTTGGCGAAACGGGAAGCTGCGGGAAGGAGGTCACATAGATGTACCGATTCGATGCAAACGGGCAGCTGATGATGCTTGAATTGGAAGCAGCCGAAGGGACCGGGGCTCCGCCCAAGCGCAGACCTGGCAAACCGGACTCCGAACTGATTTCGATCCCGTATTTCCACCTGGATCTGGTATCCGGTTCTGTCGACCTCTTCGGGCAGCGCCACTGGGAGCTCCGATCTCCATGGCGTAAAGGGAAACGCCCCCTCAATACCGGGGCTGCCCCCCGTCGTCCGATCCGAGTCCCGCTCTCCGGCATACTGGAGGCAAACCCGGCGCAAAAGTATTATCTGTCGAAAGTCGCCTGCATTGGCATCCTGCGCCGCGCCGTTGAGCGCGGAAAGGAGTTGCCCCAAAAGCTGGAACGGGCATTGAGAATTCAGGCGGGGCTCATGCGCCCAGACGGACAGCCCACAGGATTAGAAGCGTACCACATCAACCAGCGAGATGAGGGCATCGACCTGCACGGCGTGTCCGGCGCATTGTTGGCAACGACGAATATGCAGATGCAGACCTTCGTGACGCAGCCGGACGAAGCTGTTGAGGGCTTTGACGGCTACAACGGTGATCTGACTGGCGATGTAGCAGCCACGCTCGGCGTCAACTGCGGGATGTCTACTGGAAGAAACGGAGTCATGGCCTTTGCCGCCAATCAGCGGGATGAGGTGCGCGACCTTCACGATGTAGCTGGCGCGCTGGGCGCACAACCAGGGATGAAACAACAGACCTTCGTAGCTTCAGGCGTTGTGACCAAAGGTAATGGGGATTGCTTCCTTTCCGAGGAACGACATACGGCACTATCGACAGGAGGTGGTCAGGCAGGACAGGGATATCCCTGTGTGCTGACTGCTGCCTTCTCCGCAGGTGCTGGAGCCTCTGCTGGGGGCATAGGCTATGGAGAGGAGCTGTCTCCCACATTGAAAGGATCTGCCGGAGGGAATTGTATGCCGTCCGTTTTGTGCCTCAACGATCAGGGCGGCAGCGTGATGGAATACAGCGAAAATGTGTCCGGCACGCTACGGGCGCAAGAGCATGGACACCAGCCTCTCGTATACGAAAACCACGGCATTGATAGCCGTTATACAGGGCCTCATAAGGTCGCGCCGACCATGTCTGCGCGATACGGCACAGGCTTTTCTGAACCTCATGTATACGATATAAATTCGCACGATTAAAGAAGCTCAACAGTGGCATATAAAAAATTAAGGGTGCGCATATGTCGCTGTTGAGCTAAAATTAAGACATAGTTTTGCACGATTAGAGGAGTTCACTTACAAGGGAACCTCAATCCAGCGGGAACTGAAGAATGATACCAAAACCTATTTGCTCAGATGAAAACCCATATGTGAAATCGCATGTGATTTTTAAGTTAACAAACCGATTTTGAATAAAGGTTACAAATTCATCTTCGGTAAAGTCTCCTTTCAAATCATTGGTAATGACATAAGAATATGTGCCATTTTCATTTGGCTTATTTTGCGCTAAAATCTCTTCTCGAGTTGGCTCCAGCAGGTGAACTTTGATATTGCTAAAATCAGCAAAAAATCCAGAGCGTGACACAAAGAAAATTGCTCCAGGCATAAAGCGGGAAAGAAATTCTTTGCCGAATTTTTCGAGTATTTGTTGTTCTTCATTGTGCTCTCGATAGGAAAAACAGTTTCTGTTGCCGATAACTGTATCGACCGGATTGCTGGCACTATCATTAAGTACGTTGATTATGGGAGATAGCGGTTTCCCAAATTTGACATTTTCTATTTTCAAGTGAGACTGTATTACCCCACAGATAAACGTCAGAATAGATGCTTCAATCGTATTCTTTAGACGTTCATTTTCTTTGCGAGAGAGTTCAAAGCAAAACTCGTAGCGGTTAACCAAGACGGTAGGATTAGATGTCACTTTTGCAGGCTTATCAGAAAAACGACCCGAAAGAAGCCCGCAATAGTCCTTCACTACCTGAGTCCACTTAGAAAGAAAATCACCATCGTTCATTAGAAGGTCATGCTCTTGAATGGCTTCATGGATGGAATACTGTTTATATATTTCTGACAGAACAGACCTAAGCGAAGTCACTGCAATTTTATTAAAGTCAAAGCCAAATAAGTTACAGAAATTGTGATATTTTTGCTCTGTTTGTGTGGATACAGTGCCATCAGCAAAGTACTGGCTGTATAGCTTGAATTCTTTTCCAACAGCAAAACTTCGCAAAACGCCAGATAAGAACTCTACTGAAGGGTTAACTGCCATGAAAGAAAAAATCCAAAAATCGTTTGTTACAGAATCAAACACCAAGGTTTTTACGCAGTTTGGTTTTGTTACTTCCCAAAATTGCATTAGGTCATACGATAGTTTGATGTCATCGTTTGAAATGTTAGAAAATACGCAAGACTCGATGACTTGATGGAAACGGGTTCGGTAGTTTCGTATATAATCACGGCAGAACTGCACTTGCTCGTTGTCTGCCAAACACTCATATATTGCGATATAATAGAAATACAGGATGATAAAAAGCTTGTCGACCAAATCAGTATCGGGACGTATGTCAGCGATATTATAAACTTTTTCGTCCAAAATGGTTTTATTCCTATTATCAACCAATGCCTTAAAAAAGTTAAGGCGGTCATACCGCTCGAGAAATGAAAAATCTTGAAAAGGAGAAAACCAGTCATACATCCCAGTCACGAAGCGGTCTTTGATGGGGGCTGTATTTAGCGGGTAAATATTTTCTACAACAGCAAACCGATATATCTGAGCTGTAAATGAACGCAGATCTGCAGCGTTGCTGTAAGCAGGATTACGAAAAAGTTCAAATCTAAGGTCATCGAGGACTCCACACTTATGGGCGTCTGCTAAATTCAAATATTTGAGTCCGTTATAGAATTCAAAGCAGACTGCATGGAATATAGAGAATGCATTCTTCTTTTCATTGAAGCTGCAATATGCGTTTTGCAACGCATCTGCCATACAAAGAAATAGGTCGCTATTTTTAGCGCCAAAGAGCCTGTTTGCACATTTGATATACTCGGAATTAAAAGCTGTTTGGGTCATATCACTGCTGACTGTCAATAGCATTTCATTCACGACAGAGAGATCTTCTTTTAAATCGTCTATGCTGGCAGTGCTTGCAGATTTTATGACATCATCTACAACCGTTGAGAATTTTTCTTGGGTGGGGGCACTTACTAAGTAAGACCGAATTTCCGACCTATAAAACTGGTAATCTGAGAGTAGCGAAAAGCAGTCTGTCATCAATATCAATGAATTAAACAATGTTACAAAAAAGGTTAATTCCAAAAGGTTGTACCATTGATAACTTGTGCTGACAAAGGCAATTATAATCATGAACATTTGCAGAATGGAAACGGAGTTATAAGTCAGTAAAACCGGTCTCAGACGCAGTACATATTTAAGGACTGGAACGCCGTATAGGGTATCCTTGGACATACCTGTAATGAGTGCAATGATAGCCAAAGGTAAAACGGCTATTGTTACCTGTATCTGTAGGATCACAAATGAACTGTCGGTAAGTGGCAGATCTGTGAGCAGCCATGGTGGTAATGGCCGGCGAAATATTGGCCAGATAATTACCGTTATAAAAGCTAAACCCACAAAAACGCAATAAGCAATATCATATTTCTTTTTTGTATTTACAGACTTCATTTTATCTTCTCCTTAGTAGGTTCTTATTTCCAAAATCTTTCTTACTGTGCCATTTGCCGTGTAACATTGCACATTGTGTAAAATCATAACTGCGCTGTTGCTTATGTGGTGTTTCTTTCGAGAATCTCTACAATGAAATAAGTAGTGATTTGAATAAATCTGTAAAGGAGAAAAGCAATGCAGGAAGAAAAAGCGTTCCGTGTAGTTGTTTTTCGTTTCGAAACGGATGCCAGTACCAATTATACACGGTATATGATTACGAAAAATTTTATACCGTTCTTCCCTGGCAACCAATGGCTCGAACTGAAAAGCATACGAAAGACGAGCACTGGAAAGGAATATGCAAAGAAGCTTGTAGCGTTTTTGAACTGGTTGGATTCAAGAAAGGTCACATACGAAAATGCGACAAATCACCATGTGCGAGAGTTCTTGCATGAACTCGTATTTGGTAACTTGGCGGACGAAAAAGTACTATCACTGCAGTCATCGGTGGGATATTCAACGTTAACAAAATATGTCACAGTCATCACAGGCTTTTATGGCTGGCTGGATGATATACGGCAGACAGCGATGCTCTGGAAGAAAAAATCTGTACAGGCAAATCACTCTTTCCTGTATGGGCAAATCTATTCTCGGGAGTACAAGTATTTGGTTGACGGATATGCTGCCAAACTTAAGCGTGGCCGTGATTACACCAAATGGTACGATGGTGAAACAAAAGAATTGCTTTGCAGAAATTTCAAGACTCTGAGGGATGAGGCGGTGCTGCGCCTTACCTTTGAGGGGTTTCGTATCGATGAAGTTCTCAGCATTACGCTTGACAGCTACAACGCCATAGAACAGCTCGTACAGCCAACAAGGTCAAAGGGACGAGCTAATGCCAGAAATGGAGAAAATAAACTCAGGCTTGTTGCCCTCCCCAAGAAAACCTGCGAGGTTATAGACAAGTACATCCAGACTGAAAGGGCGGATGCCGAGAGTGAGAGCGGCAAACTCAGTCAGTATTTATTTATAAATCTGAACTCCGGAAAAAGACAAGGCCTGCCTATGTCTTATCATAATTACCTAAAGATATTAAAGCGGTGTGCCACTCGTGCCGGGCTCGATGCGGCGAAAATACGAACCCACAATGGGCGCAGCACAAAAGTTATGGAATTTCTTGAACATCAGTCCCTCTATCCAGAATACAATATTACCGATGGCATTATCATGGAAAGCTTCGGCTGGAGGAGCTTTTCATCTATCGATCATTACAGGAATCATAATAATCCCATCATAGCAAAGTCAGTCATGGAAAAGCTGCATAGGGGTGGTGAGGAAAATGAGTAAAGCAAAGCCGCTCACTGCTGAACAATGCGAAGCCGCAAGAGAGGCCATGCTTACGGGACACAGTTTGTCAAAAATATCCAGATGTGCAGGGGTTGTTGCTACGATAGAGTATATGCTTAAAGACATACGCTTACTGGAAACATATTTGCAGAGGATGGCCTCTGCCATTACCCAGAAGCGAGAACAGATATCCCATAGTGCATTGTTGCTTTCAATGTTCCATTACGAAATGTCTTCTCTGTCGCTATATGATCCAGCATTCAAGGAAATGCTTCTTAAGGCTGTGGAGCAGGAACGTATTATCCAACGGAAACTTTTCGTTGCAGGTAATTCTACAGAAGTGACACCTTACCGTGATGTTTGGAAGTTATATGAGCCGTATGGGAATGTATTACGGCTCAAACGGCTTGATTTCACAGCCATCAAACGGCCTTCTCTGCGGTCTGAGGTGAAATATTATTTCTGTTATCTATTTGAACAAAGAGGGAAAGTTTATGTGCCTCTTTTTGATGCATGTAAGCTGGCAATCAACACACTTGCAGATATTGCGCCGGAGGTCATATATTTTGCGGATATAACGGAAGGTCACATCAGGACACTGGTTTTAGCCCTTGAAGCAATGCGGAAAAATGATGGAGAACCATTGTCTCAATATTACATTGCAAAATCCGTAAACGTTCTAAAACGGATCATGTGTTATCTCATGAGTGCTGAACGGGACACACAAATTAGAGCGCCAAGGCCGCGCACCAATCCGTTTGATATTGTTACGTTTCACAATCTTCGTCAATTTAACACACCCACCGAAATCATTCCGGAAGAGGTGGTGGAGCAGTTGGACTTGCATCGGGAAGAATTGCCCACTCAGCACAGGTTGCTGTACGATTTGTTCGTGAATACAGGATTACGATTGAAGGAAGTATACTTTCTTGAAGAAGACTGTGTTGAAACTTCTCATTACCCCGATGTGTGCCAACTGAAATATATTCCGCATAAAACTCTCAGTGCGAGACGAAGGCACGGGGCTGGAGACTATCACAGGGTCATGATACCCAAAGACGTGGCTGACAGGCTGTCTCAATACATCATCAAAGATGCTGATGAAAGAAAAGCGGTGGGGACATCGTACATTTTCTGGAGCAGAAAGCTTGGATGTGAGAAAACGGTTATTGACTCTCAACCATTTGTCAAATGCATCCGTGGGATCATCAGGAAATATGATATATGCGATGAAAATGGAGAACTTTGGCACTTCACCATTAAGCAGTTTCGGAAAACCATGGCTGTAAGGCTGATTGAAAATGGAGCGACCACTGTTGAACTGGTCTATTGGCTGGGACACTTATGTAGCGATACGGCAGCGAAATACTATGCAGAGGTTCGGAAGAAAAAACTGGCCGAATTAAATACTACATTTTTCAGAGAAAAGTTTGAACTTATCATGACCGGCGAACAGCTTGAAATTTATACAGAAGAAGAACGCAGGCTCCTGTACACCGATTTCTGCCTTGGACAACGCCGTGTGGAACTTGGGTTTTGTGTTCGGAAGTTGACAGATGGGCCGTGTATGAACCGATGTAGCCTCTACAATTGCGTGAATTGCCGTAATTTATGCACTGGAAAACAGTATCTTCCATACTGGAAAGAGCTGCTGCAGGAACAAGAAAACATTTTGAGCAGGCTGACGGAGGCGTACAAAACGGATGGCATTACAGATTATTCAACGTATCCTGAGTACAAGCAGGAATACCGCTTGTTGGAGTCCTACCAAAGCGTTGTAGGCATGATTGAGAAAGGAGGCCGATTATGAGTAGTGCTATTCTTGCTGAAATCTATGATGCGGCAAAGCTGGAAGAATATATCCGCTTTGTCGAGCACCTTGGACCCAATGTGCAGTTTCATGAGAATAAGTGGCTGTGCAGCAATTTGCGCCGCAGCCCCGCAGAAAAAAGCGGTGCGTTTACGCTATACTTTGGCAGAATTCCAAAGCTTCACAAAGAAGCGGTGAAGTGTTTTGTGGCAATCAGCCTTATACGCGGCAAGAAGATATCTACCGTCAAGGCATATGTGGATGATCTTGTTCGTTTTTTTGACTTCTGGTCACTTAGCAAAGGCACCTTGCCGCTGAGTAATTGCGATGAATTTGCTGCGACCGACTTCTACCGTTACCTTGAAAAACGCGGGCTTGCGGAGACAACCTGTATTGGAGTTTGGTCATCGTTGAGTACATTTTTTGAAACAATGAGTGGTATTGTTGGCGTAAAGGGTAAAAATCCATTTGGTGTATCCCCCTATTGCCGCCAACGCAGGTACGATGCAAAGTATATCCCTGAGCCCGTTGCAGTTCAGTTAGATGCTGCATTCAAGAGCGATGAGATCGCGCTCTATCTTCGGTGCGTCTATTGGTTGCTAAGGCTAATACCTTCGCGTATCGGAGAAATCCTTGGCATGAAGATAGATTGTCTAAAAAGGTTTAACGGACAGTATGTTTTGTTTATTCCTACATGGAAGCAAAACGGAGGTTGGCAACAGCCAGCCACGAGAAGTATTCACTTGGAAGATAAGGGAATTGCCGGATACCTCATAGGGTTAATAAAAGAGCAACAGGAAACGGCGCGTCAGATCCAGGAGTTTCTGCCAGAAGATAAAAAAGGAATGCTGTTTTCATACCGACAGAGTTATTGCCGTAAAGGAAAACCTACATATTCTACCAAGCTCTGCTTTGTGGCATCAATATTTACTGTCAACGACCATTTTCGAAATATATGCCGTCGTTACAACATTTTGGATGAAACGGGAAATGTCTATGTGGTGACAACGCACCAGTTTCGTCATAACGGCATCACAGATCGTTTGGCAGCCGGTTTCACTGCTGCCCAGATAGCTGAGATGACAGGCCATCACGGAGATGCCATGATTTTTAACGCCTATGCACATTTGAATCTTATGCCAGAGACGATCCGTGAAAAGCAGAATTATGTATTAGCTGAACGGCAAGAATCAGATAAACGGTATGTGCTATTTGGTGGTCGCATCCTCAATATGGATGAACAAATGGAGCAGCGCCTTGTGAAAAACCTCAGAGCGCACCGTGTCCGTGGTGGCATATGCAGCGACATCACCAACTGCAAAAGTGATATGTGGAATTGCCTTGAATGCAAAGCCTTTGTGCCCGATGCGGAGCAAATAGAATACTATCGCGAGCAGATATCTCTATGGTGTGAAAAGCAGATTCGATTTTCAGCGTTCCCTCTCATTTGTGATAATGCGAAAAGAAATGCGGGCCTGTTTGAATCCATACTAAAATCAATTGAAACGGATGTGTAGAGAAATGAAGCGAACAATACCTAAATCCCTCGTCCAGCGGCAGGAGAAAATCCGCCAGAAAACTTTGGAGGTGGTAACGCAAGCAATTCTTGCATTAGAGTCTCAAGGCTACAATATCAAAATCAAGGACCTGGTAAGCGTAACCGGTCTGTCCCGTTCCGTTTTTGCCAAGCCGCATGTTCGAAAGGTGCTGGTAGAGCATGGTATCATCCAGCCGCAGATTACTGAGGGCGCAGACAAAGCCAACAACGCATCTCCCCGAATGGCAATGCTCCTTGCAGAAAAAGACGGGTATATTCAAAGACTGCTCAATGAGAATGATCAGCTTCGCTATGAGGTTGAACTCTTGCGCGGCAAAGTTCATCTTCTTATGCACAAAGCTGCGGCGCAGGGCGAGGACGATTTCTAATCGAATATGATAGCAGCACGATGCGGTTCAGTGAAAGGTCATCGTGCTGTTTATTATATAGCCAATTTCAAAAATGCACAAGAATGAAAGGAGAATTTAATCGTGTCAACAGAAAAGGTAAGAAAAACCGGAGGCAATAATGTGCCGCTGGTCGAGCAGGATTCCAATGCTATCTGTATTGCCGGAAACATTGTGGATCGTCAACCTCAAAATGGTGGCAACGGTCTTGGCTGTCAGGACGATTTGGCATATACACTGACTGCCACGGATCGCTTATCTGGATATCCAGATAACCGATCTAATCCCGAGGATTGAGTTATCTCGAGGGGGTAAGATTGGCCATCGTTTTTTTGTTGAGAGATAGTGTTTTTTCTGCTGTAATTCATGTTAAATCCTCCGGATAATAAATTTGCGGCGACCAGATCATAGCTGGTCGTCGCATTATGAACACAGTTAAAATGTGGTAAAATCAAGCCAAACCATAAAGACGCTTTATCATCTCCTCATCGTTTGCCCATATTGGTTCAATAGAATCTTCTGCTGTGGCCTTGGATACCTTTTGAATTGCCTGCCGCTTCATCTCAGTATCGGCCCATGCATAGATTCGGGTAGTGTTGACGTCGGCATGGCCCAGAAACTCAGAGAGAAGGACAAGAGGCATACCGGCACGATACAGATGCATGGCACGGGAATGCCTAAGTTGGTGTGGATGTACTCGTTCCGGTACTTCAGGGCAAGCCCGCCTTGCCGTTTCACCATATTTTTTCATAAATAGATTAACAGCATCGGTGGACATTCTGTTTTTACAACCATGATGCGTTGTAAAGAAAAGATAGTCATCACTCTGCCTCTGCTCGGTCGGATGCGCTTTATCCAGATAAGTTTTGAGCAATTCAACCACAGATGGGGAGATTGGGACTATTCGCAGTTTATTTCCCTTTCCAGCAAGGCAGATTGTTGCATGAGTTTTTCGAATGATCAAATCATGAATTTTTGCATCCACCAGTTCCTGACAACGTGCTGCGGTGTCGTACATCAACCGCATAAAACAGAAATCACGATATCCATTCGTCTTGAAGCGGTTGGGTTGCTCAAAAAGAGTTTCCAATGCTGGTACCGTCAGAAACTCCACAACTGTTCCCGGAGTTTTCCGAATAGAGATGTTGCCGACTTCGACTTGCATATAGATTTTGCCAGAATCTAAGATTCCTGCATATTTTGTGAAAGAACGAATTGCCATCAAACGCAGATTCACCGTTGCCGGAGAACATCCTCTGGATTTTGAGAGCCATTCGAGAAAACCGGTTATATTTGAGTAAGTGATATCCTCGAATCCAACATTGGCATATTCAAGCCCACGCTCCATCTTGAAATAGAGGAGAAGGAGATTTATTGCCTCTCGATACGATTTCTGTGTATTTAAACTATAGCCTTTGTGCCTGATCAAGTAGATGTCAAGGAAATCCCTCACTGTTTTATAGAACTTCTCATCTTTCAGTCGCATAAATCCGCCTCCATCTCAAAGGAACTATCAAGGTGCAGCTCTGGCAAGTCGGTATATAGCGTTGGAAGAAGATGAATATAATATGCCGTGCTCTCGAGATTTGAATGGCCCATATACTCACTTAAATACGCAAGGCAGGCATTTATATCTTTTCCTTCCTTTACCCACTGGTACAGCCGATGTGTTGCAAATGTATGCCGTAGGTCATAAAGTCTGGGACGGATCTCACCGTATCCGGATATACCTGCCGTCTGAAGGAACTTTCTGAATGTCGGAATAATCCACTCCATTGAGTACATTCCGTCACCTCGGACACTTGGACTCTGGAAGAAGTACCTGCGCTCAGGATGTATCGCTTCCACGCGCTGGTCGTAATTTCTGCACAGTTCACGCATATCTTCGGACAGGACAACAATTCTGTCCTTATGTCCTTTCGATTCAAGGATATTCACCGTCCCATCAAACAAGTTGACATCTTCTCTTCGGAGCCGTCTGGCTTCTACAGGTCTGAGACCGCAGCAGTAAATCATTCGGAATATTACAGATACTACCAGATGTTTTGTGGGCGATCTGAGGCTGGGTTGCAGAGAATCCATTTCCTTGAACAACTTGGACAAATCTTCTTTTGAATAAATGTACGGGATATGACGTCCGGTTTTCTTCGTGAGTTGGAGCGGCAAAAGATACGCCTGTTCTCCTACACTATTCATGTATTTAGCGAGTTCCCGGACCACAGATACCCTATTCAATCTGGACAGATTTTTCTCAGTCTTGGACTGTTCGGCCCATTTCATAGCTAACTCCGCAGTCAAGCAGGTCTCGTGCGGAAATTGCTCACGGCAGAATTTATCAAAAGTTCGAAGAATGCATGCACTTCCGTGGTAGTCATGGCCGAGGGCTTGTTTCTTTTCAATCAAACCGCAGATAAAAGGTGCAAATGCCCCCGTGAAAGTATATTTCATAACAGAGCCTCCTGAATAACCTCGATACCGTCAAGTCCGAGTGCACACATTGCCAGCTTGTCCCGGCTGATCCGCATATATGCTTTCATGGAGCCTATCTGCGTATGCCCTAAGATTTCTTTCACTATATCGATCGGTACTTCTTGGTTTATCATGGAACTGGCAACATACCTTCTGAAACTGTGAAAGCCTTTGCCGTCACCCGGAGTATAATCAACATCAGAGAGTTTCATATATTTTCTGAGCCGGTCTCCTGCAGCAGTCGAAGTCATAAAGTCAAACGGAATACGGGAACGCACAAAGAGCGCTGGGGACTGTGTTTTAGGCCGCTCGTGAAGGATATAGTTCGCAATGGCGTTTCCTACCGATGCTTCGAGAGGCAGGTGCAGTTCCACTCCGGTTTTGTTCTGTACGAAGCGTATTTCATGATGAATCCAGTCAATGTCCGAGAGTGTTAAGCGAACAATGTCCCCAGCTCTCAGTCCCAAACTGGCGGCAACAGCAAAAATAGCAGTATCGCGGAGCGATAAAGATGGATTTTTTGCCGCTGCATCCATGACGGTATGAACCTCTTTTGAGGAAAAGGCAGGTCGCAGCTTCTTTCGGGGTGCAGGACGAGTAGTCAATACGGCGCTGAAATCGCAGCAGTTTTGTATGGACACCAAGTATGCGCTCAGATGTTTCAATGTGTTGCGCACTCTGTCCATGCTCGATTTTCGTTGAGATGCGATGAACAGCAGAAAATCGTTGACATTTACTAAATTAATATCTTGGCAAGTATGGTAACCGCTGGCATCGAGGTATGCAAAGAATTTGCGGCAGACATTCTCCTCGTCCCGTAGACTCTCAAATCCAATGGCTCGTGTATTCGCTTCATGTTGACAGAAGCTACACAGGAGTTCTTGATAGTACGGAGTCAAGGGGATTTTTGGAGCAGGTCTAACACGTTTCCAAACGATTTTTCCGGTTTGGACATACTCCTCAAAGAGAGCTGCAGCCTTTCTGACTTTCGCCCAGATTCGGTCGGCTACCAAGCCGTTTTCGTGTTCCAAGCGAAAACGATCCACAATTTCATTTGTAAAGGCAGCACTATACAATATCACCCCCTCGGAACGGTAGACCTTTATGATTGGCCACATTCCTTCGTAGTAGTAGTTTCGTATGCTGAACTTACCAAGCCCCAGAGCCCGCAATGCATCCAGCACTTTTGTGCATAGAACATCAAATACAATTTCATCGGACATAAAAACACCTCTGAATGCAGTTAGTCGACTTTCGCCGCCAACTCCATTATAGAGGTATTTTTATAATTTTTCTTATCTGGAGGTTATTTATGAACAACACACAAAAAGCATTGATAAACCAAGACGTTTGCGAACAGACCACGCCTAATCTCGGGATAACTCAATCCTCGGGATTAGATCGCTTATCTGGATATCCAGATAAGCGATCCGTGGCAGTCAATGTATATGCCAAATCGTCCTGACAGCCAAGACCGTTGCCACCATTTTGAGGTTGA
>ERZ827168.4312-NODE-4312-length-13184-cov-5.093686_pt1 | contig 13184 bp, 8 predicted proteins | sample MGYA00519868_ERZ827168 | MGnify/ENA primary metagenome ERZ827168 (study PRJEB31778, sample SAMEA3449271) | human gut metagenome | biome: human gut; feature: human-associated habitat; material: faeces | place: United Kingdom | collected 2010/2012 ...
AGATGTACGCATTATGATCGGTGTCCTTCAGGCCGATACGGAACGTCGGGTAAACGGTGATGACATCCATGTCCAGAGTCTTGCCGACAGAGATTCTCGGCGCGGACTTGAACGTCATGCCGGTCTCCTTCTGCGTCCAGGTGGCGGACATGGTGTAGGCCTTCAGGCGCTGATCCTTGGTGAAGACGGCAACGCCGTAGGTAGCGACCTCGGAAGCGACGATCGTGTTGCTGTTCTGGTTGTAGAGAACGACCTGAGCACCCTTCGCGAGCATGCCCCACGGGGTCTTGACGACGACCAGATAGTTGGGCAGTTTGGCAAAGACATCGGTGATGATGCCGGCGGTTTCCGGAGAGATCTCCTCGACAGAAGCGGGGACAACCTCTTCCGCTGCGATGTCTTCATCGGCTGCAAAAGCCATGACCGGCAGCAGGCTGACGACCATGACCAGAGCGAGAAGCATGCAGAGCAGTTTGCGGGATTTCTTCATAGTTTCCACTCCTTTGATAGATTGCATAAGCACCGTTTCGCCGGAAGCAGGGTAAAACAACCGGCTGCGTACACTTATGGTCACAGTATACACGTGCCCGTGGGAAAAGTCAAGCTATGGAAGCAATATGCACAAAGGCCATCTGCGCCAAGAACCCGGAAAGCGCGGACTTTGCAGATGCCGGGATCGCATGAAAATGCAGGCACAGCGCCACAGAGCGCACCGGGATCTGCGCATTTGCGGCATCATAGAGCGCAGTCTGTTAACGGACGCAGCGTTAACTGCCGGAATTTTTATTCGGACCAGATTTTCTGTTGACAAGGAGGGAAAATGACGATATAATCCTATTAACCTATAGAGAAAGTAGGCGTTAGCGTGAGAAACCGAATTTCCGGCCGCCTGTGCATCTGCTGGCACTGTTGCGGCGTCTGAGCGCAGAGACATATACGAAACCGAACATACATATATAATATTTGAGACAAAATGGAGGAATCTCTTATGAGCAATATCTATACATCTGCAGACCAGCTGATCGGCAAGACGCCCCTGTTGGAACTGACGCACATTGAAAAGGAACAGCAGCTTGAGGCGCGCATTCTGGCAAAGCTGGAGTATTTCAATCCCGGCGGCTCTGTGAAGGATCGCGTGGCGCTGGCCATGATCGAGGACGCTGAGCAGCGCGGCGTGCTCAAGCCGAGCTCCGTCATCATCGAGCCCACCTCCGGCAACACCGGCATCGGCCTTGCCTCCGTCGCTGCCGCCAGAGGCTACCGCATCATCATCGTCATGCCTGAGACCATGAGCGTAGAGCGCCGTCAGCTCATGAAGGCCTACGGCGCGGAGCTCGTGCTCACCGACGGCGCGCAGGGCATGAAGGGCGCGATCGCGAAGGCCAACGAGCTTGCCGCGCAGATCCCCGACAGCTTTGTCCCCGGGCAGTTTGTCAACCCCGCGAACCCGGCGGTACATCGCGCGACGACGGGACCTGAGATCTGGCAGGACACGGATGGCAATGTGGATATCTTTGTTGCGGGCGTTGGCACCGGCGGCACTGTGACGGGTGTCGGTGAGTATCTGAAGTCCCAGTGCCCGAAGGTCAAGGTCGTGGCCGTCGAGCCGGCGACCTCACCGGTGCTGAGCGCCGGTCACGCCGGCCCGCATAAGATCCAGGGCATCGGTGCGGGCTTTGTGCCGGAGGTGCTCAATACGAAGGTCTATGATGAGGTCATCCCGGTCAGCAACGAGGATGCGTTTGCGACCGGCCGACTGATCGGCCACAAGGAAGGCGTGCTGGTCGGCATCTCCTCCGGCGCTGCCGTCTGGGCGGCGATCGAGTTGGCCAAGCGTCCGGAGAATAAGGGCAAGACCATCGTCGCGCTTCTGCCGGACACCGGCGACCGCTACCTGTCCACGCCGCTGTTCGCCGACTGAGGGCGCATGATACCGAAATCATTGTGGGAGCTGCCTTTTGGGCAACTCCCACATAATTTATTGTATGGTATGCCGTAAAAATTTCCGATTCTTTTGCACAGCAAAGACAAAAACAGATGCAATTTTGTGCGCAATGCGCTATAATAGCTGCATTCTTATATATAAGAGGTATCATTATGCGAATCGTCGTCAAAGTCGGTACATCCACATTGGCGCACGCCACCGGACGGCTGAATATCCAGCGTATGGAGCGGCTGTGCAAGGTGCTCAGCGACCTGAAAAATGCGGGGCACGAGATCATTCTCGTCTCATCCGGCGCGATCGGCATGGGCGTTGGCAAGCTGAGCCTGTCCGCGCGGCCGAAGGACATGCCCACCAAGCAGGCTGCGGCCGCGGTCGGTCAGTGCGAGCTGATGTATTTTTACGACAAGCTGTTTTCGGAGTATAATCACATCGTGGCGCAGCTGCTCATCACCGCACCCGATCTGGCCGAGGGCGGCAGCCGCAAGGCGCACTTTCACAATACGCTCGCGCGCCTGCTTGAGCTCGGCGCACTGCCGGTCATCAACGAGAACGACACGGTCTCCACGGATGAGATCGTCATCGGCGACAACGATACGCTCTCGGCAATCGTATCGGCGACCGTCTCGGCGGATCTGCTGATCCTGCTCTCGGACATCGACGGCCTGTATGACCGCGATCCGCGCCGTGACCCGGATGCCAAGCTCATTGAGACTGTCCCGGTCATCGACGCGCGTATTCTCTCGCTCGCGGGCGACAAAGGCTCGGAGCTTGCCACCGGCGGCATGGTCACCAAGCTGCACGCGGCGCAGATCGCCACGGCGGCCGGCTGCGAGATGGTCATCGCCAATGGCGAAAAGCCCGAGGTGCTCTATGATATCGTCGACGGCAAGCGCGTCGGCACAAGATTCTTGATCCCAAAATCTGAGGAGGAACTGCTATGACGACTCTCGATATTCTCAAGCGGACGAAGGCCGCGTGGCCGAGCATCTGCAACGCCTCTGCCGAGGACAAAAACCGCATTCTCTCCGCCATGGCCGACAGCCTGCAGGCACAGTGCGACGCGATCCTGCGCTGCAACGTCGAGGACATGGACGCCGCGCGCGGCCACATCTCGGACGTCATGCTCGACCGGCTCTATCTGGATCGCGGGCGTGTCGATGCCATGGCCGACGGCATCCGCGCGACTGTGGCGCTGCCGGATCACACGGGGCGCATCCTTGCGCAGATCGACCACTCCAACGGCATGAAGATCTATAAAAAGCAGGTGCCGCTCGGCCTTGTGGCGATCATTTATGAGAGCCGGCCGAACGTCACGTCTGACGCGGCGGCGCTCGCCATAAAGAGCGGCAACGTCTGTATGCTCCGCAGCGGCAAGGAGGCCTTCCACACGGCCAAGGCCATCGTCGCGGCGCTCAAGCAGGGCATCGTCTCCGTCGGCGGCGATGCGGACATCGTCAACATCGTCGAGGACACCAGCCACGAGAGCGCCACGGAGATCATGCAGGCCAAAGGGCTCGTCGACCTGCTCATCCCGCGCGGCGGCGCGGGGCTCATCCGCGCCTGCGTGCGCAATGCCACCGTGCCCTGCATTGAGACAGGCACGGGCATCTGCCACGTCTACGTCGATCAGTACGCCGACCTCGATAAGGCCGTGCGCATCATTGAAAACGCCAAGACCAGCCGCCCCTCGGTCTGCAATGCCGAGGAGGTCTGCCTCGTGCACCGGGCGGTCGCGGCGAAGTTCCTGCCCATGCTCAAAAAGGCGCTGGTCGATGACCGCGCGGCGCAGGGGCTCACGCCGGTCGAGCTGCGGCTCGATGCGGCTGCGGCGCAGATCATCGACGGCACACCGGCGGGCGAGCAGGATTTTGACACCGAGTATCTCGACTACATTCTCGCCGTCGGCGTGGTGGACAGTCTGGATGCCGCCATCGCGCACGTGCTTGCCCACTCGACGCACCACAGCGACGCCATCGTCACCGAGGACGCCGCGAGCGCCGAGCGCTTTATCAACGGCACGGACAGCGCTGCGACCTATGTCAATGCCTCCACGCGCTTTACCGACGGGGGCGAGTTCGGCCTCGGCTGCGAGATGGGCATCTCCACGCAAAAGCTCCACGCCCGCGGCCCGATGGGGCTCGACGAGCTGAGCACCTATAAATACATCATCCGCGGTGACGGACAGATCCGCTGAGGAGGAAATACCATGAGCAAGTATGAAGCCGGCTTTCTCGGTGCCGGAAATATGGGCGGCGCGCTGGCAGCCGCCGCAGCGCGGCAGGTGACGGGGGAGCGGGTCGCCGTCTCGTGCAGCACCCCTGCGCACAGTGCGGCAGCGGCCGAGCGGCTCGGCTGCCGGGCGGCTGCGCCGGAGGAGATCCTGCGCGAGAGCCGATTCGTGTTCCTCGGCGTCAAGCCGCAGATGCTTGACGGCGTGGTGCAGTCGCTGTCCGCGCCCATTGCAGCGTCGGAGAGCGTTTTCGTGTCGATGCTTGCGGGTGTGCAGCTCGAGCGGCTCGAGCGGACGCTCGGCGCGGATAAGAAGATCATCCGCATCCTGCCGAACACCCCCTGCGCGGTGGGGCAGGGCGTCGTGCTCTACTGCGCGAATGCGCGCGTCACGGACGATGACCTCGCGGCGTTTTGCGCGCTCATGGCGGACGCGGGCATCGTCGATCCCGTGCCGGAGCATCTCATTGACGCCGGCTGCGCCATCACGGGCTGCGGCCCTGCGTTTGCGTACATGTTCATCGAGGCGCTCGCCGACGGCGGCGTCAAGTGCGGTCTGCCGCGCGCCAAGGCCGTCCGCTACGCGGCGCAGATGCTCGCCGGCAGCGCGGAGATGGTCCTGCACTCCGGCAAGCACCCCGGGCTGCTCAAGGACGAGGTCTGCAGTCCCGGCGGCAGCACGATCGCCGGCGTGGACGCGCTCGAGCAGCACGGTTTTCGCGGCAGCTGCATCGCGGCCGTGGACGCCGCGTTTGAAAAGACCCGCCGGCTCGGGTGATCCCAGTTAAAAATGCCGGCCGGGCCGCACCCATTCGGGTGCGGCCCGGCCGCTGCATGGTTGCTTATGCAGACGTGATGTAGCACTCCTCGGCTTCCTGCTGTGCATGGATCAGCAGCAGCCGCGCCTCCTCATAGTCGTGGGTGTCGATTTGCTCAACGGCGTCGCTCAGCGTGTTGAAGAGGGTGAAGTACAGTTTCTTGAAGTCCATGGTGATCTCCTTTTTGTTCTGCGTATTTGCGGTTTCCGGCGCGTCTTCCGGTCGCTGCGATGCGCAGTCTAACACAGAATGGAGCAGAAACGTGTCGAATGCTGTAGGCGCCGAAAAAACTTCATAAAATTCAAGTTTTTTGTCAGGCATGGAACGATCTTTGCGCGAAGCGTCGAATCGCAAACGCCCGCGCACCATATCGGAGCGCGGGCGCGGATCGTTTATAACAGCTTGATCAGGATCGTGACGGCGCCCAGCAGGATCAGCACGCTGCCGCCGTCGGCATCGTGTCCGGCTGGGCGGCGACGGGGCTGAATCAGTCTGTGAAACAGCTTTCCGATAAATAATTTCTATTACACACCCGTTGCACACCGTATCGATAATTTGCACGCAAAAACGGAAAAAGAAAAAGTCCTGTATCCATTGAGAATACAGGACTTTTTACTGGTCCGAGTGAGAAGATTCGAACTTCCGGCCTCTTGAACCCCATTCAAGCACGCTACCAACTGCGCTACACCCGGATATCTTAATTGCTCAAATAATATAGCACACGAAAACCGAAAAAGCAAGAGGAAAAATGCACTTTTGGCCGGAAATCAAAATTTTACATGATGCTTTCAAAAAACTTTAATAATTTCAATTAAGGCGCTTGACATTTTTCGGGCAATTTGTTAATTTGATTTTAATATCTGCGCTGCATACTGTGTACGCTGCACGTAGACAGTGTCCGGCGCAGCAAAATGAATGATCAGGAGGAAACAATATGACGTGGAAGAAACTGCAGCGTCTGCTGGCGTGTCTGCTGGCGGTGCTGCTGCTGTCGCAGGTCGGTGCGTTTTTGCCGGCCGTGTTCGCGGCGGATAGCAGCGGCTACACACTGCATGACGGTACGGCTGTTATTCCGGCCGAAACATCGGCGGGTGATGTGAACCGCATTCTTGCGGCAGCACTGGTCGAAGGTTTCGACAAGATGACCGCTGACGAGCAGAAAGCGATTCTTGACACGGGCTTTGAGTATGAGTGTGAGGGCAAAAGTGGCTTGCTCACAAACACTGCCTGGGGCTCTATTGGAGGTTTTACTTCCGAGAAAGGTAAGTACATTAAGACTACTTATAGCCACCCCGCGCTTGCCCAAAATGACGACGGCAACTATCAGGTCCGTGTTGCTGGCACGACAGCGGAAGTGACGCTCAAGAAGCTGGAAAAGATCGAGTCATCCATCGAGCTCAAACAGGACGCCAGCGTGAAGCTGCCGTACAATGAAGACGGCACGCTGAATGCTGACGCGCTGCGCGCGGCCATCTTTGCTCAGGTCGTGGAGAACACCACACCCGAGTTGACGGTCAGCAACGTGACCATCGAGTATTATGCTACGGCTGAGAGCGGATCTTTTGTCGGCGTCGGCAAAGAATGGATGCCGTTGGAAGGCGGCACAAAAGGTATTCTGACCTATCCCGCTATTTCTGCGGGTGAGCAGCAGATCCAGATCAGCTTCAAGGGCGACGATACTTACAAGGCGTCCTCTGAAACGACGACGGTGACCTTCACCGAGCGCGCGGATTCCCACATCGTTCTCAAGTCCGGCCAGAAGGTCGCGCTGCCGTACAACGATGATGTGACTGTCAATTATGACGCGCTGCGTGCAGCCATTCTCCAGCAGGTCGTGGACGAGGGGACTACCCCGTCTTTGACGGCAGAGAATACGGAGATCAAGTACTATGCGACGTCTTCAACGGGGCTGGCTCATGAATGGGTGAAGCTGGATGGCGATAAGGTCAATCTTGCAACTTATCCTGCCATTTCTGCGGGTGACCAGCAGATCCAGATCGGCTTCAAGGGCGACGATGCTTACAAGGCGTCCTCTGCCACGACGACGGTGACCTTCACCGAGCGCCCGTCCATCGAAGCGACGACGAAGGAAAACCCGACGTTCAAGCTCGCCTTCACCGCCGACGGCGAGGCGATCTACGACAACATCCGGCAGCAGGTCTGGAATGCGGTCGTTGTGAGCACGAACCCGCCTCTGACCGCGGATGATGTGACCATCGAGTATTATGCTACGGCTGAGAGCGGATCTTTTGTCGGCATCGGCAAAGCATGGATGCCGTTGGAAGGCGGCACAAAAGATTTGCTGACCTATCCCGCCATCGGTGAAGGTACGCAGGAAGTGCGCATCACCTGGGGCGGCAGCAAAGATTACGCCGCCTGGCAGTGGAAAGGGAATGTGGCCGTCACCGGCCGCGTGGACGCACCGTTCCGGCTCAAAGAGGGTGTGACCGAGGGCATGACGGTCGCGATGGTCTACAATTGCGATCAGAGCATCAACTATGAGGCGACCGCGCAGGCCCTGCGCGATGCGCTGCTTGAGAGCACGGATCCGAATATCTCTATCGACGACGTGACGGTGCAGTACAACGCCGGTGCCGGTATAGATGTTATCAAAAATTATCAGCCCTTGAATTATAGCCCGACGGGCAGCGACTTTATTGACCAGCTTGTTAAATTTGGTCTCGGATCACAGACCATCCACTTCGTGTGGAACGGTAATGCCGACTACAAGCCGCTCAAGCTGGATGACGTCAAGGTCGAGATGACCGATAGCCGCGAAATCAGCAAGGTCGTCCTCAAGCCGAGCATCTCCATCATTTATAATATGGATGCGTCTGTCATGGAGCAGAACATCTTTGAGTACGTCATCGACTGGGACGCCTCCACGCTGCCCGACAAGAGCACGCTGAGCGTGGCTGACTTCACGATTGAGTACTATGGTGAAAATGTGCTCGGCGAGGAAGACGGCGGTATCAGCGGCGGCGTGAAGCAGTGGGCACCGGTTGCCGGCGGCAAGGTGAACATGCTGACCTACCCCCAGATGGGTGCCGGCGAGCAACAGATCCGCGTGACCTATAAGGGCAATGCGGATTACCGTCCCAGCGACCCCAAAGAGGGCAATCTGACCGTGAAAAAGGCGAAGGTCTCCGTCAAGGTGCACTCGACGAGCATCTATGCCGATGAGGAGCTCAGCAAGGACTTCATCACCACCGATCCTGCCGATAATTTCGATATCTTCACGGTCTTTGGCGGCGTGACCAGCGATGTGACCGGCAGCGTATTTGTGCAGCTGCCCGAGCGTTTGACCGATGGGGCGATCATTAAGCTCATTGACAAAACGCTCGAAGGCCTTGGCCAGAAGACGCTCACGCAGATGATGCAGGAGGGCACGACGGTCGGCGAGCTGCGCAAGCTCTTGAGTGACATCGTCGCCAAGGGCGACGAGCTGCCGCAGTCTGTGAAGGATTTGCTCAAGAAGGCCGGCATTGACATTGACACGCTCGTCAAGCTCAACGAGGCGCTCAATAAGTTCCCCGGCCTGCTTGACAATGTCCGCGTGGCCTTCGGCACGCCGGATCAGGCAGGTATCTATACCGTGTGTGCCGTCACGAACAACAAGAACTACGAGACCGGCTTCGGTATGGGTGCACTCGTTGTGAAAAAGCACTACTCCGGCGTGAAGCTGCAGTGGAACCAGACCATCCCGAACGGCAAGCTGACCGCTGAGCAAGCTGCGGACTTCGACTTCAGCGTGACGCTGATGTACAACGGCGAGCCGGCTGCCAAGCAGACGAACGTGCACTACCTGTACTCCGGCTTCACCAGCAAGTGGAAACCGTACTCCAGCACCACGACTCCGCCGACCGAGCCCGGCCGCTATGTTATGACGGTCGTCACGCTGGGCGGCAACTATCAGGCAGCGCCCATCACGCGCTCGTTCCAGATCACAAAATAATTTTCCCACGTTTGTCTCCCGGGTGATGCTGCCCGGGAGACATTTTTTGCGCCCGGAAAACAGGCCGAAGCGGAAAAATGAAAATCACCGAAAATTTTTTCAAAAATTACTTGACACCGGTCGATTCGTCTGGTATATTAAACAAGCGCTGAGGCGACGAGGCCGAGTAGTTCAGTCGGTTAGAACGCTAGCCTGTCACGCTAGAGGTCGAGGGTTCAAGTCCCTTCTCGGTCGCCACCCGCGGAGCGAAAGCTCCGCGGGATTTGTATGCTGCTATAGCTCAGCCGGTAGAGCGCATCCTTGGTAAGGATGAGGTCCCCGGTCCGAATCCGGGTAGCAGCTCCAGAAAATAACCTGTAACCGCAACGGTTACAGGTTTTTTCTTTTTCCGATCCTTTTGCGCGCCGAAGAAAACCGCAGCGCCGGACGGGGCAGGCCCGTCCGGCGCTTTTTGTTATTCCGTTTTCTCCAGATAGACCAGCGCCTGCAGATAGGTGTCCCTTTTTGCGGGCGCAGCGCCGTCGGTCCGCCGCGTGTCGAGGTTGTGCCGCAGGTCGGCGCACTTGACCTTGCGCGCAATCGGATTTTTCGCCAGTGCCTGCACGTAGTCCATATAGGGCATGCCCTCGGCGTGCGTCAGCAGCCGGAGTGCATCGAGCACGGGTGCGGGAAAGCCGGCGCGCTCCAGATCCGCGAAGGAATACACATCCCCATGATCCTCGATCACGTCGTGCAGCAGTGCCACGCACGTCGATGCTTCGTCATCCATCTGTGTGGCGAGATAAAACGGGTGAAACACGTAAGGGTAGCCGCCCTTGTCGAGATCGTCCCTGTGCGCATGAAACAGGATGATGCACGCTGTTTTTACGAGCTGCGAGTAGTACATATGCCCAGCCTCCGTATGGCGAATATCGGCGGTGTGCGCCGTATATCTATTGTAGCAGGCGCGCGCACGCTGCGCAACGGCACTTTTGCGGTATACATACAGCAAGACCCCGCCGGACGGCGGGGTCCTGCAGATACTGTCAAAAAAGTACTACTTTTTTGACAAAGAGGTTTGCGGCCTGACTGCATCGCACTCGCTGTCCGCCGGATGCGGACAGCTCGCACGTTTGCAGGCCGAGAAGTATTTTCTTCGCCGCACATGTCGCCGGAGAAAATGATTGGACTTTCTTTCGCCGCGCCATTGGCGAAACTCTACGAGGTTTTTTGGCAAGCTGCACCCCGCTACTTCGGCAGCTGGGGGGTGCGGCGTTACGGGACTTTGTGATGTCTGAACCATACTGCAGGGCGCGAAAAAGCCCGCGTGCATTGCACGCGGGCTGATTTCGCAAGAACGCAGAGCCGATCTTACTTGATGCCGTACTTCTTGTTGAACTTATCCACACGGCCGCTGGTGTCAACGAGCTTCTGCTTGCCGGTGTAGAAGGGGTGGCACTTGGAGCAGATCTCGATGGAGATGTTCTGCTTCGTGGAGCGGGTCTCGTACACGGCGCCGCAGGCGCAGCGGATCGTGGTCGGCTGGTAATTCGGATGGATACCGTCTTTCATAGTCATTCACCTCATAATAAGCTGTCTTGAGCACGGGCTGGTCCATGGTTACAAGACGCAACCTGAATTGTAGCATGCGGGTGACAAAAAAGCAAGCGTTTTTGTATTTTTTTTATGCGTTCGTCTCCGGGACGTCGGCGCTGCAGCCGCAGTGCAGGAAATACAGCGTCCTCCGGCAGACCGGACGGCCGGTGATGCGCGCCATTGCCCCGGCATAAGCGCGCAGCTGCGCGGCGTAGTATGCCGTGCGCTCCGGCACGGCATCGGGGCGGATGCGGTCGGTCTTGTAGTCCACGATGACGAGACCGTCCTTTGTTTCGAACCACGCGTCCACCACGCCCTGCAGCAGCACCTGCTCCTCACCCGCGCCGGGGAAGAACGTCTCCGCCGGGCACAGGAGCGAGAAGCGAAACTCCCGCCGCAGCGTGCCCGCGGCCTCTGCCGACGCAAGCGCCGCGCCGAGCGGTGTGCGCATCAGCTGCAGGAGCGAGACCGTGTTCACGGCCTGCGCCTCGCGCGCCGTGAGTTGTCCCCGCGCAGCGAGCGCCTGCACCTGCGCGGCGATGCCCTCCGGCGTCTGCGCATCGGCAAAGCGCAGATATTGCAGCGTGCGGTGCGTGGCCGTGCCGCGCTCGGCCGCGGTGAGTCTGCGATCCCGCGCCGAAAAATCCGGCCGGCGGAAGGTCTGCGTGCGCGGTGCGCCCTTGAGCAGCGGCGCACCAGCGTCCTCGGGCGGCGCGCCCTCCGCCTCCAGCCGCTTGAGCTCCGTCGCCGTCACCTTCGACGGCAGGTCGGTCGCCTGCGCGTGCGCATAGCGGAACTTGAGCGTGCGCTCGAGCTGCGCCAGCAGAGCGGGATCCGGCTCTGGCAGCGCGGGTGCTGCCTCCGCCTCCGCACTGCCGGCCGCAGTGTCCGCCGTCAGATAGACGTAGTTCCGGCGCAGATAGCGCTCGTCCCGGTCGAGCAGCGCGCTCTGCAGCAGCCAGAACAGAGGGCTGACCATGCCGCGCAGCAGCTCCGGCGGGAGCGGCGCGCGCGCCGTGGCGTTCAGCCAGCCGGTCATTTTGGCGATGCTGTGCGTGGTGCCCGTGATGACGAGGCGCTCCTTCGCGCGCGTCATAGCCACGTACAGCAGGCGCATCTCCTCCGAGAGCATCTCGGTCAGCAGCTGCGCCGCGATCGCCTGCCGCGCGATGGTCGGGTATTCCACGCCGTGCTCCAGGTCCGTGCACTTCGGCCCCAGACCGAGCGCCGGGTGCACGAGTACGCTTGTGCGCGTGTCTGACTTGTTGAACAGGCGCGCCGTGTCGCACAAGAACACGAACGGGAACTCCAGCCCCTTGGATTTGTGGATGCTCAGGATGCGCACGCTGCGGCTCTCGCTGCCGGGGACGGTGGGCTCTTCGCCCTCGGCCGCCTGCCGCTGCATCCAGAGCAGGAAGCGGTGCAGCCCGCGCGCGCCGGTGCGCTCAAACTGCTGCGCCAGATCGAGCAGCAGCAGCACGTTGCGCCGCCGCAGCTCGCCGTCCGGCATCGCGCTCGTGAGCGCCATGACGGCGCGGTCGTCCACGACGTGCCACAAAAATTCGCTCAGCGGCAGCTCGATCGACAGCGCGCGGTAGCGCGCGAGCACGTCGAGAAAGTCCCGGCAGTCGTCGCGCGTCTCTGCGGCGAGCGTGACGGCGGTGTAAAAATCGTGCTCGCGGTCGCACGTGCGCACGGCGGCCAGATCGTCCGCTGTCAGGCCGAACAGCGGCGAGCGCAGCGCCGCGATGAGCGGCACATCTTGGTGCGGATTGTCCACCACTGCCAGCAGCGAGCGCAGCACCGACACCTCCTCGGACGTGTAGAATCCGCCGCTCGTCTCCGCCGACACGGGGATGCCTTGCGCCTCGAGCGCGGCGCGGTACACGGGGCCGACGCTGTTGGCGCTGCGCAGCAGGATGACCACGTCGCCGTAGTGCGCGGGGCGCTTAGCGCCGTTTTCCCACACGGTCGCACCGCCGTCGATGAGCGCCCGGATGCGCCGCGCGGCGTAGTCCGCCTCCAGCGCGGCCTTTTCCGGCGTGGGCGCGTCGTCATCCGCGCCCGGCAGCTCGAGCACGGCGAGCTCCGGCAGCACATCGTCGCCGGGGTAACTTGCTCCGGCGCGCAGCCGCGCCGCGTCGTCATAGTCCAGCTCGCCGAGCGCACGCGACATGATGTTGGAAAAGACGTGGTTGGCGCCGGCCAGCACCGCGCGGCGGGAGCGGAAATTCTCCCGCAGGAGGATGCGCCGCGGCGCACCGGGCAAGGCTGCGCGAAAATCTGCAAAGCGCGCGTATTTGTCGAGGAAGATCGTTGGATCGGCGAGACGGAAGCGGTAGATCGACTGCTTGACGTCGCCGACGAAAAAGAGGTTATTGCCCTCGCGCGACACGGCGCGGAAGATGAGGTCCTGCACCTCCGACACGTCCTGATATTCATCGACCATGATCTCGGTATACCGCCCCGAGAGCTGGCGCGCAAGCTCGGTCGGCGCGCCGTCCTCATCCGTGAGCAGCTGCGCGGTCATGTGCTCGAGGTCGGAGAAGTCCACGAGACTGCGCCGCCGCTTTTCGGCGGCGTAGGCCGCGCCGAAGTCGAGCGTCAGCGCCAGCAGCGCCTGCATGGCCGGGGCCGTCGTGTGCAGGTCGGCAAGCGCCTG
>ERZ827168.4314-NODE-4314-length-13170-cov-47.288830_pt1 | contig 13170 bp, 10 predicted proteins | sample MGYA00519868_ERZ827168 | MGnify/ENA primary metagenome ERZ827168 (study PRJEB31778, sample SAMEA3449271) | human gut metagenome | biome: human gut; feature: human-associated habitat; material: faeces | place: United Kingdom | collected 2010/2012 ...
CCCAAAGAGTAACGGAGGCGCCCAAAGGTTCCCTCAGAATGGTTGGAAATCATTCGTAGAGTGTAATGGCAGAAGGGAGCTTAACTGCGAGACCTACAAGTCAAGCAGATGCGAAAGCAGGGCATAGTGATCTTGCGATCCCGAATGGAAGGGTCGTTGCTTAACGGATAAAAGTTACCCCGGGGATAACAGGCTGATCCCACCCAATAGTTCATATAGACGGTGGGGTTTGGCACCTCGATGTCGGCTCGTCGTATCCTGGAGGTGGAATCGCTTCCAAGGGTTGGGCTGTTCGCCCATTAAAACGGCACGCGAGCTGGGTTCAGAACGTCGTGAGACAGTTCGGTCTCTATCCGTAGTGGGCGTTAGAAAATTGAGGAGTGCTTTTCCTAGTACGAGAGGACCGGAAAGGACGAACCGATGGTGTATCTGTTGTCACGCCAGTGGCAGTGCAGAGTAGCTATGTTCGGAAGGGATAATCGCTGAAGGCATCTAAGCGAGAAGCCCTCTCCAAGATGAGTTTTCTTTATCTTCAAGATATAAGATCCCTTGTAGACGACAAGGTTGATAGGTTAGATGTGTAAGCATAGTGATATGTTGAGCTGACTAATACTAATAGATCGACAATTTAATCATTTATATTAATTTGATAAAAAAATTATCACATTATCTTGTTTCCAGAGAACAATTATGGTATAATACCTTTAATTGGTGACGATAGCAAAGTGGATACACCTCTTCCCATACCGAACAGAGAAGTTAAGCACTTTAACGGCGAAAATAGTGTAAGCGAAGATAGCAAGTTGCCAATTTTTTTTTGCATAAAAAAAGACAGATATGTACATATTATGTCTTTTTATTTTACTTTCTAACAATTTTCAAATATTTATGATAAAATATATTTGGAGGATATTATATGCCAATAGTCAAGAAACGTAGAAGATTAAAAAAGAAATATAGAATTATATTATTTTTCATATGTGTTTTTCTAGTCTTATTTATTGTTATTAAGACGTTTTTTAAAAAAGATGAATCAAATAATGTTGTTAAAAATCCAAATTCAAATAATTACAAATCATTAATTACTGATAACATAGAATCAGATCATGACTCAGCTATTGATACAATATTTACAAATGGTATGAATATTGAGAGCTATAAAGCCATTCTTGATCAAAAGGCAAACTATATGAAATCAAATGGTAAATATAATTATATTGATTATGATTTTGATAGTAAGTTGCATTATAGTGAAATTGAAGATATTATTAAGAATATAAATAATAGCGATATTGTTAATGTTGAAATTATTGGTAAATCTGCTGATAAAAGAAATATATATGGCATAGAGATTGGTACTGGAAAAAAAGTTTTATATTTAGATGCTAATGTTCATGCTGCTGAGATAGCGAATACACTTATTTTAACTAAGTTTATAAGTGAAATTGTTAATAATTATGAATCAGGCGATAAAGAAACTATTTCCTTGCTAAAGTCTGTTAAATTAGCTATTATTCCATGTATGAACCCAGATGGTTATGAAGTATATAATTTTGGTGTTGATTCTTTAAATAATAAAAGCTTATGGATGTATCAAAATAAGGACAATATAGATTTTGAAAATATAAAAAGCAATGCTAATGGTGTTGACTTAAATAGAAACTATCCAGTTCAAAATGCAGGATTATATTTTAAAGGCAAAAAACTTTTATATAATGTTTTGTTAAAAAAGAGTTATAGTAAAACTGCTTACTTTGGTGGAGAGGAACTTGGAAGTGAACCGGAAACGAAAGCGTCAATGTATTTCATGTTAAAACACTATAAAAATGTTTATGCATATATTAATTTGCATAGTCAGGGTAGAGTTATCTATGCAGGTAAACCAAATTTATCAAATGAATTTAATAAAATAACAAGTAAATTTGCTAAAGACATAGCAAAAATTAATAAATACACAGTTTATGGATTATCTTCTGAAGAAGTTGGCGAAGGAAATGATGGATCGGTTACTGACTTTATGGCAGAACTTGCTAATGGATTCGTTATGAGTAGTAAAACAGGAAGACTTTCTACTGATAAACATATTAATAATTCATGTTCACTTAAATATTCTTATCCAGTTATTACTATTGAAACAATTAGAACTTATACTAGAAATCCAGAATATTTTAAAGATGAATATTACAATTATGGAATGAGAGATGCTTTATATTCATTACTTACATGGAAATATGAATAAATTTCAAAAAATAGTATAAAAAAATAGGAGAAAGTGTTGAAATATTGTAACTATTTTGATATAATACTCCTTGTTCATGGCGCAATTGGTGAAGTGGTTAACACGGCGGATTGTGGTCCCGTTATGCATGAGTTCGATTCTCATATTGCGCCCCATGATTTAAAATAACTAGTTTAACTAGTTTTTTATTTTGTTTCTAAAAAATGTGGTATAATATATAATGTATTAAATAATAATTGCTAACAATAAATTTAATAAAAAATTAATACATTTTTCACAAAAAGTTAACAATTTAGAAATAAAATATTATTTAGAGGTGGAGAGATGAAAAAAGAAGATAAGGAAAAGAAAACAATTGATGTAGAAGAAAGTGAAGTAAAAATTAATACTAAGCCTCATAATAAAGGCCATAAAGAAGGAATTACATATGCGGTTATAACATTTTGTGCATGCCTACTTGTATTTGGTATATTCTATGAATTTTATTTAAAAAATCTTGTTGTTGAAACAACTAAAACTATAAAGGATGTAACTATTACTGATTCTGGCATAGCTGATGCTGTAGAAAAAATTTATGACTCAGTTGTTACAGTTAAAAATTATACAAGAGGAAAACTATATTCAACAGGAAGTGGATTTGTATTTAAAACAGATTCAAAATATGGATATATTTTAACAAACTATCATGTTATTAGTGGTGGTAGTGATGTTAGTGTTGTGTTCACAAATAATAAAGAAGAAAAAGTAAATGTAGTTGGATATGATGAATATTCTGATATTGCTGTTCTTGCTGTTGAAAAAGATAAAGTAATAAGTGTAGCAACAACAGGAAGTAGTAAAAATATGAGAATAGGAGATACTACATTCGCAGTTGGTACACCAGTTGACTCATCAATATATTCATGGAGTGTCACAAGAGGTATCCTAAGTGGTAAAAATAGAATGGTTCAAGTTGATAATTATGTAATGAGTGTACTTCAAACAGACACAGCTATTAATAGTGGAAATAGTGGAGGCCCTTTATGTAATGCTAATGGTGAAGTAATAGGGATTACAAATATGAAACTTGCTAGTTCACAAATAGAAGGTATGGGATTTGCCATTCCAATTGAAGATGCATTAAAGAATGCAGAGACAATTATAAGCGGAAAAAAAATATCAAGACCATATATTGGAGTAAGCATTTATGATGCAACTAACTTCTTTAGTGGAGAAACTGGACTTTATGTTGAATATGTAGAAAGTAATGGACCAGCAGATAAAGCTGGAATTAAAAAAGGAGATAAAATAATAAAAGTAGGCGATGTTGAAGTAAGCAATTCTTCATACTTTAGATATCAATTATATAAATATGATATTGGTGATAAAGTTAAAATTACAGTAAGTAGAAATGGTAGTGAAAAGACATTAACTGTTACACTAACAGGTAGCGGTTCTAAAAATTAATAATATTTAAGTTATGTTAATATATATTAATATGACTTTTATTTTGATATAATATTTTTATAAGTAGGTGAAGTATGAAAAAGATAAAAGAAGCATATAAAGAAAGTAGAAAAGGAGTACTCGTTGTATATTTGTTACTTCGTTTTCTTGTTATATTAGTCATGGTAAGACAAATATTTTTACATAATTATTGGAATGCTTTTCTATGCATTCTTGTTCTTATACAATTTTTAATACCATATTTTATAACTAAAAAATTAAAAATTGAACTTCCAAGTATTTTTGAAATAATAATTTTACTCTTCATATTCTCTTCAGAAGTTCTTGGTGAAATTCAAAATTTTTATGGAGTATTCAAACATTTTGATACTGTTCTTCATACATTAAATGGATTCTTATGTGCAGCTGTTGGATTTTCATTAATTGATTTATGTAACAATAATAGTGAGAAGTTTAATTTATCTCCATTATATTTAACAATAGTAGCCTTTTGCTTTTCTATGACAATAGGAGTACTTTGGGAATTTTTAGAATATAGTATTGATAAAGTTATGTTAAGTGACATGCAAAAAGATAAATTGGTTACTAAGATTTCTTCTGTATGGCTAAATCCTGATGGTAAAAATAAAGCAATAATTGTTGATAATATTAATAAGACAATAATTTATTCAGATTCTGGAGAAACTGTAATTGAAGGCGGTTATCTTGATTTAGGACTTAATGATACGATGAAAGACTTAATAGTTAATTTTGTTGGCGCTGTGGTATTTAGTATTTTTGGATATTTATATGTAATAAATAGAGATAAATATAAAATTGCTGAAAAGTTTATGCCTAAAAAAAGTAAATAAATGTAAAAGTAAAAATTTAATAGTTGTTTATAATAATTTTAGTATAGACATTTAATACATTTTGTGTTAAAATCTATTGTAATTGATGGAGAAGGAAAGAAGAAGATACTTGATTTATAGAGAGTTAGTGTTTGGTGAAAACTAATATGATGGTTCTTTTAAATGGTTCTGGAGTCAAATCGTATTTATGCGTTAAATATTAAGTTGCATGTTAGTCATGAATTAAGGTGGTACCGCGGTTTTAATCGTCCTTAGTTTATGACTTTTTATTTTAAGGAGGAAAAGAAATGGAAAAAGAGAAATATTATATTACAACACCTATATATTATCCAAGTGCGAACTTTCATATAGGGCATTGCTATACAACTATTATAGCTGATGCAATTGCTAGATATAAAAGATTAAAAGGATATGATGTATTCTTTCAAACAGGTACTGACGAACATGGTCAAAAAATTGAAAAGAAAGCAGAAGATGCTGGTGTTAGTCCTATTGAATATGTAAATCCTATTATTGATAATGCTAAGGATTTATGGAAAAGTTTAAATATTTCATACGATTACTTTATTAGAACAACTGATAGTGATCATGAAAGAAGAGTACAAGAAATATTTAAGAAAATGTATGATAAAGGTGATATTTATAAAGGAGAATATAAAGGACTTTATTGTACACCTTGTGAATCATTCTGGACAGAAAGCCAGCTTGATGAAAATGGTATGTGTCCTGACTGTCATAGAGAAGTTCATGAAGTAAGTGAAGAAGCATATTTCTTTAAATTATCTAAATATCAAGATGATTTAGTTAAGTTTTATGAAGAGAATCCTAACTTTATACTTCCTCTTAGTAGAAAGAATGAAATGTTAAATAATTTTATTAAGCCAGGTTTATCTGATTTATGCGTATCAAGAACATCATTTACGTGGGGAATACCTGTTACTTTTGATGATAAACATGTTATTTATGTATGGATAGATGCTCTTTCTAACTATATTACTTCACTTGGTTATCCAGAAGATATGGAGAAATTTAATAAGTATTGGCCTGCTGATTTACATTTAGTTGGTAAAGAAATAGTAAGATTTCATACTATTATTTGGCCATGTATGTGTATGAGTTTAGGAATAGATTTACCTAAACAAGTATTTGGTCATGGATGGTTAATTATTAATGGTGGTAAAATAGGAAAATCATTTGGTAACTATAAAGATCCAAGAGAATATATTAATACATATGGAGTAGATGCTGTTAGATATTTTGTTTTAAGAGAAGTACCATTTGGTAATGATGGTAACTTTTCAGAAGAAGCACTAATATCAAGAACAAATAGTGATCTTGTAAATACATATGGTAATCTTGTTAATAGAACTATTGCCATGAGTAAAAAGTATTTTGATTCTAATGTTACTAATCCTAATGTATATGAAAACATTGATGATTCAGTAGTTGAATATGCTAAGGAACTTCCTAATATTGTATATGAAAAAATGGATTCACTAAAAGTAAATGAAACACTTGAAAGTATATTTGAATTATTAAAAAGATGTAATAAATATATAGATGATACTACACCATGGATACTTGCTAAGGATGAAAATAAGAGTGATAGACTTAAGACTGTTTTATACAACTTACTAGAAGGAATACGTATATCTACAATATTACTTAGACCATTTATACCTGATACATGTGATAAAGTATTTAATATGTTAAATACCAAGAATATTGATTTTGATACACTAGACTTTGGTAATTTAGAAACAAATATTAAATTAAATGAATCAAGTATATTATTTAATAGAATAGAAGAAAAATAGTTATGTACAATGCATAACTTTTAAAAAGTATAAGAATGTAAAGTAATTGAAGTATTATTTGATATATGTAAAATGTGTGCTATATTATTAATAATAGGAGTGGTGTTATGAAAACATTTGATGAATTAAAATCAGAAAAACTTAAAAATTATACGTATCATATTGATCGTATGAGTAATGAACTTGCTCAAGGTGGACTAAAAGATCATGAAGTTGAATCTAATAATACTGTTATTAGAAATTTTCAATCTTATGCTGATAATATTGATGAGGTTGTAACAATTGATATAGGCGCATATGTAAATGGTTTAATTGGTGACATTCAAAGAGAATATAAAGCACATGTATCTTATTATTGGGATGGTTTTGAAAGATTTGTTGATGAATATTTGTCAAAGAATTATTATTGTAATTTATTAGGAATTGATGCTACTGATTTATTAGGGTTCAAAGGTCGCGATCCAATGAGTGATGAAACTTGTGATTTTTTTAGACAATTTGTTAATAGTAAATGCGGAACAAATATTCCAATGTCTGGTACTTTGGAGCAAGCAAAAAAAGAGTATGAAGAAGCACTTATGAATGGTGATGAAATAGCCAAGGACGAAGCTTATGTTCGCCTTGCGGAAGTTCAAAGAGATTCTGGTAAATTAAAAAATGGAACTGATTATTATTTATTAGCAACAAACCAACAATATCAAGAAGCAAAAGCAAGATGTTCTAGTAAGAGTCTTTAAAAAAGTTATGTACAATGCATAACTTTTTTTATATAATGATATTATGGAAGAATTAAAACTAAATACAAATACAAACTTTATCAAATTAATAGCTATTATAACAATGACTATAGATCATATTGGATATGTATTTTTTCCTGATATATTAATCTTTAGAATAATTGGTCGAATAGCATTTCCATTATATGTTTATTCAATGATGATAGGTTATTTTAAAACAAAAAGTTTATCAAAATATATAGTTAGACTTCTATTAATAGGAATCATATCACAAATTCCATATAGTTTATTATTTAATGTAGATAGACCTAATGTTATGTTTACCTTAATATTTACATTATTATATTATTATACTCTTGATAAAAAGAAGTGGTGGATAATGCCTATTTTAGTACTGATACCATTTGCATTAAATTTCGAATACTCTTTGATATATCTATTCTTAGTACCAATATTCTATTGCTTTAGAAATAATGGATTATTATTATCTATATCATTTATATTATTTTATTTAAATTATTTAATTTATCCAGTTGATTCATTTAGCATAGCAACATTTTTTACCATATTATGTTTACCATTTATACTTATTAAGACAGATGTAAATATTAAAATAAATAAATATTTTTTCTATTTGTATTATCCAATTCATATAATTATATTGCTTATAGTAAAATACTTATTGTAGGCTTTTTATTTGTTTATATATTATGTAATATATACTACTTGACAATACACAGTAGTGATGATATATTATATATGAGGTGAGGAAGTGGATACTCAATTTAAGAAAGGTGTACTTGAATTATTAGTTTTACTATTTACAACTAAGTGTGATAGATATGGTTATGAACTTGTAGAAGAAGTAAGCAAGGTAGTTAATGTTAATGAAGGAACAATATATCCATTATTAAAAAGACTTACTAATGAAGGATACTTTGAAACATATCTAAAAGAATCAACAGGAGGACCAAGTAGAAAATACTATAAATTAACAGTACTCGGTGAAAAAAGAAAAGATATGTTACTACAAGAATGGAAGAAATTTGAAAGTAGTGTTAATAAATTTATTAAGGAGAGTGAATAATAATGAATAAGAAAGAATTTATTAGTGAACTTAAAAGTAAATTATCAATATTAAAAAAAGAAGAAGTAAATGATATAGTAAACGAATATAGTGAACACATAGAAGAAAAAATTAAGAGTGGTAAAAGTGAAAAAGAAGCTATAGAAGAATTTGGAGACATAGATGAACTAGTAAGTGGAATACTAGATGCTTACAAAATAGACAAAGAGTATTATAAAAAGACTAGTATTCTTGATAATATCGCAGAAGATACTAAAGAAGTATTTAATAAAATAATAAAGATTATATCTAACGGTTCAAGTAAAGAAATAATAAAATTACTAGCATACATACTTGTAACAATACTTATATGTTATATCTTAAAATTACCATTTTATATTATAGAAACATTTGTTAATAAGTTGTTTATAGGACTTCCAATAAGTGTATATAATGTACTAAGTAGATGTAATTCAATAATAATATACATGATCTATATAATATTTGTATTCATAGTATTTATTAAAGTATTAAAAGAAAAAGTAATTAATAATTTTACCATAAAAGAAAGTGTGTCAAGTAAAACTAAAACTAAAAAAAATACAAAAGAAAAAGAAACTAAAGAAGTAGTTACAAATAATGATAGAACTATAATAGATGGTATATTTGATATATTTAAATTTATGTTTAGATTATTCGCATGTTTTATATTATTTGGGGTATCAGTTATGCTATTTGCTTTCTCAGTATTACTTATAATATCAATATATATTTATATTAAATATAACTTTGGTATAGGAATAAGTATTATGACGATAGGATTTATTTTAGGGAGTCTATGGCTTATATATATTCTATATAAATACATTGTTAAATCTAAAATATCATTTACTAAAGCATTTATTATGTTTTGTATTTCGATCATACTTTGTGGTACAGGAGTAGGTGTATTCGCAACTGAATTTAATAAGTTTGAATATATAGATGGTCATCATGAATTTGTTCTTAAAGAAGAAAAAGAATACAATACTAATAATATAAAATTTATAGGATGTAATAATTGTGATAAAATAGATAAAGTTGTTAACAATGATTTAAAAGATAATGTATTTATTGTTAAAACATATTCAAGTGATTACTTTATAACATATTGTGATAATTATTATGAAAATAATTTATATTGTGGAACTAGATATCCTAATTATGATTTTTATAAAATAATATTAAATGATGTTAAGAATAAGAAGTTCTATAATTATGATGCATTTAGAAGTATAAAACTTGAAGTAATCGCAAATGAAAAAACATTAAATAAATTGAATATTGAGGGATAAGTTAAATTATTCCTTTTAATATGCTATAATATTTTGTATGAAGAAGTTTAAAAAATATATTATTATAATTTGTTTATTTGTTATTGTTATGGTAGGAATACTTATATTCTTTATATTTAGATACGATAGAATTCACTTATTAAATAAAGGTAAGGGCTTACTTAACTATGTATATAATCTTGATAATGGATTATATAAATATAAATATGGTGTTCTTGATAATAATGGTAATATCATTGAAACTAATTATTTTATAGATGGTACTGGTGAAATAGAAAAAGATAAATATGGTAATGTAAGATTATATATTGAAAGTAAAGAATATTGTATATACAAAACATATTTAGGAAAAATAAATGTCATTAAAGATAAATGTAATGACTTTAAAGATTTAGAAGTAAGACTTAGTAAAAATAATACAATAATATCATTTGATTTTAATAATAAAGTTAGTTCATATATGATTTCAAATAATGATGACTTTAATGGCAAATGGAATGATATATCAAATAACAATCTAATACTTAAATATTATAATAATGGTAAAAAATACATATGGTTTCGCGATAATGAAGGTAATATTAGTAATGTTATTAGTTTTGATATAGAATGTTTAAACACAAGTAAAAGTAATTATGATAAAGATATATTTTATTGTAATGGTTCAACTGTATATATTAATTCTAGTGAATGGATAGTATTATCAAATAATGAAAAAGAAATTACATTGATGAAATATTTACCTTTAAGTGAAAAATTATCTCATTGTAGTAGTAATGACAGTACTTTTTGTAGTGAAAGTAATAAGTATAAATGGAGTAATTCTTATATAAACTATTATCTTAATAATGACTATATTAATTCATTTAAAGACTATGATTTAGTTAGCTATGATATATGTGATGATATTGATAATAAGAGTTGTGATGGTGAATATTGTGGGGGATACACTCGTGAAGAAATAGAAAGTAATAAATGGAGTTGTAGTATATATACTAAGAGTAAAATAAGAATTATAAATTATTATGAATTTAGTGTTTTTGCGAATAAATATAGTGATATGTCATTATTTAAGGGTAGTTATTGGATGAGTGATATTAGTAATAATAAAGGTTATTCAGTTTCAAATACTGATGTATATATTTATGAAGACTATAATAATAAATTAGATATTAGACCAATTATTACAATAAAGAAATAGTCTATTAAAAAAGATTGATTTTAAATATTTCAATCTTTTAGTTTACATACTTATTTCGACATTATCATTATTTTGCTTTGTATTTTTACTTATTTCCATTTTTACTCACCTATAATTATCTTATATTTATGTTTTAATTATAACATTTGGGATTGTTTAAATAAAGGTTAAATTATTGTTTAATATGATTAATGTTAAAATACGATTGAATAATGGTATTTAATATGTTAAAATAATATTGATAATAGGAGACGTTATTATGGAAGAGAATAAAAGTGAAATTATTAATATAGATAGTAATATGAATTCTAATAATATAAATAATGAAGAAGAAAATAAAAGTCATAAGAAAAGACTTCTATTACTTTTGCTATTATTATTCTTTATAATTATTATTGTATTTAGTGTAGGATTTATAATTAAGAGAAACAGTGGCAGTATGTCATTTAATATTGATATTGATGGTGATGGTATTCCTGATTTAAACTTAGACTTTGACACTAAAGAATGTAAAGTTAACTGTAGTAAGGATAATAAAAAGCCTAGCACTAATATTGATTATGGTGGAAGTAAAAAACCTACATTCAATGTAGATACTACTGGAGACGGAAAGCCTGATACTAATTTGATAAATCAAGATAGAGATGGAGATGGCAAATGCGATTTAAACTGTGATATTAATGACGATGGCTGGCCAGATACGAACCTTGATTTAGATGGCGATGGCGAACCTGATATAAATATAGATCTTGATGGCGATGGCAAATGCGATTTAAATTGTGATATAGATAAAGATGGAAAAGCAGAAACTAATATTGATACTGATCGCGATGGCAAATGTGATATAAACTGTGATACTGATGGAGATGGTAGACCAGATATAAATATTGATTATAATGATGACAGGAAACCACATTTTAATGAAGATACTAACAAAGACGGAAAACCTGATAAAAATCCAATGAATCAAGATAAAGATGGTGATGGTAAATGTGACTTAAACTGTGATACAGATAAGGATGGATGGCCAGAAACTAACATAGATTTTGATGGTGATGGTAAATGTGATTTAAACTGTGATTTAGATAAAGATGGTAAATGCGACATTAACTGTGATACAGATAATGATGGAAAACCAAATATAAATATCGATAAAGATAGAGATGGCAAATGCGATATAAACTGTGACACAAATGGAGATGGAAAGCCTGATACTAATATTGACTATAATGGCGATGAAAAAGCACACTTCAATAGAGATAAATATGGAGATGGAAAGCCTGATGAAAATCCAACTAATAGAGACACAGATGGAGATGGCAAATGTGATATAAACTGCGACACTAATAATGATGGATGGCCTAACACAAATATTGATTTTGATGGCGATGGCAAGTGTGATTTAAATTGTGATACTAATAAAGATGGCAAATGCGATAAGAATTGTGATAAAGATGGCGATGGCAAATGCGATTTAGATTGTGATACAAATGGAGATGGAAAGTGTGATTTAAACTGCGATACTAATAATGATGGTAAGTGCGATTTAAATTGTGATACTGATAAAGATGGAAAATGTGATTTAAATTGTGATACTGATAAAGATGGAAAGTGCGATTTAAATTGTGATACTAATAATGATGGAAAGTGTGATTTAAATTGTGATACTAACAAAGATGGAAAATGTGATTTAAATTGTGATACTAATAAAGATGGAAAATGTGATTTAAATTGTGATACAAATAATGATGGAAAATGTGATTTAAATTGTGATACTAATAAAGATGGAAAATGTGATTTAAATTGTGATACTAATAACGATGGAAAATGTGATACAAACTGTGATACAAACGGAGATGGTAAATGCGATTTAAATTGTGATACTAATAAAGACGGTAAATGTGATTTAAACTGTGATACTGATGGAGATGGAGTTTGTGATAAAAATTGCGACACAAATGGAGATGGCAAGTGTGATACAAACTGTGATAATAAAGAAGATAATGTAGACATTAATGAAGGAAATGAATACGTTTTAACTCTTACTGGAAGTGATTATGATGTATCAAAAATAGTTCCAGGATGGACAGGAACTAAGAAATTTAAACTATCAAATACAACTAATACAGCACAAACAATAAGCATGAAATGGATTAATGTTCAAAATACATTTACTACTACAAATAACTTATATTACAGCGTTAATAGAGGTAAAACAAATGTAATTAAGAATGCAAGAACTCCATATAAAGAAACAGATATTATGACTAATATAGTTATTCCAGCTAAGACAACATATGAATGGACCTTTAATTTTAAATTTAAAGATACAGGTAAAAATCAAGATGTTGATATGGGCAAATTATTTGATGCTAAAATCAAAATAATAGTCAAACAAAAATAATAGTTAATCAAAACTATTATTTTTTTCTTATGTAAATAATTGTTACTATAAATGCTAAACTAGAAATAATAAGTC
>ERZ827168.4315-NODE-4315-length-13170-cov-21.584217_pt1 | contig 13170 bp, 9 predicted proteins | sample MGYA00519868_ERZ827168 | MGnify/ENA primary metagenome ERZ827168 (study PRJEB31778, sample SAMEA3449271) | human gut metagenome | biome: human gut; feature: human-associated habitat; material: faeces | place: United Kingdom | collected 2010/2012 ...
ATTCTACGGCGTTCGCGCCGCGGTGTAACTTTTATAAAATTAACGAACTATTGATATCAGGAATGCAGTCAAAATTGAGGTAAGCGGCCGAAGTATGAGTGAGCCCCTAGAAAATGTCCAGCTGCGCTCTATGATTGAGGACGCTTTCCCTAACACACAATTTGCCGAAGCGAAGTTTGCAAGTGTCCCAAATAATAACTATATTTGTAGGAAGTAAAGGTAAAAGAGTTGAAACTCAATGTTAATAACACACTTTAGCAAACCACGCTTCATCGTACTCCTCTGCTTGATTTTATTGAGTCCGTTGCTCGCTCCGGAAGCAGCCTCACAAACTCGCGGTGGGGATACTTTGTCCATATATTTTCGGGTAGGTAGAGCGGATTATGACCCCGCTTACCTTGACAACGGTAAGCGTCTTGAAGAGTATCTGTCGAAAATCCAGTCTGTGCTGTCTCATAATGAGGCATCCTCGGTAAAAATCTCGTGTATTTCTTCCTTCTCACCAGAGGGCAAAGTCGATTTTAACAAGCGACTTGCAAAAAAGAGATCTGAAACCGGAGCATCTCTTCTCGCTGCGATTGCAGACGGCACAAGCGTTTCCGAGATTACGACGCCGTGGGACGATCTTCTGAAAATCCTTGAATCCGACAAGGGGGCCGGAGTCCCATTCAGGGATGAAACCATTGAAATTGTCAGGTCAATCATTGAAGGGAATGCCTCCTATGGAGACCTGAAGTCATTCCGAGGCTCAAAGCCGTGGAAATATATCGTGAGAAACCTCTTCCCTTACCAGAGGCGTTGCATAATCTCAGTGTCGATTGACACTCCTCCGGTTCCTTATGTATCCTCTGCATTCCGCCAGGCTGCTCCTGTGGCTTCCGTTTCGGCTCCACAAGTGATCATTGACCGTTAAGTGTCTCCGCTCATTACCCTGCCAAATAATTATTTTGTGGGAATCAAGACCAACCTCCTTTACGACATTGCCTCCGTTACGAATGTCAGTGTCGAGTTAGGTTTTGCAAAGCATTACTCCGTTGAATTGCTCGGAACCTTCAGCCCTTGGGATTACGGCAGGGAAACCTTACAGTTCAGAACTGCCATTCTGCAACCTGAGTTCCGCTACTGGTTCTCTGAAGGTTGGACCCGCCATTTCGTAGGCCTCCACGCTCATTTGGGATGGTACAATATTGCGCCAGGCGGCAAGGTCCGTTATCAGGACCACAACGGAAACTCCCCTCTGGTTGGAGTGGGACTCTCTTACGGATATGTCGTACCGTTCACAAGTCATTGGGGAGCCGAATTCTCAGTCGGGGCCGGTTACGCATATCTCTTATACGACAAGTTTTACAACATTCATAACGGTGCCCAGTTCGGAACAGGCGAAAAGCACTATTTCGGACTTACAAAATTAGGGGCGTCAGTTTATTACCGATTCTGATGATGAAAGCAAGAAATCATATTCTTTGCCTTTTGTGCATGCTGTCGGTAATGATTACGGCAGGATGCAGGGGAATTATAGTACACGAATACCCGGGACAGGACGGAGGTGAGATTGTCGATCCGACTCTCATCAACCTGAATATCAGGATTACTCCTTGTCCACTCTTCTCTTTCTCGGAAGATGCCGCCCTTCGGGTAGAGACTTCCGACTATTACCCTGAGTCTGAACACAGTGTCCGCTATATCCTGGAACTCCGGGTGAACGAAAGTTTCAACACAGACCTCGTGTACCGCGAGATCATAACCACCACCGAAGATCACCTCCAGGATGTCATTGAACGCAGTTTCAGTCTCCACGCCCTCCACTACAAAGTGCTTGTATGGCAAGACCTTACGGATTCTGCAGCACCGGAAGCGGATTACTGGTTCCACACCAGCCCTCTCACTGCAATCAAGGTCTATGAAAAGAATCTGTATGCCGGAGGCGGTGACAGCAAACAGGTTTCTTCAGCCGGACAGGAAATGGACCTCAGTCCTTATATGGACGACTGGAACATCAATCTGGATATTGAAGTGCCGCTCATCAGGCCAGAATCCAAGTATATTATAGTCAGCTCCGACCTGCAGAAATTCACCAAGTCCTATATCGCCAATTACCCGACCAAGGCGGAACTCACACCGGAGCAGATTTTCGAGAAATGCAAGATGAGGGTGGTTTACAACGGTTATCTGCCGACGGGATACAATGTGTCCACAGGTTTGCTCAACGACTCCCAGGGCGGTTACGCCTATGACTTCGAGGTCAAGACCATAGGTAATGAGGCTGCAATAGTTGCGTTTGACTATGTGCTGACGGGACCTACCCCGACCTCCGTAAATGTGGGACTTGTCCTGTACGGAGAAGACGGCGCGGTGCTGAATTCGGTTTCTTCAATAAATGTCCCTCTTACCAGAAACAAGATTACCGTTGTCAGCGGAGAGTACTTGACAAGGGAGTACGGCGGAGGTGTAGGTATAGATTCCGATTTTGACGGTGAGTTCAACATCATCGTACCTTAACCTGCGCTTATACAATATTATATATAGGTAAACCTCAAATGAAGAAAACCCTCATACAGATTGCAGCAACATCGCTGATGGCAATGACTCTCCTGTCCTGCGGAAAGGAAGACATCAAACTTCCCGAGGTCGGTGAATCAGTGACTTTCACTGTGCAGACGGATTGCGGGACCAAGGCTCTGGGCGATCACGACGGAGCCGGAGCCAATGTGGACCGTTGCAAAGTGGCTGTGTATATGCTAACCTCTGATTCTTCCACTCCTTACAAGATTTATGACAAACCGGTAGTAAATAAACACAATAATCAGAGTTACTCCTTTACGGTGAATCTGCTCGTTCAGCAAACCTACCAGATTGTCGTGTGGGTTGACAAGGCAGGATTGTACGATGTCAATGACGAACTAACATCAGTTACCAGAAATTCCGGTGACGTGACCTGCAATTCAGATGCCTATGATGCCTTCTATGCTTCCGTGCCATTCGTACACGGAACAGACACGGAGACTGAAATTGTGGCAAAGCGTCCGTTCGCACAGTTGAACCTCATAACTCAGGACTTGGACCCTGCAGCTCAGCCAACCGAAATCAGTTTGACTTATGCCTCACCTCAGTCATTCAATCCGCTCACGGCAACCGTGGGAACGGAAATGACCTCCGTGACCTACAAGGCTGATAGACCCTACTACTCTTCAACAAATGGAACAGAGCATACTCTGGCGATGAATTATGTTTTTGCAGCTGCAGAGACGCAGACCTTACTTCCGACTGTGAAACTGACAGCCCTCAAGGGTTCCACCACCGTGGAAACTCAAATAGCAAACGTACCGGTACAACAGAACTACCGTACAAATATTACAGGCAAGCTGCTTACAACATCGGGGACAACATCAGTAAACCTGAGCTCCACGTTTGTGCAGTAACATTGAAACTTTTTTACTTTATTATTTATGAATAAAATCCTCAAACTCCTTGCAGCCGCGACGCTGATTGCGTTGACAACTGCAGCCTGTCAGAAAGAAAAACTTTTTGACAGCCAGACCGCAGGTGAAGAAACTGTCACCTTTACGGTCAAGACTGATGCTGCCGCCACCAAGGCTTCAGCAGATGGTGATGGCACGGGTGCTGGTCTTACCCGCTGCCTCGTGGCAGTGTATATGAAGACCGGAAACTCTGCAGAGCCTTACAAACTCTATGACACACCAGATGCCACCGGCAGTGGTTTGAACTACACTTTCACAGTGAATCTCATCCGCAAGCAGACCTATAAGATTGTGGTTTGGGCTGACAAGGGAGAAAATGTCTATGATGTCAATGAGGGTTTGACTTTAGTGACAAGAAAGACTGGTGACGTTGCCTGCAACTCCGACGCCTACGATGCATTCTACGCATCAACCGACTTCGTTCAGGGCACAACCGCTTCTACCACCATCACAGCAACCCGTCCTTTCGCCCAGTTGAACCTCATCACAAAGGACCTGAATAAAGACTTCCAGCCGGGTGCGGTTTCAATAACCTATTCTTCCCCTCAGTCCTTCAACCCATTCGACGGTTCAGTTTCCGATATAACTGAAGTGACCTACAAGGCAGACTCTCCTTACTACACATCAACGGAAGGTGAGCAGCACACTCTCGTGATGAATTACCTCTTTGCAGCAGCAGGAGATCAGACCATCCTCCCTTCAGTGAAGATGACGGCAAAGCTCACAGTTGATGCAGAAATCGAAGTGGCAAATGTGCCTGTAAAGCGCAACTACCGCACAAACATCATCGGTAACCTCCTCACCGAGCAGACCGACTACACCATCACCGTGGATCCTGCATGGAGTACTCCGGAATCCAACTATATATTTGTGGCCCCAGGTGTGTGTCAGTTCGTTGATAATGAATATGAAATTTATGCTAAAGAAGGTCTTGACTGGTTGGCAAAAACAGTCAACGGAGGCAATACTCTGAGCGGTAAGACTGTCAAGCTTGCTGCTGATCTCGATATGACTGGAATTGACTATGTTCCTGCTGGCAACACCATAGCAGCTTATCCAAGCCGTACTTTTGCCGGGGTTTTTGATGGACAGGGACATACAATTTCTAATCTTTCAGTTGCTTCACACACAGGAGCGTATTCTGCAGCAGGTCTTTTCGGTACAATTACAGGTACGGTCAAGAATGTAAAGCTTGCCAATGTCAATATTACTTCCGATCACTATGCAGGTGGTGTTGTCGGCTATATTTCAGACAACACTGGTGCAAGCGTTCAGAATTGCTCCGTTGAAGGCGGTTCAATCAAATCTACTGCTCATCTCCAGGCTGGTTCCACAACTGATTATGACGATGGTGACAAGGCTGGTGGAATTGTCGGCTATATCACTGCTGTGGATTACATTGACGGTTGTTCAGTAAAGAATCTCACCATCACAGCATATCGTGACCTCGGTGCAATTGTAGGATGCGCTGCAGGTTCAGGAACTGTTAAGGTTACAAATTGTACAGTAGGTGATAACGTTCTGGTTGTTGTTGACAATTCGCACAATTACAAAAATTATACAACAAATGAAGCACATAATGCAGGAAACTTCGTCGGAAGAAAAGCAACTTCTGTTGACGAGACCGGTTCAACCGGAAGGGCTCAGATAGTTTACCCTGAAGAAGGTGCAGTAGCAACAGTCAACGGTACTTCTTATGCCACTTTGGCAGCGGCTGTTGCCGCTGTAACTGATGGCTCCACATTGATGATTCTTGAACCTCAGGTTCTTTCTTCTCCTACAGCCTCTCTTCAGTTCGGAGCGGGAAAATCGGTAACCGTGATGGGAGCAGGTGAAGGTTCTGTCATTGATGCTTCGGCAAAAACTTCTTCTGTAGCTTGCTCCGGAGACATCACATTTGTCAATATGACCTTCAAGTTCAACCAGGGTAGTACTCAGCACTACAACATAGGTCTTCACAACGGTGGCGGTACTCATGTATATGAGAACTGTAAGTTTGAAGGACAGACAGTTGCTTGGGGCAATACAACCTACAACAATTGTGAATTCACTTCAACAGTGAAATATGCAGCTTGGGTATATTCCGGAACTGTAGTTTACAACAATTGCAAATTCTCCGGTGTTGACCGTGCTGTCAAGGTGTTCGATGAGGGTCCTGCTCTTGACGTAACCTACAACAACTGTACTTTCTCCTGCCAAAGGCCTAACAAGGCAGCCGTAGAGGTTGACGTTACGAACAATACCACGAATCTTGTAAAGGTTGCAATCAACAATCCGGTTCTTGAGGGAACATTCGGAAATGCAGAGCACTGGGGCACTCAGTACTTCAATCTCGAGGGTGATGCACACTTAGTCGAGGGTGTACTCAAAGGCTGTAACGGCATAGTAACAATCGACGGCAAGACTTATGCAAAAGTAGCAACCAACAATGCCTTCGATGTAGCTGTAAATGATACTGCTAAGGAGATAAATGTAAGAATGACCTATCCTTGCGGAATAACTACATCTGAATTCTATAACAAGTTGGGTGGCCCTGAAACGACAGTCATCAATATCGATGGAAATGGCAATGCCTTGACTGTCAATTCTGCTTATCGCAATCACATCTGGACGGACAACAATGCAAAGATTGTTCTGAAGAACGTCACTATGGATTCCAATTATAAAGTTGAAGGAAGTACCTGGGATGACTATGGACTTATCTTTGACTGTCCGACTGAAATCACAGACGTGACCTTCAACCGTCAACTGGTTCTTTCTCGACCTTACAAGCACATACTTAACAATGTGACAATCAACCAGACCGCTGCAACAGGCGATATGTATGCCTTGTGGATTCAGGCAGGTGCAGATGTTACTTTCAATGGAGGAACTGTTAACGCAGTCAGTCCTAATGGTAACAAGAACCGTGCAATCAAGATTGCTGACGAGTATATAACTAATCCTCAGCTGACAAAGTTGAATGTTTCCGGAGTGACTTTCAAGTCAGATAAGAAAGCCGCAGTGCTCGTGACTTCAACTGCTGGAGCAGACATCATTTGGGGAGAGGGTAATAACATATCCAATGTTGCTGCTGATCAGACAAATGCTGTCTGGAATGATGCTGACAGAACTGCTGCGTACGATCTTGTAACCGTGACTGGTTGCACCAAGTACCAGGAACAATAATATTTTCGGCCGTCGGGGTTTGAATGCACCCCGGCGGTTGCCAAGTTTTTAAAAATCTTAAAACTTTATGAAAAAGACCCTCAAACTCCTTGCAGCCGCGACGCTGATTGCGTTGACAACTGCAGCCTGTCAGAAGGAACAACTTTCTGACAATTCCGCTGAAGGTGCCGAAAGCGTCACCTTCACAGTGCAGACAGAGGTCGGTACCAAGGCTGTTGCCGACGAAGATGGTTTGGCAGCCAAAATCGATCAGGTTCTTGTAGCCGTCTATATGAAGGACGGTGATACTTTCAGACTCTATGACGAGCCTGTTGCGACTTACACCGCTTCCAACAAGCAGGCGACGTTCTCAGTGAATCTCATCCGCAAACAGACCTACCAGATTGTAGTCTGGGCGCAGAAAGAAGGAGCCTACGTTTGTACTGAAGGCCTCCAGAGCATCGTGCGCTCATCAGCAAAGGCATCAGTCTGCAACGATGACGAACTGGATGCTTTCTATGCTTCCCACGAATATGTTCAGGGTAGCGCTACAGCCTCTACCAGCATACATGCAAAGCGTCCTTTCGCTCAGCTGAATCTCATCACCAAAGACCTCAGGACAGGTTTTGAGCCGTCAAATGTGACAGTAACTTACGTGTCAGACACCAAGTTCAACGCCTTGACAGGCCTTTCAAGCGAACCTGCTGCAACGGCAGTGACTTATAGTGCCACACAACCTAACTACAAGGCTCAGGGCAAGACCCTCGATGCTGCCAAGAATACTCTGGTTATGAACTACCTCTTCGCTCCAGAAACCGAGCAGATTGTTCTCCCGTCAGTAAAAATGACAGCGAAACTGACCGAGGTGGTAGATTTTGAAGTAAGCAATGTCCCTGCAAAACGCAACTACCGCACAAACGTAATCGGCAACCTCCTCACTGAACAGACCGACTTCACCATCACCGTCGTTCCAGAGTGGGAAACTCCTGAATTAGTGGGTCCTGTACCTGGCTATATGGGTGCTGTATTGCCTGAGGCTCCGGTTGTCAGCGGAAATGTTATGACTGTGAATACGGAGAATGCACAGTATGCTCTTGACGGAGCCTATGGTTCTATTGATGGAATGACCATCAAATTCTCTGCCGGCACATATCCTCAGCTTATTTTCGGTCGTCCGAACAAGTATCCCGGAAGCCATACAATCTACCGTCACGGCAATTTTGGCAATGCCCCTATGTCTTATGAAGATTTCGTAGCTTACAAGAGCCAGAGCGGTTGGACTGAGGGCTGTATGTATGAGCGCATTATCAGCAATGTGACTTTTACAGCCGAGAACGGGGCTGTCCTCACGGGTATGAGCTACAATGCCGGAGCTCATATTTATGGTAGTGCTGAAAGTCCTGTCTATGACTATGTGCTTGACAAGGGTACACTTACCATTGGATCTTGTTACTATCATAAGCTTGTGGCAAGCAATATAGTTTATGAAGGCATTACTTTCCAGAAGGTTGCTGCTTATAAACCTCTTGATATTTCTTCTTCATCCCCTGATTCCGTAATCGACGGAGTGAAAGTTTTGAACTGTCACTTTATCGGTACCAGTAAAGAAGGCAATAATAACCAAGCCATTAGGTTCTACACAGAAAACCAAAGCAGTGCTGCCGGCACAGAAGGCAAAGTCGTTAGAAACCTCGTAGTCAAAAAAACTACCATTGACAATTTCTTTCAGGGTATCTATACAAACGGAGCTTACGGTGTGACAGTGGATGAATGTCAGATTTCCAACACCGGCCACAACGCCATTGCATTGCAGTCTATATCTGCTGCAGTCAACCTTGGTCAGGTGAATATACTCTCAAACACTTTTACTAATATTGGTGACCGCATCATAAGGATTGGAAACGTTGCTGCCGGTTCATCTTTCAGCATTAGCGGCAATGTAGCCACAAACTCCGGAGATGCACACGGTGAAGTCCTTAAAGCCGGGACCTTGGCATCCGGCCTCAGCTATGATATTCACGAAAACAACTGGGGTGAAGGCAAGACAGTAGTCAATCCTGAATTTTGGGACCAGCCCGCTAATTAACATATTTTCGGCCGTCGGGGTTTGAATGTACCCCGGCGGTTGCCAAGTAAAAACAAATATTTTATAGATATGAAAAAAACGGTATTCATTCTTTTTGCTGCGGCCCTTGCATTTGCGGGCTGTAACAAATCCGTAGAAGTTGGGACAGGTGAGACAGTCTCAGCTTCATTCCAAATCAGCACAGAAATGACTACCAAGGCCACCCTCGACGGAGATGGACAGGGTGTCAACGTCAACCGTTTCATCATGGAGGTCTGGCACGTGACCGGAAGCGGTGCATCTCAAGTTTCTGAACTCTACACCAGGCAGGTGAAATACGGTACTCAGATTACCGCCGGCACCAACATTTCCAACCCGGCCAAAACGAATTTCACTGTTTCCCTCGTTAAAGGACAGGACTATGACCTCCTTTTCTGGGCAGACAAGGGTGATGACCAGGGTGCAGACGTATATTACAATACATCCGACCTTCATAATGTAGTATTGGGCGCCTACACCGGCAATGATGACAGACGTGACGCATTCTCCCAATGTGTGACTCTGATAAACGTCACATCCGACCCAAGTACGAGTGTACAACTCGAGCGTCCTTTTGCCCAGTTGAACATCATCACACAGGATATTGACGACATCGAGGCCAATTCAGGAACAGTCAAGGTAGTGCCTGATTTAATCTCTGTTGCCTTCACTGCACCGACAGTTTTCAATGTCAAGACTCAGGAGGCATCCGCTTCAGCAGCTTTCACAAGCAACGTAGCCCCTTACTATAGCACTGTTGGTTCTCAGACCGAGCATTACACTCTTTCTATGGATTACATCCTTGCTTCCAAGAACCAGCAGGATGTCAAAGATGTGGAACTCACTGCAAAGAAGAACTCGACTGTGCTAAACACCCAGACCTTCAGCAATATTCCTCTTCAGAGAAATTACCGTACAAACATCCTGGGCAACTTGCTCACCACAACCGGTGTATTCACTGTAGAGACTGCCCCTGTCTGGGCCTCCCCTGAGAATAATGAAAATAAGTGATATAGTATGAAAAACCATTTCTTCATCTCACTTGCAGCCGTCCTCGCTCTGGTCGCCTGCAACAAAACGGCTTCAGTGGAAACAACGGGCGATACCGTTGATGTACATTACGAACTGAATGCTTCTACTCTTTCAAAGGCTGTAGCTGACGGTGACGGAGCAGCCGCAAACGTAAACAGATATATCTGTGAAGTTTACACTGGCGGGACCCGCTATATGCGCAAAGTAAATACCGTGGCAGCAGGTACACTTCAGACCACTTTCGACTTCAAACTCGTCAAGGGACAGACCTATGACCTTCTATTCTGGGCTGACTGTGCGGCTACTGACGGTTCCGACCTCTACTACAACACCGCAAGTCTCAAGAATGTGGAAGTTCTTACAACTCAGATTTCCTGCACGGATGCAAGAGATGCCTTCTTCGGCAACGACCAGATTGCACTCGGAGAGACTCAGATTACAAAGACTGTCTATCTGAAGCGTCCTTTTGCTCAGCTCAACATTATCACTACTGACATCTCGGACATCTATGCAAGCGAAATTCCCGGTTCCTTCCTGCCTGATGCCGTCACTCTGACTTATCAGGGTTACACAGGCTTTGACGTGAGCACCGCAGAGGTGACTGGTTCTGCAACCACCATTTCCCACAGCTGCGCTCCTTACGCTTCTCTTGCAAATACTCCAGGTGTCACTGCTTGGACGCTCACTATGGATTACATCCTCACTACCAAGGCAACAGAGTCTTCTCAAATTACGAATGTTGTTGGCCTGAACTGGGTTGTCAAACACGGAACGAACCAAATTACTTCAATGGACTTCAGCAACATTCCGCTCAAGAGAAACTATCGTACAAACATCACAGGAGCACTGCTTACAAACACTGCGACCTACACTGTCGAAATTCTCCCGGGATGGACTGGCGAGTTGAATCCTTCTATTTAATCTGAAACAATACCACAATGAAAAAGTTTATTTTACCAATCTTGGCAGTCCTCGGATTGCTTTGCGGATGCCAGAAGAGTGCATCTTCATCTGGTGAAGTGGACGTGACGCTCAATGTCACTCCTTCTGTGGTTTCCAAGGCTACTTTGGACGGTGACGGTGCAGCGGCAAATGTCAACCGTTACATCCTTGAAATCTACACCGATAACGGTGCAACTTTCTACAATCGTCTTTCACAGGTTGTGACAGCGGGTACTACCTCTGCACAGTTTACCTTTAAACTCGTTGTTGGTCAGACTTATACTTTCCTTGTTTGGGCTGACTGCGCTAATGCTGACGGTTCAGACCTCTACTACAAGACTGACGTCAACCTCAAGGAAGTCGCAATGATAGGCCCTTATGTTGGCAACAATGACGAACGCGATGCTTTCTGTGCTTCGGAAACTATCCCTGTGAATGCGGCCATTACTAAGACTATCACCCTCAAGCGTCCTTTTGCACAGTTGAACATCGTTACAACTGACATTGACGAAATCCGCCAGGATTATCTTCTGCCTCAGCAGTTCACTCTCACTTTCCGTGCAAAGAATGCCTACAATGTTCTGACAGGCGAGTGCACCGGTAGTGATACAGATATCACTTACAAGGCAGCACCTTATTATCAGACTTATCGTAATGCAGAACTTGAAAGCGACCGTCTTACAGCCAAGAAATGGACTCTGTCTATGGATTACATTTTTGCTCCTGCTGCCGAGGCTCAGATTGCCGGTGTGAAGATGGACTTGAAGGCCAACGGGAACGCTCTTCCTCAACACGTGTTCACAAATGTGCCTTTCCGCCGCAACTGGCGCACCAACGTTTACGGCAATCTCCTCACCGGAGATGTCACCTACAACATCGTAATTGACCCTGACTGGGACGGCGAATTCTGAAATATCAATCTTTAAATAACATATTATGAAAAAAATCTTTAAGACTTTATCGGCTTCCGTTCTTATGGCTCTGGCTCTTACAGCCTGCCAGAAGGAGGAATTCGGTGGCAATGAAGCTGAAGGCATCTATACCTTCGAGGTAAGTGCCGACAACATTGCGACCAAGGCTACCATTGACAGAGATGGCAACGGAACTGCTGTGAACCGTTTCATTATGGAAGTCTATCTCGCAAAGACAACCGGCGAGCTTGTCTTGCTCGACAGACAGGTGAAGGCTCCGACCGCTGCTTCTCCAAAAAGCACGTCATTCAACCTTACCCTAATCAAGGACCAGGAGTACAAGGTACTCTTCTGGGCAGACAAGGGTGATGATTCAATGGGAGACTTTTACTACAAGACGACTGACAATCTTCAGAATGTTTCCTTCCTCAATGCTGCCCGTACCGGCAACAATGATGCTTTGGATGCATTCTCAAAGATGGAAGTTATCACCCGTGAAGAGTCCAAGGCAGGTTTCACCAAGAGCGTGCAGCTCACCCGTCCTTTCGGTCAGGTTAACTTCATCACCACTGACATTCCTGCCATCAATGCTCTTACAGGCGGTTCAGCTTTCCTCCCGACTGATGTAAAGGTAAGCTACACCACCTACACAGGATTCAATGTACTGACTCAGACCGGAACCGGATCAGAGGATATCGAGTACACTGCCCCTGTCTACAGTGCTGAAGACACTCAGAATGATCCTGCAAAGTACACCCTCTCAATGGATTATATGCTCACAGCCACTTCTGATAGAGAGACAAGGAATCTTGTGAAGCTTACTGCTCTTGCAAATGGATATGAACTGACAACTGTCGAGGTAGCCAACTACCCTGTTCAGCGCAACTACCGCACAAACATCATCGGTAAGATTTTGACAGGTGATGCTACATTCAATATTACAATCGACCCAATTTATGGTGGTGAACACAACAATTATATTGCTTCAAGCAACGAAGGTATTACAAATGCAATTTCTGCCGGTGCGACTACCATTAGTCTGACTCCAGGTACTTACATTATCCCTGATGATGCTCAAGGTAAAACTTTGACCTTCATCGGTACAGGTAATCCTGAGGATACAAAAATAGCTACTCAGGATGATGGAAGTTATGAAGGTTGTGACTACTCTTTAGATGGAGCAACTGTTACTTTTGAGAATATCACTATTAATACAGATTCACGTACATATACTGGCTATGCACGTTGCAAGGGTACTTACAAGAATTGTGTAATCAATGGCACATACACACTTTATGGTGACAGCAAGTTTGAGAACTGTACTTTTAATGTGTCTGGTGATGTTTACAATATTTGGACTTGGGGTGCACAAAATGCAGAATTTGACAGTTGTACATTTAACTCAGATGGTAAAGCACTCCTTCTTTACCAAGAAGGTACTAACACTATTAATTTGACTGTAAACCGTTGCATTTTTAACGATAATGGAGGTTTGACAGCCAAGAAAGCCGCTATTGAAATAGGTGATGCTCCTTATGGCAAAACTCCAACATAC
>ERZ827168.4316-NODE-4316-length-13167-cov-3.916489_pt1 | contig 13167 bp, 8 predicted proteins | sample MGYA00519868_ERZ827168 | MGnify/ENA primary metagenome ERZ827168 (study PRJEB31778, sample SAMEA3449271) | human gut metagenome | biome: human gut; feature: human-associated habitat; material: faeces | place: United Kingdom | collected 2010/2012 ...
TCGGCACCACGACCGTCACCGCAACAGCCGACTCCGGCAGCGCCGCATGCACCGTCGAAGTACAACCCCGTTACGATACGTTCGAAGAACCGATTATCGAACTGTTGATGCAGCCTATGGAAGTAATTAAATCGTTGGAACCCAGAAAAATTATTAAGACGGAACAAGTTCATAACAGTTTGCGGCTCGTTTCCGTAGAAGAAGACAATCCGAAATTGGCAGGCAGGACATATTACTGCGCTTTAGACGGCGAAGGCTGTTACCGGATTACGATGATTTACCTGACAGCATACACAAAATATCAGGAAGAAATTATCGGATTTCTGGAAGAGCGTTATACACATGGCGAGGAAGGGTCGAATTACTATTATCCCGGGAACAACTTCCTTGATGTCGCGTATCGGGTAGCATTCCTCGGCCCGGAAAATCCGGCACAAAAAACAGTAGAAATATATTATCATTTATAAAACTACGACCATGAAAAAACCGAGTTATCTTTTCAACATTTGTTTGTTGTTTTGTCTAACGGCATGCACTCAGCTGTTGGAAGAAACCGTTCAGCCGCCGATTCAATCAAAATACGACCGAGACGTTTACACAATCAGTCAGATGGGATACGACATTTCCGACATTTCCGACATTTACCGAATCGACAGCAGTTATGTCGTAGAAAAACACATTCTCATCACGCAGCGCCATATTCGTGATTTCGAGCGTATACCACAAACCCGTCAGGGCTTGACCAACGGCAACACGCTCAGCGAAGAGAATCGGGAGGTTTACCTCAATTACACGGGATGGCAATACAACAATGCCTACACGGAAGCAGCTAACTACTGGAATACCAAATCGAAATGCGGTGTTCAGTTCCATGTAACCGGCATCGAAAACGAATTGCGCATATCCGAAGAAAGCATGGACGATGAAAGCATCCTGATGCTGGTATCGCCGCCTACCGCATCCGGAGAACTCGGCGGTGAAATCATATTCAATACCGACTGCAAATACAAACCCGACCCGAACAGTTCTCAAGCCATGTATATGATGCTTCATGCGATGGGACACGCCATAGGGTTCGGTCACACATTCGTAAATAACGGAGATAATATCAAGGAAGACTTCGGGAAATACCCCATTGATGGAATAGAACACCTTAGGCCTGATTCAAAATCCATTATGGCAGAAGAATCCGACCCGCTCGGCTGGAGCGGCTTCAGCGAAAACGACATCAAGGCATTCAAGGCCATATATCCCACCGACGAGCCGGAGCCGGAACCGGAGCCGGAACCGGATATAGACCCCTCAATCCCCTGGATATACTCGCAAGATGATTTCGATATCGAACTCTCCGTGCGGGATTTTTCGGAAGACACGCCGTATGTATTCCAAAACTACGTAAAACAGACCGGCGATTTCTGGTATTACCACGAGAATAAACAGAAATACATCCGAATAACGGACGCGAACGGCAGGGTCGTAGCACTCGGCAAAGCGAACGAAAGCTATTCCATTCCCTACGGTGAGTACACGCTACAATACGGCGTCTTGGTTGAGTCGGTATTATGCGGGGAGGCAAAAGTAAAGTTCTGGCAGACGCAGCCCCGGATATGGACCAATGCGAGGGAGAATGAAACCATCGACCTTGCCCGGGAATACGTCGTCAAATGCGAATTCGATACCAACTCCCCCGACTGGCAGGAATACACGAAAAGCGTGAAGATGGTCGATACGGGAACCACAGAAGAAGTCCCCCTCAGATTCTCCGAAACCGCCGACAGATGGTATTTCAGATTTCCCGACAGGGGTACTTACAAAATCATCCTGACCGTTACCAACCGGCTCGGCGAGACGAAAACGGCGGAAAAGACGCTGCAGATAACATCCATCGACAGGACGCCGGTCTTTTACAAGATGTACGAAGAGTACGTCGGAATAGAATACGGATACCTGAAGAACAACGAAGCCGTATCACGCTTCTCGCTCAGATTCTATTCCGACGCCGCATGTACGCGCAGGATAGCTTCCACCGAAAACACCATCGAATGCAGTTACATCCTGTGGGACGACTACTACGACATCGACTCGGAACCGGTCTCCTCTACCATACAGGAGCAGGGTACGTTCCTGATACCGGTCGGTTCCTCGACCTGCGAACTGCCCCACGACATCTTCAACGGTACGCCCTATACTTTGGACCAACATATATTCCGATACGAAATAACCGGATTCTATTACAAATAAATTCGGTCTCGACCCGGCCAGATACCCTTTATATCCGAATCAATACGAGGATGGATGCGGCATAAAACCACCGCATCCGTCCCGGCAAACTTCGCACCTTGATATAGCACGACCGACATTCCGACCGGAGAAACGCAACCAAACGCACGTTTCCGGCAGGATAGACAGACTGTGCCTGCCGTCCGCCGCAGTTCTATCGTTATCAATGAAGATGTTCGGCCGCCATCGCGTCGTCGTAGGTCTTGTGAACCGTACCGTACGGGTGCTCTACCGGAGCATAAATCGAATAAAGCTTCAGCGGTTTATCGCCGATATTTTCCAGATTTATATAGTATAGATTGGGATAGAAAACAAAAACCAATCAATTGAAAACAAATAATCTGTATAATAAGTATTTATCTTGCATTTATATCTTCACTTGTTTTCTATGTTTGCAGAAGGTTGGTTCTTTTTCGGTACATTTTTGTTTCTTATTTGTTCCTTAATTCGGATTATTCTTTCTACCTTTGTGGCAGGAATAACGAGTAAAGCAAGGAGGAACTATGCCACGAGTAAAGAAGCCTGCAAAAGTCAAAGAACCTATCCGTCTTCGGATGAAAGAGTTGGCCAATGGAAACAAAAGTCTGTATTTGGATATCTATCGGGACGGTAAACGGACGTATGAGTATCTGAAGATGTATCTTATCCCCGAAACGGATAACAATGCCCGTGTGCGGAATCAAACGACTATGGCCGCAGCCAATGCCATCAAATCGAAACGAATCATTCAACTTACCAACGGCGAAGCGGGTATCGAAACCCGTGAAAAGGTTTTTCTTCTGGACTGGATGGAAACCTACAAAGAGAATCAGGCGAAGCGAGGAAAGAAAGATGGGAACCAAATCCAAGTTACTATCCGCATCTTGGAAGATTATGCTGGAGAACGGGTAACGATGGATCAAATCGACAAGGCGTTCTGTCAAGAGTATATCGACTATCTGCTGACGGAATATCGACCAAAGGGCAAGCATGTGTCGAACTTTACGCTCCATACCTACTACCGCATTCTGAACGGAGCTTTGAACGCTGCCGTGCGAGCGGAGATTATAAAGGTCAATCCTTTTACGAAGATCAACAATTCGGATAAAATCCGTCTGCCGGAGAGTAAACGGTCGTATATGACCATAGAAGAGGTGCGGGCATTGATTGCTACTTCGATGAAAAATGAGGCCGTAAAACAGGCTTATTTGTTCTCCTGCTTCTGCGGACTGCGGATAAGCGATATTATCAGCTTGAAGTGGAAAGACGTGTTTGTCGATAGAGGACAATACCGTTTGGCTGTATCCATGCAGAAGACCAAAGAGCCGATTTATCTGCCGCTTTCCCCCGAAGCCTTGAAGTGGATGCCGGAACGTGGGGAGAAGACATCGGAAGACCATGTATTCGATTTGCCGAGCCCAACGATGGTAAACACGCTTCTCAAACCTTGGGCGAAAGCGGCAGGTATCGACAAGCGGTTCTCGTTCCACACGAGCCGTCACACGTTTGCGACGATGATGCTGACGCTCGGAGCAGACCTCTACACGACCTCGAAATTACTCGGCCATGCAGATGTCAAGATGACGCAGGTGTATGCCAAAATCATCAATCAGAAAAAGGATGATGCGGTCAACTTGGTAAACGGACTGTTCGATTAGAGCAACCTCCGGATTTTCGTGCTTTCTTACTCTTTTTTGAGAGTGCTGTTTACCGACCGCGCGGGCATATATAATTCTGTTTAGTTTAGTATTTCTCTATATATAGGGCAAGAAAACTAAAGTAAACCGTTTCGTGCAAACATCTGAAAAGAAATGCAGTTGAACTTTGATGACCGAAATCGTACTCTAAAACTGGATTCTTACACTCGAATGCCGGTAGCATTATCGACAAAGAAAAGGCCGTAATTCGACCGCTGAGAAATGAACGGATTATATCGAAGAAGCAAACCCGTTCTTAACCCCCGAGAAACAATTACGGGTAACAAGTTCTTTTTACTCCCTTTTGTCGGTTAAAAACCCATTCGCGAATTGAGGTCTGAAATCTTCCGACAGGAAAAGGTTGTTTATCTATTTGACTGCCATTCCATAATCTGTCATATATCGGATAATCCCACCGCCTCTGCTTGCAGATTGTATGGCAACCCATCCGACGACGAATGTCGGACGGGGTATTAGGCTCCCCCGAAACATTTTTCGTGACACACGGGCAAGCCCGAATTAAAACGGCTGTGGCAAATGTCTAACACCTACTATGAAACTCGAGATTGAGAATCTTCCAATGAAAATACCATAAAAGAGGATCGCTACAATAGCGTGCATGCGCACTGCAATTTGCAAAGTTAAAAACGGCGGAAATTGTCGGAATAGACATAAAACATCTGGCGCAAATTGACAAAATATGCGCAAAACATTTGGCGGATACAAACAAAAGCATTATATTTGCGCTATATATCAACGGTTATGGAGAAAGATACTATATTGTTCAAGCGCAAGATGTACGACCGATTGCTCAAATGGAAGAGGGAGCGGAATGGAGAATCCGCAATTCTTATACAGGGAGCAAGACGAATCGGGAAGTCCACGCTTGCAGAAGAGTTTGCTCGTAATGAGTATGAGTCCTATATTCTCATCGACTTTGCCATTGCACCGGTAGAAGTACGGGAACTTTTTAATGATATATCAGACCTGAACTATATATTTCTTCGGCTGCAACTTATCTATCGTGTGCAGTTAATTGAACGCAAGTCTGTAATCATATTCGATGAGATACAAAAAGCTCCTTTGGCTCGTCAGGCTATCAAACATTTGGTTAAAGACCGTCGATACGACTATATCGAGACCGGTTCACTCATTACCGTTCACAAGAGCAGTCAGGATATCCTGCTGCCGAGTGAGGAGACGCGGGTCGATATGTTTCCTATGGACTATGAGGAGTTTCGCTGGGCGTTGGGCGACACCGCAACAATACCGTTGCTGCGTACGGCATTTGAAAAACGCATACCGTTAGGCGATGCCGTTCATCGGAGAATGATGCGCGATTTCCGCTTGTATATGCTGGTTGGAGGTATGCCTAAAGCCGTAGCAGAGTATATCAAGACGAATAATCTCGGAGCGGTAGATTTAGTAAAGCGGGATATTGTCTCGTTGTACGAAGAAGATTTTTGGAAGTTGGATGATACCGGCAAAGCAACCGCATTGTACGATGCCATACCTGCACAGTTGAGTAAGAATGCCTCGCGGTATCAAATAGCATCGGCTATACCTGGCGAAAGAGCAGAGCGGGTTGCAGGCGTGGTCAAAATGATGAATGATTTCATGTCAGCAAATGTTGCATATCATTCCAATGACCCGAATGTCGGACTGGCCCTTACAATGGATAATGAACGCTTTAAGATATATGCGTCCGATACCGGAATGTTTGTAACACTGGCTTTCAAGGACAAGGACTTTACGGATAACATTATTTATGAAAAACTGCTGAACGACAAACTCAGCGCTAATTTAGGCTATGTCTATGAGAATGTTATAGCCCAGATGTTGAGGTCTGCCGGCAAGCAGTTGTTTTATCATACGATACCGACTCCGGATGGAAAGAAATACTATGAAATAGATTTCTTGATAGCAGACGAGCATAAAATATCTCCGATTGAAGTGAAGTCATCCGGCTATAAATCGCATACCTCGTTAGATGTTTTCTGTGATAAGTTCTCCGACCGCGTGCAGAACAAGTATGTTATCTACACCAAAGACCTGAAACGCGAGCAAGGGATTGACTATATCCCCGTATATATGACGATGTTTTTGTGATTTTAACAATAACGCATTGAGTTATGGGTAAATTGTTAGATTATATAGCGAAGGAAACGCGAGGCGAATGCTTTGCATCGTTCAAGTATTGCTATGACAATATGTTGCCCCCGAATATCGAGTACGAGGCGAAAGAAGAATCATATATCAATATGAAAGAATTTGCAGAGAGTATACATGACACTCATATGAGAAATATGTCTCTCTTGGCTGAAAAGATGAGGTCTATGCCTCCATTATTCAAATTCTTTCTTGATGGTTCGCGCCGGGTCTATAAGGTTGATGACATACAGTATGATAAAAAGGTTTTTCCAATTGTCAGTGGACAGATTTCCGTTTCTTGCTGTGGCAGAGAGATGAATGATGATAATACATTCCGAAGTTTCGGTAAAGTTTTCGAGGAAGCATATCCGGTAGTCTGCCTACCGATAACAGCTAACGATGAAGGCATTGATAACGGAGTGTATTTTAATAATCTATGCAACAAACTAAACGACTTACCTTTTATTAAAGGCTCCGGAAATAAGTTTGGGAAGGTACTTTTCTATTTAACGAAGATCGAAGGTAATGAAACTCTTGAGAACAAAGGCATCGCTCGTATCCAAGATGAGATGATAGAATGCGAGAAGCGGATTGTCGCAGAAATGATGAGCAAACATTTGCTGACACACGATCACTATCTCATCAAAGACGGCTCGATACAATATAAACCGATGAAGACTGGGGATTATAAAGAATTGGCGCGTATTCGTAATAACTACCGGCATGTTGTAGGAGTGTCAAAACGATTTAATCCCAATTTGATGAAGGACAATAAGAACCAGAGTAGTGCAGGACAGATTGCAAAACTGCCGTTATTCCATCGGACACCTGCTTTTATGTGGAAGCCGGGAGAAGAATGGGGTAATGTAAACTTTGCTATTTGGTATGTTCGGATTCGAGACCGAAGATATACTACTACGCCTTATTCCGGAATATTGAAGATAGAAAAAATGCTTATGACTGGTAAAGAGGCAGAAAATGGACTGGAATCCGATGAGATAGATATGATTACTGCGAACATCATAAACGAACGCAATCCTGTTTGTTATGGCAATGATGCTCGATGGGCAAATCATCTCTATCCGGTTTATATGACAGAGTGTTATTGCAAAAGTCGATTTAAGAGCGATATAAGTTTCATCAATTTATTTTAAGCAAGATAATGGAAGCGATTGGTAAAATTATAGCAACAGAGAAACAGCCTTCGACAATAGAAGAGTTTACCTTCTGGACTCGAAAGGATTTGAAATTAAAGCCTTTTGATGTTGTTGTCGTTGAACATGTGAAGGATGTAAATGGAGAGCCGACAAAGACATTTGGAGTGATTGAGGAAATCTCCCATATGACAGACTCTCCGAGCGCATTAGCAGGCTATATATCAAGCGATTTCGGGCAGGTGGAATCAACCTCATACACAGAGCGTATCGGTATGAACTATGTGAAGTGTAAGGTAGTTGGTAACACGAAGAATATTTACATCCCTGTTCAAGAAGGTAAAAAGGTATATCTTGCCGAACGCGATGAGATAATGGAAGCACTCGGTTTGAATAATGTAAAACATAAACTGCCGGCTGGATATATCGAGATGTATGAAGGTGTAAACAAGCAGACGCTTCCCGTATTTTTCAATTCTCATTTTCTTATTGGACCGGAGGGTGCGCACTTAAACATATCAGGAATATCCGGTTTGGCTTCCAAGACCTCATATGCTATGTTCCTAATGAAAGCAATTCAGGATTATGCAGCCAAAGATGAGAAAGAGTCCGTTGCATTCATTATAATGAATGTGAAAGGAACAGATTTGTTAAAGATAGACCAAAAGAACACTCGTAAGGATGAACTTAAACAGATAAAGCCAATCTATGATCTGCTGGAGTTAGAGTTTGAACCATTCAAGCAGGTAAAATACTTTTATCCGTATTCAAAAGACTTTACTTCTTATACTTATGAAAAAGAAGATATTATAAAGACTCGGATTGAAGCGGGGAATGCATTGCAGTATAAGTATTTATTTGAAACGGATGAAGATAAGGAATGTCTTGACCTGTTGTTTGCTAATGTTGATGACCCGAACGACACGATAGAGTCAATAATTAATTTCATTATATCAAATAGTGGTGGTTTTAGTGGCATTGAAACTTGGGAAGACTTCAAGAGTGAACTATATAAACAAACGCAATCGGATAAAGCCAGCAAAGCTGGCAAAGAAATATCCGTTATGAGTTGGCGCAAGTTTTATCGTTTATTCAATAAAAGTTATCAGAAATGCCAGCAGATGTTTACCAACAAATTAGGTAGTGGTGTACGTTTGCGAGACCAAATTGCCCAAATTCATAAAAACGATGTGATGGTAATTGATGTTGCTAAACTCGACGAAGAATCACAAGGATTTGTTTTCGGCGATGTTATGCGAGCTGTCTATAATCTCAAGTTGGGTTCTACTGACCGTGTTGATTCCGATATTCCTGACCGCATAGTGATATTTATTGATGAGTTGAATAAATACGCATCTACGGATGTGCCGAAGTCGTCTCCGATCCTCCATCAACTGCTTGACATTACGGAACGCGGTCGATCATTGGGCATTGTCCTGTTTGGCGCAGAACAGTTTGTAAGCGACATTCATCGTCGAGTAAAAGGCAACTGTGCAACACAGGCATTTGGTCGCACAAATGCCATTGAAATATCGCGGGAAGATTTTAGATTTGTCCCCAGCGTGTACAAGACGATGCTGACTCGAATGAAACAAGGTGAATATATCATTCAGAATCCGGTGTTCCGTTCTATGTTGAATATAAAATTCCCGCTACCTATCTATAAATATTTTGATTAAGCCATTATGACTGATAACCCAAGAATAGGAAAGGATGTTATAGAATCCTTAACTCTCGGTATGTATGAAGATTGTCGATTCATATATCGAGAGTATATACAGAACTCTGCTGACCAAGTTGATAAGGCTGTCGCTGAGGGGCTGATAAATGCAGGTGAAGATGAGATTCACATTACTATTAACCCCAAAGAACGTTGTATTGTTATTGAAGACAACGCAACAGGTATATCATCAGACAAAGTCATTCCTATCCTGAGAAATATTGCTCATTCGACAAAGAAGCGAGGGGAAGATAAAGGATTTCGAGGCATTGGTCGATTAGGAGGATTGGGTTATTGTTCAAAGCTTATATTCGAGACGACATTCGCCGGCGAGGAGGTCAAATCAATTATGACTTGGGATGCAGACCTCTTAAAGCAAATAATCAATGACCGCGACAATTCGGAAGAAGCGGTTGATGTTTTGGCTCGTGTAACAGATACTATTCACAAAAAAGAGGCTGCGGATAAACACTATTTCAAGGTTATTTTGGAGAATGTAACCTCTGACGAATTGCTCAATGTTGAGCGCGTCAAGAATTACCTTTCAATGGTTGCGCCCGTTGATATATCTTCGCAATTCATATATCGCTCTCAGATCAATAAATTCATAAAAGATAATGGATTAAAAGTTGACGCATATAATATATACATTAACGAAGAACAGATTTATAAGCCATATACGACACATATATACAAAGAAATTCCAGGAAGCAAAAAAGCGATCGATGACATACTTGGAGTCGATTTCTTACTATCAAAAGATAGTGATGGCAATATAATCTATTGGGGATGGTATTCGCTATCTCATTTGGGTGGACAAATGGAGCGAATAAATATTGCACGAGGTATTCGTTTGCGAAAAGAGAATATTCAGATTGGTGACGAGGAAATCTGTAAGAAATTTTTTGCAACAACTGACCAAAGATTCTCTTTTTACTATTTTGGCGAAATCCACGCTACAAGCAAATATCTTATCCCAAATTCTCGTAGAGATTATTTTGGGGAGAACACATATCTTTATGAGTTTGAGAAGCGCGTGAAACATGATTTTATGCATCTTAAAGATATGTGTTATGACGCATCCGATATAAGAAACAACCTAAAAATTATTGGCAAGGCAGAAGAACTCGAAGAGAAAATAAAAGACAAAAGTGATTATATCTCTAAAAAAGAGCATGTTGATTTAATAAAACAGCTCGAAGAATATAAGAAGAAGTCCGAAAAAGCTATAAAGCAATTAGAGAAAAGACGCGCTAAAATTGAAGATTCTGATTCTCCGTTGGGAAAAATTATCGATAAGTTAATACCGACTTCCGATAAATTGCATAACGGATTACCTTCAACAAAAGCATCACAACCAGACGAGCCTGAAACAACTCCAAAGACAAAATACAGAACAGATAGTCCTATTTACTCGAAGTACAGTAAGGCTGAACGGAAACTCATTGGACGGATATATGCGTCTATTGCAAACGCTATACCCGACGAACGTCAGAGAGAGGCTCTGATAAAAGTTATCGAGGAGGATTTGACGAGATGAGTCGCCGAGTATTACTGCTTGAGCCCAACTACAAGAATAAATTTCCACCAATCGGGCTAATGAAACTCGCAACCTATTTTAGGATGCGTGGAGATGATGTCATCTTTTACAAAGGAGATTTGAAAGAGTTTGTTATCAATCAAATCACCGAGGAATGCGTGGCCAAACTATCAGATCTTGACGGCTCCGTAAACTGGAAGCTACGTTCAGACAAAATCGCTCTATATATCAGGTATAGGAAGCATGAATATTTAAAACAGGTGGGTATTGAGGATTCTGAGATTGCTGCTATATTAGGGCCTTGGGTCGAATATTATAAGAAATTCTATCATTCAGGAGAGTATAAGAAATACCCTCGTTGGGATTGGGTTGGAGTAACAACGCTATTTACTTTCTATTGGGATATCACCATTGAGACTATTGAGTTTGCAAAATTGATGGCGAAAGATCCGAAAAACATTATGGTTGGAGGTGTAATGGCATCTATCCAACCCGATGAGATTGAAAAGGCAACAGGTATTCGTCCTCATATCGGCACCCTCCATACACCATATAAAGACATTGATAAGGACAATCCTTATATCATTGATGAACTGCCTTTGGATTATTCTATTCTTGACGAGATAGATTATGTGTATCCCGATAGTGGCGCATATTACAGCTACTCTACAAGAGGGTGTATACGAAAATGCTCCTTTTGTGCCGTTTGGCGAATCGAGCCGGAATATCAAGAATATTTACCTTTACGGGAACGTATCGACCGAACCCGGAAGTTATATGGTGAGCAGCAAAATCTTTTGCTGATGGATAATAATGTGTTAGCCTCTAACAGATTAGAAGACATCATTGAAGATATCAAATCTTGCGGATTTACCAAAGGTGCTAAATATTATGAGCCAAACTGGTATACAATTGCTATCAGAAATCTTCGTTTGGGAATCAATAACCGTGCATATATTCGCAAATCATTCAAGTTACTTCAAGAACTGAATAACTATAAATCGTTCAACGAGAAAACAAGGACTGAAATATACGCATTACGGGAAAAGAATGGTTTCCTGCATCCCGAAACCTGCACGCGAGAAGCTTTGATTGCCACATACAAAGATTTTGCACCCTATTTCGATGTCAAGTTCAAGAAGCGGTTAGGTCGTCTGCGTTTCGTGGACTTTAACCAAGGTGTTGATGCAAGATTATTCAGTCGTCGCATTGTTAAACTATTGGCAGAGATCCCAGTCCGCCCTCTTCGTATCGCTTTCGACAACATTAAAACGGAGCCGGAATATACTAAAGCGCTTACGATGAGCGAGGAGTATGGAATGAAAGATTTTTCCAATTACCTTCTCTACAATTTTACCGATAAGCCGGAAGAGTTGTATCATCGTATGCGAATAAATGTGGATTTATGTGAGAACCTGAATGTTAGCATATACTCGTTCCCGATGAAGTATCACCCGATTACAGGTGAACATAGCCACGACAGAGATTACATAGGCAAATATTGGAATCGTAAGTACATTCGCGCAGTTCAGGCTATTCTCAATGCTACAAAAGGAAAAATAGGCAGAGGTGTATCGTTCTTCGAGAAAGCTTTCGGTCGAAATGAAAGAGAATATATGGAGTTGCTCATTATGCCTGAAACATTCCTGTTGTTCCGATTTTTCTTTGAGCATTTGGGATATACACAGGAATGGCGCAAAGCCATGTTGGAATTGACTGATGAAGAACGAACGGAGTTATATCCAATAATTTTCAAGAATGATTTCAATCATATAGAAGAATTGACAGACAATAAGAAATATCTGCATATATTACAGTTCTATAAGAATTATCGAGGCGATATAGCAAACCCTAAATCAGAGTTATACAAACTCAAAAAAGAGTTTGATGAATCAATGAAGCATAGTTCATATAGCAATTATAAGAAAAGTAATTATTAATTATGGAAATAAAAGATTTTTCTGATGCAATAATTAAAGTTGCATCAATTAATAATGACCGCATAAAGGCATGGGATGATTTTAGGAAAGGAATGGAGTTGTATGATAAAATACGATGTATACTGAGTATTAGAAACCAATATCAGGCAATTGCTTATTGGCTCTTTTGGAATGAACTTACCAAAGGCTATTACACGTCGGAAGATAGTGCATTAGGAAGGAGTTGCCTTGATGGAATTGCTATTTGCAACCATGAATTAAATGCAATATGTAGCAAAGCTGTCACAGATAAAGTGCAATCAGAAATTTTGGCAATATTATTCCATCGTTAGGATTATGAGTAAACGGAGTAGGGAATCATCCCTACATTAAAAGAACATACATTAAATATTTTTTAGGATTCTATATCAAAAATAAATCCTGTAGAATTGTGATTTGGACTTTCTGGCTTCTGTCCATGGTTCATATCTTATGCCATAAAACGACATATAACCTTTACTCCGTGAATCGGAGTTTGCCACTTCCGCTTTGAGATTCAACAGCTACAAAAGACTTTCTCTACTTGTAGTAGAAGAGGCAATTTACCATTGACATAGGCGAAATAGAGGAACGTCGTGCGGTTCAATGCCGTAATTCAACGGCAGAATAAAAAGGTTGATGTAGGTGATTTTTCGGTGTCGATAAGGCCGTACTGGCAGGTGGTTCC
>ERZ827168.4319-NODE-4319-length-13163-cov-2.866723_pt1 | contig 13163 bp, 11 predicted proteins | sample MGYA00519868_ERZ827168 | MGnify/ENA primary metagenome ERZ827168 (study PRJEB31778, sample SAMEA3449271) | human gut metagenome | biome: human gut; feature: human-associated habitat; material: faeces | place: United Kingdom | collected 2010/2012 ...
GCCGGAAAAGTGTTTGCCATTACGGATAATGGCATCGGGATGGATCAGGAGCAAATCAGAAAAATGTTTGCAGAAGAGCGGAGCAATCAGGATAAAGGACGTTTTAACAGCATTGGACTGAATAATGTGCAGAAAAGGATTCAGTTGCTGTTTGGAATGCAGTATGGCATTGAGATTAACAGCATACAGGGGGTCTATACGACAGTTGCTGTTCGTCTGCCGGTTTTAAAAGAACAGGGAGGAGAGGATAGACATGTATCGAGTTCTGATTGTAGATGATGATCTGACGGTTCGGATACGATTGAAGAATTTAATTTCATGGGAACTGCTCGAGTGCGAGATCGTAGGCGAGGCCGCTCACGGACTTGAGGCGATTGCGTTGCTGGATACGGTACAACCAGATATCGTGATTACGGATATTTACATGCCTGGGATGAATGGAGTGGATTTAATCCATTATATAAGAGAGCAGGCATCGGAGATATATGTACTTGCGTTAAGCGCTTATGATGATTTTGATTATGTGAGGAACAGCCTGAGATATGGGGCATTTGATTATCTGCTGAAGCATCAGCTGACCGCGTCACGGCTGGAGCAGATACTGGAGGAGGCGACCACTTACTTAGGGAAAAGGAGAGAAGGGAAAAAAGAGAGAAAAGAGCGTTTAGAAGAGAAAACTGTTTTGGAAGATTTATTGAAGCACTCTGGCAGGCAAGAAGAGCCGGGAGAAATGCGCTATTTTCTGCTGGCAGCCGGGCAAATTGCGGACGGAAAGGATTTGGAAAATCTGGAACATAAAAAAATGCATTATATGGAATCTATTATCACGGAGACTCTTCTGTTTTATGACTGGAAAATACAAAGTCAGTTGTATCAGGGGCAGATTCTGGTTTTATTTGAGTTTGACAGAGAGCCGGTGCGACAGGATGTACTCGCTATTTTAAATCAGGTAAGTGCGAATATAAAGCGTTTTATCGGAGTCCGTATTCTATTTCAGTTAAGCGAGGTATATCGACAGATCACAGAGACCGCTTCCGTCTTCCAGAAACTGGAAAGAATGGAAAAAAAGATAGAGAAGCGGGACGAGAAATCCGGGATGCGTGAGGCTATTTGCTTAGAAAAGATCAGAGAACTGGAGTACTACACGAAAACAGGAAAAAAAGAGCGGGTATTTGGCTGTCTGGAAGAAATACTGGAACAGGTAAGGAAAAAACGAGGAACGACAGAAGAACGGGCGCTTCTGGCAGTGGAAATTTGTAACATATTACAAAGAAATTCTTTCTTAGATGGAAAAGAGGAAAAAGTGAGAGAGACACTGCTAAAGCTACAGACAGAATCTGATTTTGACTGTTATAAAACGCAGCTCGTGGAATTGTATCGTGTTTTTTTAGAGCCAGAAACAGATGCGATACAATATGATAATCCGTTGGTCAATAAAGCAGTGTCCTACATCCAGAAAAATTTCCAGACAACGGTATCTCTTCAGGAGGTCGCAGATGCGATGAGTCTGAATGCAGCTTATCTCAGCCGTATTTTTAAAAAGTACACAGGAAAAACAATCGTTACATACATTAATGATTTGAAAATGGAAAAGGCCAGAGCACTGATCGAAGAGAATCAGTTGTCCTTAAAAGAGATTGCACTGGAGGTAGGAATACAAAATTATAATTATTTTTATCAGATGGTGAAGAAACATTATGGAAAATCACCATCTGATTTGTAAAATATGATGATATTATAATTGAATTATGCACAATGACGAAGAAAGAAAAGAAAAGGTCAAAATAGTAAAACAGAATGTCAAAATAGAGTATTCCTTTCAAACTGAAAATTCGCTAATATAATGACATAAATAACAGGCCGTTACAGGCAAGGAGGAAAATAAGAATGAAGAGAAGATGGGCATTATTGTTGGTAGGTGCGATGCTTTCTACCGCTATGGTTCCGGGATATGGAATGACAGCATTGGCAGCAGAGGATGAGTCAGTAATTGGATCAGAAGATCCGAATGCAACCGTTTTGGAACATTGGACATTTACGGAACTGTTTACTGCATTTTACAAAGATATGGTAGAACAGTGGAATGAAGAAAATCCAGATGAGCAGATTCGAATTAATGTACATGTACTTCCGTACGATGACATGCATAATAAACTTCAGATTGCGTTGAATTCTGGAACTGGAGCTCCGGATACGGTTGATATTGAAGTTAGTAAGTTTGCCAATTTCACAGAAGGCGATGTTCAGCTTATGGATATGACAGAATATGCAGAGCCTTATCGTGAGTATGTAGTAGAGTCCAGACTTGGACTGTTCAGCAGAGAAGGTAAACTGTATGGCTGTCCGACACATGTGGGAGCGACTGTTGCATTTTACAATACAGAGCTGCTTGATGGTGTCGGAATTGACTATACAACCATTAAGACCTGGGATGATTTTAAAGAGGCTGGATCGAAGTATCATGAGGAGACCGGAAAGTCCTTTGGTAATCTGGATACTAGTACAAACATGTTCTTCAATTTGCTTGTAGCAGAGCTTGGGTCTGATTACGTGGACAGTGACGGGAATTTGTCTGTAAATAATCAGGGTATTGTAGATGCCATACAGCTGATGAAAGATTTGCAGGATGCAAATGCAGTAAGCCTGATGCCGGGCGGAAATACAGATGCGGATGAGGGATTTGCAGCATATGCGAATGGAGATTTTGCAGCAATGATTATGCCGCTGTGGATGAGCAACCGCTTCATCAATTACATGTCTGATCTGAGTGGTAAGATTGCAGTAGCACCGGCGCCGGTAACAGAAGACGCGAAGGCGTTATCTGTAGGTGGTGGCGGCACTGGAACAGCTGTGATTAAGACCAGCGAGAATGCAGATATTGCAGCAAAGTTTATTGCATATGCAAAACTTTCTTCTTATGCAAGCATTATTCAGTGGAATACACTTGGAAACGATCCGTGCAACATGCAGGTATGGACCGATGAGAGTGTAACAAAGAATCCGGATAACGCATTTTTACAGTATTATGCAAACAATCCGTTTGATACTCTGAATGCGATCAAAGATGGTATTGTACTTCTTGATTCTCAGGCAACGAAGTATTATCCGTCTATTAGCAATACCTTTAATACTGTTGTATTTAATGCGGTATTTGAAAATGGAGATGACATTCAGGAGACACTGGATCTTGCACAGGAAGATCTGGAAAATGAATTTGGATATTAAGAAGTATAGTCATTTTAGAAAATGAAAAGGGTGCTGCAAGGCTGTGACTGCTGAAAATAAGCAGCTACTACAGCTTGCAGCATTTTTATTTACGTAAGCAGTAATAGGATTTATTTAGGGAGGAGAAAAATTGAAGAAACTAATTTATTCAAAAAAAATTGCTCCATTTGTGTTCATTGCGCCGTTTGTGCTGACGGTCTTAATTTTTTGGTTGATGCCAATCGGAAAATCGGTTTTGATGAGCTTTCAAAATTATTTGCCTGGGATGCATGAATGGATAGGAGTAAAAAATTATCGCCAACTGTTTCATGATCGTATTTTTTTGATCGCAGTAAAAAATACATTTCGATTTACAATTGGAATGCTTTTGCTTCTTGTACCGATCCCAATGATTTTGGCGTGTATTGTGAATAGTCGGATTATGAAGCATACGAATTTCTTTAAGACAGTTTATTTTATCCCGGCTCTGACTTCTGTGGTTGTTGCAGGTACCATTTTTCGATTGATTTTTGGAGAAGGTGATTCTGCCTTAATGAATGAAGTTCTTGGATTTTTCCATCATGAACCGATGAAATGGCTGAAGCAGGGGACAACAGGTTACCTTGCGCTACTTTTGCTGGCCTGTTGGAGATGGACGGGGGTTAATATGATGTATTATATTGCCGGGCTTCAGAATATATCGCCGGAATTATATGAGGCCGCCTCCATTGATGGAGCAAATTCTTGGCAGCAGCTTTTTAAAATTTCTATTCCTCTTTTAAAGCCTACAACTACCTATGTTCTGACGATCAGCATTAATGCCGGATTATCGATGTTTGTAGAAAGTTATATGCTTTGGAAAGGAAATAATTCACCGGGAAATATCGGACTTACAATTGTTGGGTATTTATATCGGCAGGGAATCGAAAAAAATGCGATGGGGTATGCGTCTGCGGTAGGGATTATTTTGCTGTTGACAGTATTAGTTATCAATCTGTGCCAATTGTGGTTGACGGGATTTTTTAAGAAGGAGGAACGGTTATGAACAAGCCTGAGTCACATTTGATGTTGAAAAAGATAGGGGCATATGCGCTGTTCATACTAATAGCGCTGTATGTATTGATTCCGCTTTACGCCCTTTTCTTAGCTACTTTTAAAGATGGAACTGATATGATACAACATGGATTGAATCTGGAAGTAAATTTACCAGAGATGCATTTGAAAAATTATGCTATGCTGTTTTCAGGAGAAGCTGTGCGGTACTGGGTTTGGTATAGAAACAGTATGGTATTGACGATTATACAGGTAATATTGACCCTTTTTATCAGTGCATGTGTGGCATATGGATTTGCAGCATATGAATTTCCATTTAAAAATTTCTGCTTTATTTTTGTACTTGTGATCATGTCTGTACCATTTGAGATTATTATGTTGCCATTGTATCAGCAGATTAATGAAATGCATATGAGCGATACTTATACAGCGGTTCTAGTTCCATTTTTGGCGCATGCATCCACGATATTTTTCTTTCGACAGTATTTAACTGGAATTCCGTCTGAAATCCAAGAAGCGGGAAGAATTGATGGTGCGTCGGAATATGGTATATTTTCTAGGTTGATTCTTCCGATTATGAAGCCGTCTTTTGCGGCGATGGCGATTTTAAATGGAATGAATAGTTGGAATAATATGCTGTGGCCATTGTTGGCCTTGCGCTCAGATAATAAATATACGTTGCCGATTGGATTAAATACGTTAATTACACCCTATGGAAACAATTATGATTTGCTCATTGTAGGATCATTTTTTGCAATTATTCCGATTGTGATCTTGTTTTTATGTTTCCAGAAGTATTTTATTGAGGGAATGACAGCAGGAGCTGTGAAGGGCTAAAAAGAGTTGGAGAAGAAGAAATGAATATTACAAAAATGATACAGGAAAATATACGTGCAACAGCCAATCGAAGAAATGACGAGGGAATTATTACAGCGGAAGGGATGATACCGCGGATGGATGATAAGGAATATCATAGAAAGCGTCTGGATATTTCTTATGCGGATCGTACTCCTGCAGAAAAGCTTGACATTTTTTACCCAGAAGAAGGAGACGGACCATTCCCAGTTTTTGTGGAAGTTCATGGAGGGGCGTGGTATTTTGGACAAAAGCGTTCCGTAGAATTTGAACCATTTCTTTATGGTCTGAATCGTGGATATGCATGTGTATCGCTGGGATATACGCTGAGTCCGGAAGGACATTATCCTCTGCCTGTTCTGGAGATAAAATCAGCCATTCGTTTTTTGCGGGTGCATGCAGAAGAATATAAGCTGGACCCGAGTCGTATTGTATTGTGGGGAGGCTCGGCAGGCGCACACCTGGCTGCACTGGCCGCTACGAGTTGTGATACCGGCTATCTGGAAGAGGATTTGTCTGGAAATATTGAGGTATCGGCAAAACCGAATGCGCTTGTATTATGGTATGGATGTTTTGATTACTTTGAACAAGGAAGGTATCTGGAAGACTGGATTTATGAGAACTTTTTTGGAACGGAAAATCTGAAGGATGTGGAAGAAGCGCTTCGGCAGTCCAGTCCACTTATGCATTTGACAAAAGATAGCTGTCCGACGTTTTTGCAGCATGGGCGTGCGGATCAGATCGTGCCATTTACGCAGTCGACGGGGTACTATGAGCGGCTGTGTCAGGTCGCAGGAGCGGAGAAAGGAAAGTTGGAGATTTTGGATAATTGCGACCATGCAGATGAAAAAATGTTCGCAAAAGAGAACATTCAAAAGGTATTCGACTTTGCAGATCAGTGTCTGTAAAAAATCTGAACATATTCTTAATCTCATCTGCTTTTTTTTCAACAAATTAATTTTCGAAAAAGTTCAAGCTTTTTCGACGAATTTCACGGTTGTTCGTCATAAAAAGACAGTAAAAGTATTATTGCATTATGGAAAAACATAGTTTTGTAGCAGAAAAGCAGATTTTCGTGACGATTCCCCTCGACAAAATTCACTTGCGAAAGTTGTGTGATGTTATATAATAAAAGTAGTTTTGTACGTGCCGGTTTTTGCAGAGACCCTTACGATGCGGCGGGCAACAATAACTAACACTTTTTCTTGGGGAGAGGAGTACGAGTATGGACAAACTGAATGTCGCGATTGCTGATGATAACGAAATCATGCTGCAGATGCTGGACCACATCGTGAGCAGCGATGAGGAGCTGCAGGTGGTTGGAAAAGCTGGAGACGGAGAAGAACTGATTGAGATTATTCGTGAGAAGAAGCCGGATGTTGTGCTGTTGGATATCATTATGCCAAAGCTTGACGGACTTACCGTGATGGACCGTGTCAATCAGGATAAGGATCTGAAAAAGCCGGCGTTCATCGTGATTTCTGCGGTCAGTCAGGAAAAAATGACGGAGGATGTATTTGACCTGGGTGCAGATTATTACATCCTGAAGCCATTTGACAACGAGACGGTGGTCAACCGGATTAAAAAGGTCCATGCGCGTTCCCAGCGGTCTTTCACACAGGCACGGGCACTGAATGCACAGAAAAAGCAGGAAAGCCAGAAGGAGTATATGGAGCGCAATCTGGAGACAGACGTCACGAACATCATCCATGAGGTAGGCGTTCCGGCGCATATCAAGGGGTATCAGTACCTGCGGGATGCGATCATCATGTCCGTCTCGGATATGGAGATGCTCAATTCGATCACGAAGATTCTGTACCCGACGATTGCGAAGCGCCATCAGACGACGCCGAGCCGTGTGGAGCGCGCGATCCGGCATGCGATCGAGGTGGCATGGAGCAGAGGAAAGATGGATACGATCGACGAGCTGTTCGGATATACCGTGAGCAACGGGAAGGGAAAGCCGACAAATTCTGAATTTATTGCGCTTATTGCTGATAAAATCCGTCTGGAATATAAAAATCGCATATAAAATGCACAAAATAGTACTTTTCATTACACGAAAAATGCGGTATAATTTTTAATAAGAGTGAAAGACTGGCGACGAGCGAGCGCCTGCCGGTTCTGAATGATGGAGGTTCGTGTATGAAAAAAGTATTGTTTGTTGCGTCAGAGTGTGTGCCATTTATCAAGACAGGAGGGCTGGCCGATGTAGTAGGCTCCCTTCCGAAGTATTTCAATAAAGAGGAGTATGATGTTCGGGTAATTCTTCCAAAGTACCTCTGTATGAGTGAAGAGTGGAAGAGCAAGATGAATTATGTGACTCATTTTTATATGGATCTTGCCTGGCGTTCCCAGTACGTCGGTGTGCTGGAAATGCAGTATGACGGTGTACAGTTTTATTTCATTGACAATGAATACTATTTTGCAGGACCGAAGCCTTACGGGAATATCTACCAGGATATCGAGAAGTTCGCATTCTTCTCCAAGGCTGCGCTTTCGGCACTTCCGCTGATCGGATTCCGCCCGGATATTGTACACTGTCATGACTGGCAGACCGGTCTGATTCCGGTATTGCTCAAGGACAAATTCCATGAGGGCGATTTTTTCCGCGATATGAAGTCCATTATTACGATCCACAACCTCAAGTTCCAGGGTGTGTGGGATGTAAAGACGGTGCGGGATATCACCGGACTTCCGATGTATTATTTTGCACCGGACAAGCTGGAGGCTTACGGTGATGCCAACTACTTGAAGGGCGGTATCGTATATGCAGATGCGGTTACGACCGTCAGCGATACCTATGCAGAGGAGATTAAGACACCATTTTACGGGGAGCGCCTCGACGGGCTGATGCGTGCGCGTTCCAATTGCCTGCGCGGTATTGTGAATGGAATCGACTACAACGAATATAATCCGGAGACGGACAAGCTCATTGAATACAATTACAACAGCCGCAATTTCCGGAAAGAAAAGATTAAGAACAAGCGTGCACTGCAAAGAGAGCTCGGGCTGGAGCAGAACGATTCCACCTTTATGATCGGTATCGTATCACGCCTTACGGATCAGAAGGGCTTTGATCTCATAGCCTACATGATGGATGAAATGTGCCAGAACAATATTCAGATCGTTGCGCTTGGTACCGGTGAAGAAAAATACGAAAATATGTTCCGTCACTTTGCATGGAAGTATCCGGGCAAGGTATCCGCGAACATTTATTATTCCGAGGCGATGTCCCACAAGATCTATGCAGCCTGTGATGCATTCCTGATGCCGTCGCTGTTTGAGCCGTGCGGACTCTCCCAGCTGATGAGTCTGCGCTATGGTACGGTGCCGATCGTGCGTGAGACGGGCGGACTAAAGGATACGGTCATCCCATACAATGAGTACGAGAGCACCGGTACAGGCTTCAGCTTTGCAAACTACAATGCGCATGAGATGTATTTTACGATTCAGTATGCGATGGACGTTTATTACAATCGCAGACGTGAGTGGAACAAGCTGATCGACCGCGGAATGGCAGCAGACTTCTCCTGGAATACATCTGCGAGAAAGTATGAGCAGCTGTACAACGACCTGCTCGGGTGGTAAGGTCTGTAAATTCTGTAAATAAAGAAAAATAAAAATCGGGCAAGTCCCCTGCTTCAATTGCGCAAAGCAATAAGCAGTGGGACTTGCTTTAATTTTTTTTACTTGCAGGAAAATAGCCACATATCACCGACGCAGAAAAAATCAAAAACAGCAGCGCGGTGTGTACCAGGAGTGATCCCCAGCTGCATGCGCCCAGCCAGGGAATCCGGCTGTCAAGGAGCAGCATGATACCGACGGCGATCAGGCCCGGCAGGACCGGAAGCAGAAGCTCAGGCAGTGAGAACAGCGGCTGCTGCAGGCCTTCGCCAAGCAGACAGAGTGTGGCAATGACGAGAAAAAGCTGGCTGACCAGCAGGCCCGGAACATATCCGGCCAGTCCGAAGCGTGGCACGGCAAAGAGCACGAAGAGCAGCCGGAGCAGAAAGCCGGCTGTGCTTTGGACCGACAGTGCAGCTGTCTTCCCAAGTCCATGCAGGATGCCGGTCAGTGTGGTGGAGGAATAGAGCAGCGGGCAGAGCAGCGCAAGGCTTCGGATGCAGCGGCCGGCTTCCTCGCTGTCAAAGAGCAGCCGGCCAACGACATCTCCGGAGAGAAAAAAGAAAGAAGAAAAAAACAGGCCGAGCAGCAGACTTCCGAAAAACGAGATCCTGGAGACGGAGACGATGCGCGATTCGTGCCGCAGCGTCTGGGCTTCAGAGATGAGCGGAAGAAGGAGCATGCCAAACGAACCGGTGACAGCCGTTGGAAACAGAAGCAGCGGCAGTACCATTCCGCTTAAAATGCCATAGCAGGAGAGTGCGTCGGAGGCGGACAGACCATAGCGCTGCAGCTGCTGCGGAAGGAGAGCCGCTTCGATTGCCTGAAGGATGCACAGCATCATCCGACAAAGCGAGAGCGGTGCAGCGATAGCAAAAATATGCTTTGCAACCGGGCGGATGTACAGCGGTTTGCCGTGCAGTCTGCCAAAGGAGAGGCGCGGCAGGTGCAGAAGACAGTACAGGCAGGCAGCTCCTTCGCCTGCCAGTGTGCCGAGGGCAAGAACGGATGCGCCCTTCGCCGTGCGTCCGGACAGGAACAGGCAGCAAAGGACGGCCGTGAGGATACGAACGCCCTGTTCAATTAGTTGAGAGAGCGCCGTGATCCCCGCCTGCTTTTTTCCGAGAAAATAGCCGATAAGGCAGGCGTGCCCTGCACAAAAGGGAAGCGAGAGTGCGAGCAGCTGCAGCAGCCACTGACATCTTGTCTCCAGCAGGAAACGCACGGCAATCACATCCGAGAATCCCCAGAGACAAAAGGCGAGCAGGAGTGAGATAAAAAATGTGAGAAAAAGCGCGATCCGAAGGAAGCACCGTGTTTCTTCCGGATCTTTTTTTGCTTCCGCCTCGGCGATGAAGCGGGAGAGCGCCGTCTGGATGCCGCCGGATGCGGCGGCAAGGCAGAACGTATAGAGCGGCATACAGAGCTGGAACAGGCCGATTTCCTCGGCACCAATGATGCGGGAGAGGAATATTTTATAGAAGAAGCCTGCAGTGCGGGTGATGAGGCCGGCTGCAGTGAGCCAGAACGTACCCTTGATCAGATAAGAGAGAACCATGACTGCCTCCGGGTAGTGATTAGTTAAGCTTATGCCGGAAAAAGTGCGCAAATGATACGTTTTTGCTTAAAAATCCCTTGACAGAATAATGTGAGAATGGTATTCTTGCAAATGAAATCCGAGCAATTTACTCGGAAATGTCATACTGACAGGTAAGGCAGGGTGATGAAATGAAAATATCCACGAAAGGCAAATATGGTCTGAGGGCTATGATCGACCTTGCTCAGTACAGTGAGCAGGAGGCTGTCTCCATCAGCAGCATTGCACAGCGGCAGAAGATTTCAGAGAGCTATCTGGAGCAGCTTGTAGCGAAGCTGAAGAAGGCGGGACTCGTGATCAGTATCCGCGGAGCGGCGGGTGGCTATCGTCTGGCGCGGCCTGCGTCAGATATTTCGGTCGGAGATGTCCTGCGCGCATTGGAAGGAGATGTCAGAGCGGTGATCTGCACGGCGCAGACCGAGGAGGGCTGTGAAGGCGAGGAGCTCTGCGTGACCAAATATGTCTGGCAGCGCATCAATGAGAGCATAGAGAAGACCGTGGATGAGATGATGATCGATCAGCTGGTAGCTGAGAGCAGAAAAGCACAGGAAAAAGCAAAAAATCATGATGTCGATTACAGCAGGAACAGCTGCTCCGGCTGATGGGACCGTGATTTAGATAGAAGGAGAATAAAGCTATGGGAAAATTGATTTATCTTGATAATGCAGCAACGACCAAGACCTCTCCGACTGTTGTAGAGGCCATGCTTCCGTATTTTACCGAATACTACGGAAACGCATCCAGCATTTACAGTATCGGAACAAAGAGTAAGGAAGCGATCAATAAAAGCCGTGAGACTATCGCAGCGACGCTTGGCGCAAAGCCGGAGGAGATTTACTTTACCGCCGGCGGTTCTGAGTCGGATAACTGGGCATTGAAGGCGACGGCAGAGGCTTATGAATCCAAAGGAAAGCATATCATCACGACAAAGATCGAGCACCATGCGATCCTGCATACGTGCGAATATCTCGAGAAGCGCGGCTATGAGATTTCCTATATTGATGTCGATGAGAACGGCAAGGTAAAGGTCGACGAGCTGGAAAGAGCGATCCGCCCGGATACGATCCTGATTTCTGTGATGTTTGCAAACAATGAGATCGGAACGGTTCAGCCGATCAAAGAGATCGGAGAGATCGCAAAGAAGCATGGCATTTTGTTCCACACCGATGCCGTGCAGGCATACGGCCAGCTGCCGATCAATGTAGACGAGTATCACATCGACATGCTCAGCTCCAGCGGACACAAGCTGAACGGCCCGAAGGGCATCGGATTCCTCTACATCCGCAAGGGTGTGAAGATCCGTTCCTTCATTCATGGAGGAGCACAGGAGCGCAAGCGCCGTGCAGGCACGGAGAACGTACCGGGTATCGTCGGCTATGGAAAGGCAGCCGAGGAAGCATTTGCGACTATGAAGGAGCGTACCGCAAAAGAAGCAAAGCTGCGTGACTATCTGATCGACCGCGTATTAAAGGAGATTCCTTACACACGTCTGAACGGACATCGCACAGACCGTCTCCCGAACAATGCGAACTTCAGCTTCCAGTTCATCGAGGGAGAATCCCTGCTGATCATGCTGGATATGGAAGGCATCTGCGGTTCCAGCGGATCTGCCTGTACATCAGGTTCTCTTGATCCGTCCCATGTACTTCTTGCAATCGGACTGCCGCACGAGATTGCGCATGGATCTCTGCGCCTGACTCTGAATGAAGAGATCACAAAAGAAGACATTGATTATGTAGTAGATCAGCTTAAGACAATTGTAAGCGATTTACGCGGAATGTCACCGCTTTATGAAGATTTTGCAAAAAAACAGAATAAATAATACGATAGAAAATACAGCTTTAGGAGGAATTTACAATGTATACAGAGAAAGTAATGGATCATTTTCAGCATCCACGTAATATGGGAGAAATCGAGAACGCAAGCGGAGTGGGTACTGTTGGTAACGCCAAATGTGGTGATATCATGAGAATCTACCTTGATATTGATGATAACGGAATTATTAATGATGTAAAATTTAAGACATTCGGATGTGGCGCGGCTGTTGCAACAAGCAGTATGGCGACAGAACTTGTAAAGGGAAAACATATTTCAGAAGCAATGCAGGTAACAAACAAAGCCGTTATGGAAGCACTTGACGGACTGCCGCCGGTTAAGGTACACTGTTCTTTACTGGCAGAGGAGGCAATCCATGCAGCGCTGTGGGATTATGCAGAGAAGCACGGGATCAAGATCGAAGGACTCCAGAAGCCGAAGAACGATATCAGTGAAGGTGAAGAAGCAGAAGAGGAAGAGTATTAGAATTTTCTGCAGGAGAAAAGAGAATGGCAAAAAAGAAAGTGGTAGTCGGAATGTCAGGTGGTGTCGACTCATCGGTAGCGGCATATCTTCTAAAAGAACAGGGATATGATGTGATCGGTGTGACGATGCAGATCTGGCAGGACGAAGAATCGAAAATACAGGAAGAAAACGGCGGATGCTGTGGACTCAGCGCGGTAGATGATGCCAGAAAAGTTGCGGCACAGATCGGCATTCCGTATTATGTGATGAATTTCAAGAAGGATTTTCAGGAGAAGGTAATCGATTATTTTGTGGATGAATATTTGCATGGCCGGACACCAAATCCGTGCATTGCGTGTAACCGTTATGTAAAATGGGAATCTCTTCTTACACGGAGCATGGAGATCGGAGCAGACTATATTGCAACAGGTCACTATGCGAGAGTAGAACAGTTGCCGAACGGACGCTATGCGATCCGGCATTCGGCAACCTGGTCAAAAGACCAGACCTATGCGCTTTATAATCTTACCCAGGATCAGCTGAGAAG
>ERZ827168.4327-NODE-4327-length-13138-cov-3.695406_pt1 | contig 13138 bp, 8 predicted proteins | sample MGYA00519868_ERZ827168 | MGnify/ENA primary metagenome ERZ827168 (study PRJEB31778, sample SAMEA3449271) | human gut metagenome | biome: human gut; feature: human-associated habitat; material: faeces | place: United Kingdom | collected 2010/2012 ...
ATATAATCCGTGACATCATCAGCCGTCAGGTTTCCTCCGGCGGATTCCGGAACCGTCACATGGATCTCCGGTGCCAGAGTCTTCAGCTCGATCTTATTCATATACCGTCGTTCCGCAAGATCCCGGTAGATTTTCAGATCTTCATCTGACAATTTGATACCGTAATTTGAAAATTTATCCGTATGTCCTGTTTTATTCTGATTTTTCATATCGCTGTTTTTATGAATATATTCAAGCTCTTCTTTTGAAATGTCTTTTCCTTCACATTCTGTATCTAAATATTCTCCTGCAATCATTCTATCTACCGCATTTGAAAATTCTCCAAATATTCTTATTTTATTTTGTGTCGCTGATTTTGCTAAGTCTTTACTCATAACTATATATGCTTGATTAAATAATGAATCTCCTGCAAGTAGTGCTGTTGGGTGATTAAATTGTTTATGATTTGTTGGTTTTCCATGTCTAAAATCATCATTATCTACTTCTGGCAAATCATCATGTATTAATGAAAAATTATGTATCATTTCAATTGCAACTGCATATGGCATTGCTTCTTGATAATTTTCTTTAAACATTTTATATACATCTAATACTAATATTGGTCTTAGTCTTTTTCCACCTGCAATCAAACTATAACTTACTGATTCATTTAATATTTTTTCAGGACATTCTTCTTTTCTTAAATATTTTTCTAATTCTGTATTTATAATTGTTTGATATTTTTTTAGTTGTTCTTTAAATTCCATTTTGGACTTCCTTTAAAATTAATTTTTATTGCTAAAGTATTTACTCTTCACATTGAGTTCATTTTAACACATTATTAGACATTATTCAACATTTATTAGATATATTTTGAACATTAACAAATATGCCAAGCTATCTAAAATAACTTGGCATATTATATTATCTTCCACAATTATTATTTAATTGCATTATATTATTCATATCATTCATACAAAATTTCTTATCTGAAAGCTTATCTTGAACAATTCTTAAAGCTTCACCAAATCTTTGGAAGTGAACAATTTCTCTTTCTCTTAAAAATCTTAATGGATCTATTACATCTGGATTATCTCTACATAAATCTATTAATTTTTCATATGTTGCTCTTGCCTTTTGCTCAGCAGCTAAGTCTTCTTGTAAGTTTGCAATTACATCACCTTTACATGCTAAACATGTTGCATCAAATGGTACACCTGCTGCAGATTGTGGATATATATCTACACCATGATCTGTATAATATGCTCCTAATCCTGCTGCTTCTATTTCTTCAATTGATGCATTTTTTGTTAATTGATGAACTATAGTTCCTACCATTTCTAAATGGGCTAATTCTTCTGTTCCAATATCATTTAAAATAGCTTTTGCATTTTGGTCTGGCATACCAAATCTTTGTGATAAATATCTTAAAGATGCTGCAAGTTCTCCATCTGGTCCACCATATTGGCTAATAATTACTTTTGCAAGACGAGGGTCTGCACATTTTATATTTATTGGATATTGTAATACTTTATTATAAGTCCACATAGTTTAGAAATTCCCCCTTTCCCAAGGCCATGGTTCTTCAATCCATCTCCATTTATTACATGGAAATTGAATTGTTAATGGTCCATATACTTTTTGATATTTATCTGTTAATTCTCTATATTCTTTGCAATATTTTCTGTGTAAACAAAGTGCTTTTTGATCATCAACATGTGTGTCTAAATATAATCCAAGCTCTGTTATTGCAAAATTCAAGCTTTTTATTCTTTCCATCATTTCTTCTCTTGTTGCTTGTGATTGATTGCATTCACAATTTTGCATATTGTTACAATTTGTCATATTATCTAATACATTCAAACCATCTGCAGACTGCATATTCCAATTCATATTATTTGAATTATTCATCATCCAATTTCTATTATCTTCCATTATTACAGCCCTCCCCAATTTGATTTGTTGTTTCTAAAAATTCATTTGTTCTCATTGATTGACATGGTGTATATGGGCTTACTAATTCTGGAAATATTGTTCCCATTTTTAGTCCAATTTCTGGTCTAAATGTTTTATCCATATATTGCCAAGGAACATAACTTTGAGCTAACATTGGATTATCTGGAAATACACTCATTTCATATTCTTCATCAAATCCACATTCACAACAGTTTACAGGCTCTTGTTGTTCATAACTACAATTTGTAGAACAGTCATTATTACATTTATCTTCAATCATATTTGTAGATGTATTCCATGCTTGATTATTCATGCATGAACATCTTTGATATCTACGCGTAAACATATTTTTCCTCCTCTTAATATAATTAAATCAATTTTTGATTTGTCATATTACATAATATGCAAAAAAAGTAGCCTTGCTACAATAATTTGTCTTATTTAGTTGTTTTGACAAATTTGCTTTGGCTACTTTAAATATTTTATTATAAATGTTGTTCCTTTATTTAATTTTGAATCCACTTGTATATATCCATTATTACTTTCTATTATTGATTTTGATAAAGCTAAACCTATTCCTACACTATCACTTGATGAATTTTTTCCTTTATAAAATCTTTCAAATATGTGTGGTAAATCTTTTGCATCTATTCCTGTTCCATTATCTTCAATTTTTAATTCTGTATACATATTATTTTGATTATAATTTATATAAATTTTTTTATTTTCATATGAATGTTCTATGCAATTTTTTAATATATTTGTTATTGCTTCAACTTGCCATTTTAAATCACATATTGTTTTTATTGAATCATCTCCTAAAACTATTATTTCTATATTTTTCAATTCACTTAACATTGATACATTTTTTACCGCTTCATTTATTATATCTTTTATAAAAACTTCTTTTTTTATAAATTTTATCGAATTACTGTCTATTTTTGATAATTTCAAAATTGATTCCACTAAAAATTTTATATTCACTATTTCTCTTTTTATATCTTTAATAAAATCTTTTTTTATATCTTCTGGCATATTTTCATCACTTAAAATATTGTCTAACATTATTAAAATTGATGTAATTGGTGTCTTTATTTGATGTGATATATCTGATAATGAATCTTTTAATGTTGTTTTATCTTTTTGAGAATTTTCAGCAACTTCTTTTAACTTTATAGTTATTTTATATAATTCATTTTTTAATATTGACAATTCATCTTCTGTGTTTTCTTCTATATTTAGTTTGTAATTTCCTCTATTGATTTCTTCTATGTATTTTGTTATTTCATTAATTTTTTTACTTTCACTATGATTATATTTGAAGACTATTATTGATAATATTAAAATAAATACTATCAATGTACTTACATCTATAATAATAAATTTTTGAAAATCTGTGTTATTTTCTAATATTACTGAATCTTTATCTAGTTCTATGCCATATTCCCTTAATATCTCATTATTAGTTTTATCACTACTATTTAATATTTCTACAATTTCTCTTTTTTCTATATCTGGATATTTTTCTAAAACATTATCTATAATTCCTGCTATTTTTTGATTAAAATTATATGTATATGTTTTGTATTGTTTATATATTAAAATCGAAAATGTGATTAGAAATATAATAATTACAATACAACTTGTGATGCACATTTTCTTTAATTCTATTTTGTTTTTCATTTTTATTTCATTCCTTTTCAAAACTTAGATGTTATTGATAATTTATTAATCTACTTCACTATCAATTCTATATCCAATTCCTTTAATTGTAATTATAATATCTGTTTTAATTTTTTCTCTTATCCTTTTTAAATATACTGTTACAGTATTATCATTTACATCATTTCCTGTCCATTCCCATATTTTGTCTATTATTTCACTTCTTTTTACTACTTTATTTAAATTTAAGAATAGTAAATTCAATATTTTCAACTCTAAGTTTGTAAGTTCTACATTTTCATTATCTCTATATACAACCATTTTGTCCCTATCAAATTTTATATTTTGGACTTGTATTATTGTGTTTTTCTTGTTTCTTAATATTATTCTATTTATTCTCGCCATCAGTTCTTTTATTGAAAATGGTTTTGTAATATAATCTTCTGCTCCTAATTCTAACCCTTTTACAATATTATCTTCTTCATCTTTTGCTGTTAAAAAAATTGAAGATATATTCTTTTCTTTTATATTATCTCTATATAAATCAAATCCATTTCCATCTGGTAATGATACATCTAATATTGCTAAATCTATTTTTTCTGTTTTTAATATTTTAAGTGTATTTTCTACATTTAATGTGTGTATTACTTGATATTTCTTTTGTTCTAAAGAGTATATTAATCCTTTAGCTAATATCTCATTATCCTCTACTAATAATATTTTCATATATTCTCACTCCATATATATTTTATCATAAAAAGAGGACTTTGTAAGCCCCCTTTTTATACATTTTCATTTCTAATAGTTTCAATTGTATTCTGTTTATTAATTTTATAAATTGAATATCTCATAATAATAAATATAAATATAAATACAAAAACTGCAGAAATTAAAATTGCATTTGTAGGTATATACATACCTTTTTGAAATTTTACTGAAAATGCTTTATATATTGCAAATGTTCCAAGTAATCCCATAATTGTTCCTATAATCCATGCTTTAGTTCCATAAAATATAGTTTCTAAATTTATCATCCTATCAAATTCTTTTGATGTCATTCCTATTGATTTTAACATTGCAAATTCTTTTTGTCTTAATTCCATATTTGATGTAATTGTGTTAAAAATATTTGTAATTCCTATTAATGTTATTACTGTTATAAATCCATATAAAAATATTTTTATTACTAATACCATTGCATTTTCTTCTTTTACTGATGCAGAAATATTATAAACATTAATATCTAAATGTAAAGCATCTATATCTTTTTCTAATTGATCTGGATTATTTGATTGTATTGTTACTGTATTATATACTGGCTTTTCCTCATTTTCTAATTGTGATATATCTAAAATTAAATATCCACCTTCATAATAACTTCTATCAATTCCATCTGGTTTAATTGTTGAAATTGCACCAACTTCTACTGAACGTTGTTTATCATTGTAATCTTTTCCTTCTATTATATCTCCAACATTGTATTTATATTTTCTTCCATTTTTTACTTGACCATCTTCTATCCAACTTACTTCGTCACACAATATTCCTTTATCTTTTACTTTATCATATTTAGCACCAATTTTATTTACATATCTTTTAAATGAATCACTATCTAATGCCATAATTTGTAATGCTGAATATTTCTCCCCTGTCTCTATGAATTCTTCATTTTCTTCATCATAATATCCTTCTTCTGACAATGTACCAGAAGCTAAATTAATTTTATCAATATCTTTTATTTTTATATCTCCATTATTTAAACTATACAATATTGAATATTTTTCTATATTATCTAATGAAATTATTCTATCTATTTCTTCATTTGATACTTTTCCAACATTTAATTGTATATTATAATCATAGTCTTTATAATAATTTTGTGATTCTTGGAACATATTCACTATAAATGAATTCATTGTGATAAATACAAATATGCTTACTGCAATTGATATAATTGTTGTTCTATATTTTTTCTTACTTCTCTTTAAGTTTTTGTATGCTAATTCTCCACCAGTTTTAAATAATTTTGATATAATCTTTGGTACTTTTAATTTTTTTGAATTTAGTTTTATATCTTTAGAACCTCTTAATCCTTCTATTGGACTTACTCTACTTGCTTTTATAGCAGATGTTATTGATGATAAATATATTGTTACAAATCCTAATACTGCTGATAAAATAATTGGTAATATTGATATTTTAAATACTAATCCATCAACATGTTGTAATAAATAATCACCTAAAAGTGAATTTACTATTTGTATTAATACAAATACTGCAAAAAATCCTGATAGTATTCCTAAAGGTATTCCTATTAATCCTAATATTAATCCTTCTTGTATTACATTTTTTCTTATTTGTCTTTTGGTTGCTCCAACACTTGCAAGCATTGAATACATTTTTATTTTTTCTGTTATTGATATTGCAAATGAATTTCTTATACAAAATATACTTGTAAATAATATTATTACTATTACTACTCCAATTACTGAATATAACATAGTAACTGTTGAATCTGAAAATGCAAATGCTTCCCATCTTAATAATTCTTTATTTAAAGTATAATCATATTTGGTCTCAGTATCATTTTTTGACAAACTTTCATAACTTTGAATTCCTAGTATTTGAGGTATTGTCTCTTTATAATTTTTTGGTGATTTTAAACTTATATATAAATCAGATCTTCCTGTACTTATTCCTGTTGTAATTACAGTATATCCTGGCTCTGAATATTTTTCAAAACTTGTATCTGGTCTTTCTATGATTCCTACTATTTTAAATGAATAATTTGTTGCATTTATTATCTCTTCTGCATCATATATATTATCATATTCTTTTTCATTAACTCCTGGTTTTATACTTCTTGTTCCAACATTTAAATTGATTGTGTCTCCTATTTTGTATTCTACTTTTCCATTTGCCATTATCGTTTTACTAATTACTACTTCATTATTATTAACTGGAAATCTGCCTTCTATTAATTCAAAATGCAAATCCTTAAATGAACTTTCATTCATAGAAATTAATCTTGCATAAGGTTTATAGTCATTTTGACTTCCTTGTAAAATTGAATATCCACATATTTTTATTGCAAATGTATCTTTTACATCTCTATTATTTTGTATATCTTTTATTTCTTCATCACTAACATTTTCTAACTTCAAATGCCAATATCCTGATTGATTTTTTGCATTTTCTACTAATGTTGCTTGAAAACTCATTCCAATACTTGCAACAGCACATATTAATGCTACTGATAATATTATTCCTATTATTGTACTTATTGTTCTTTTTTTATTTAATTTTAAATTTCTGATAGATAAAGTTGTAAGAATGTTCATTTATTACACCTCCTCAACAATTTTTCCATCTTCAATTTTTATAATTCTATCTGCAACTTTTGCTATTTCTAGATTGTGTGTTATCATTATTATTGTTTGTTTATAATCTTTATTTGATTTTTTTAATAATGCTACAATTTCATCACTTGCTTTAGAATCCAAATTTCCTGTTGGCTCATCTGCTAATATAATTGCTGGATTTGTTATCATTGCTCTTCCTATTGATGTTCTTTGTTGTTGACCTCCTGATAATTCATTTGGTAAATGTGTTCTTCTTTCTTCTAATCCTAATACTTTTATTAATTCATCAAGCCTTTGTTTATCTATATTTCTGTTATCTAATTTTAATGGTAATGTGATATTTTCTTCTACATTTAATATTGGTATTAAATTATAAAATTGATATATTAATCCAACTTGTCTTCTTCTAAATATTGCTAGTTCATCATCATTAAATTTATAAATATCTCTTCCGTCTATAAATACTTTTCCACTTGTTGGTCTGTCAACTCCTCCTATTAAATGTAATAGTGTTGATTTTCCGCTTCCTGATGCTCCTACTATTGCTACAAATTCTCCTTTATTTACTGTAAATGAAACATTATCTAATGCTGTTACTTTATTTTCTCCTTTTCCATATTGCTTACATAAGTTTTCAACTTTTAATATTTCCATTTAATTTCCTCGTACAATGAAATGCTACATTATACGAACTCCTTTCTTTTTATTTTTCTAGTTTTATTATACAATGTTATAAGTGACTATTAAATGACATTAAAAAAGATTTAAGAAATTCTTCTTAAACCTATCTATTCTCATTAAATCTTTTTGCTCATCTTTGTTCCAATATTTTCAATAAAAAATTCCATGGTCCTGTTTTATCTGTTAATCCATCATAATTATTATTAATTCTTTCTAATACTTCCTCTTTAGTAAAAAATTTTATTTCTGCAACTTCCTCTTCTTGTAATTTAACTTTTGATATATCTATATCTTTTGTAATCAAATAACATTCATTAAATTGATTATTAGTAATCTTTCCTTTTGTTGTTTTTGAACATGATCCAACTAAATATTTTATATCCTTATCACATATATCTATTCCAAGCTCTTCCTTACATTCTCTTATTAATGCTTGTCTACCAAATTCTCCTGAATCAACATGTCCTCCAACTGTTACATCCCATAAATTAGGCCACAATTTTTTGTTTGCACTTCTTTTTTGAAGTAATATATTTGAATTTTTATCTATAACAAAGGCATACACACATCTATGCCACAAACCTTTCCTATGACATTCTTCTCTTGTTTCGATTCTTCCAGTAAATTCTCCTCTTTCATTTAAAACATCTAATTTTTCTTTTTTCATATATTCTAAAACTTCTTTTTCTAATCTTGTCCCGATTTCATCTAAATGTTCATATAAATATCTACATAAATTAGTTCTAAAAATTGCAAAGTTTAATAATTCTGTTTGTTCATAATTCTCATTATATTGTTTATATCCATATAAACTTCCTACAATTTGTATTAAATAAATATATGCACAATATTTTAAATCAAATTCATTTAATTCTACATATTTTGAAACTTCATTAACATATTCTACGAATGTATCTATATTCATCTCTCCATTTTTTACATCTTTATCAATATATGTATATGATCTTATTATTTCCCACATTATTGGTAATCTCTTTGCAGATTCAAAATCAATTACTGATGTTTCTTTTTCATTATTATATATAAATTGTTGAACACTATAATCTCCATGACTATTCATTATTGACATTTTTGAAATAATTGAAAAATCAAATTGTTCTTTTAGTTTTTTTGAAATTTCAATTTTATCTTCTAAATCTTTTAAGAAGACTTCTTTATATTTATTATCTTTTTTTATTGATTTCTTAAAGTCTTCCATTTGAATTATTTTATTTTCTAAACTTTCTTTTGAAAACCATTTTTCAATTATGTTTTCATCATCAAGTTTTTTATATTTTTGAAGCTCTTTTATTATTCTTCCAAGTATTGTTGCACTTTCTATCACTTTATCATGATCACCTGTATTATTCTCAATTGTATATCCATCGATAAATTTTTGGAGTATTATTATTTCATTTTCATATTTTATATAAAATTCATTTGATTTTGTTTTTATGTATTGAGGAACATTTATTTTTCTACACTTTAAAAAGTTAATTATTTGTATTTCTTTTACTATAGACTCTTCTTTTCTGCTTTCATCAAACTCTTTCAAAATATACTTTTGCCCATCTTCTCCTAAAATTTTATATATATTAGCTGTTCCTTTTTCTATTTTTTCAATTTTATTTACAGCTATTTCATACTTTTCTTGTAACATATTTTTTATTTTAACTTCATTTAATTTTGATTTATATATTGACATTTCTTTTCTCCTATCACAACTCTACTTTTCAATTTTCGTAAACTTTTTCCTTATACATTTTTCTCTTTCTTTTCAATTTTATTATTAATTTCTTTTATAGTATTTAAATACTCTTCCTCAACAGGACTTATAGTTTTTACTTGATATTTTCTATATTCTGCTTTGGCTTTTTGAATAGCTTTTTTATGACTAATACTTCCTGAACCATTTAACATTTTTTCACCTGTAGATGAAAGTATCATATCCAATTGTTTTATATAATCTTTCATATACATTGGATTATGCCTTATTGCTTGTATTTCTGCAAAATCAAAATATCCTGATACTAAATTATTTAAAATTTTTAGTTCTTCTTCATTTAAATAGTTTTTAGCAATTACAACATCTTGTAATACTGGAATATCTCCTTTAAATGTTGTTAATCCCATAAATGGCTTTTCTGAATCTGCTCTTTCATATATTACTTCAGAAGCAGTATGTCCATGAGTTGCATAATGTAATTTATTTTGAACAATTTTAAAAAATTCAATTGTTTTTTCATCTTTTGGATCATAATCTATTGCAGTTGAATATAAATCTAACACTTGTCTATACATTACTTTTTCTGATGATCTAATATCTTTAATTCTTGCAAGTAATTCTTTCCAATAATTACCTCCTCCATTTCCTTTTAGTCTTTCATCATCCATGGTAAAGCCTTTAATCATATATTCTTTAATTATTTTATTAGCCCAAGTTCTAAACTTAATTGCTTTTTTGGAATTAACTCTAAATCCTATAGAAATAATCATATCAAGATTATAATACTTAGTATTATAGATTTGTTTATCATCATTACCCACATGTGCAATTTTTGCACATGTGCTGTTCTCATCTAATTCTTCATCTTTATATATATTATTAATATGTCTAACAATCCCACTTCTATCAATATTAAAAAGTGATGCTAATGCTTCCGTATTTAGCCATACATCTTCGTTTTCTAATAATACTTCTACTTTTGTATTTCCATTTTCATCATTATAAAATAAAATATTTTTTTCATTTCCGATTATTAATTTATCTTTCAAAACTGTACCTCCTTAAAGGCTATATAAATTTTCATCTCATCCTTCATTTTTACGAACATTTGTATTGTATCATATATATACTAAAAATTCAATATTTTTATAAAAATTATTACGATATACAAAAAAACTAGCATTATAAAATGCTAGCTTTTTTGCGTCAACTTATTAAAAAAATTTCGTTGACAAATCGTTGACAAATTGACAATTTATATAAATTATGTCAAGCAACAGTTTTTTGTAACCATTGTCATTACTGATTTTTACCACAGCAGTTCTTATACTTTTTACCACTTCCGCATGGACATGGATCATTACGTCCAACTTTAGGACCATCATTAACAACTGGTTTGTGTTCTTCAACTTTCATTTTTTCACCATTATCCAAGCTATTTAATGCTTGTAAAGCTGCACCAGTTATTTTAGCTGTTTCCTCACGTTTTACTTCATCTTGTTTACGAAGATTCATCATCATTTGAACAACATCATGTTTGATATCTAATACCATTTCATCAAACATATCCATACCCTCTATTCTATATTTTACAACAGGATCTTGTTGTCCATAAGCTCTTAAACCAATACCATCTTTTAACTCATCCATTGCATCAATATGATCCATCCATTTTTGATCAACTACTTTAAGCATTACAACTCTTTCTAGTTCTCTCAATTCTTCTGAACCAATTTCTGCTTCTTTCTTGTCATATTCTGATAATGCAACTTCTTGTAATTTTTCTATTATTTTGTTTGAATCTTTTGCATTTTCCTTTACGAAATCACTAATATCTACACCAAATATATTTTTTATATTTGTATTTAATGCTTCTTGATTTACATCATTATCACCTGCAAATTGTGAAATTACAACTTCTTCTGCTAAAGATTTTATCATATTTAAAATGTTATCTTTTAAGTTTTCACCATCAAGAACTTGTCTTCTTTGTTTATATATGATTTCTCTTTGTGCATTCATTACATCATCATATTTTAATACATTCTTTCTGATACTGAAGTTTCTTCCTTCAACTTTCTTTTGAGCTGATTCTACTGCATTACTGATGATTTTGTTTTCGATTGGAATACTTTCATCCATTCCTACTGCATTATATACTTTTGTAATCATGTCTCCACCAAAGATTTTCATTAAGTCATCATCTAATCCTATATAGAATTTTGACTCTCCTGGATCTCCTTGACGTCCACTACGTCCTCTTAACTGATTATCAATTCTTCTTGATTCATGTCTTTCTGTTCCTATTATTTTTAGACCACCTACTGCTAGAACTTTTTCTTTTTCTTCTTTGATTTCTTCATCATATTTCTTTTCTAACTCATTGAATTTTTCTCTAGCTCTTAATATTTCTTGGTCATCTGTTTCATAATATGTATTTGATTCTTCAATTAAGTTTTCTGGAATTTTATTTTTTCTCATTTCTTGTTTTGCAAGATATTCACTATTTCCTCCAAGCATAATATCAGTACCACGTCCTGCCATGTTTGTTGCAATTGTTACTGCTCCAAATTTTCCTGCTTGTGCTATTATTTCGGCTTCTTTTTCATGATATTTTGCGTTTAATACTTCATGCTTAATTCCTTCTTTTTTCAATATATTGCTTAATTTTTCAGATTTTTCTATTGAAACTGTACCAATTAATACTGGTTGTCCTTTTTCATGACTTTCTTTTACACTTTGTACTATTGCATTAAATTTTGCTTTTTCATTTTTATAAATTGCATCATTTAAATCTTTTCTTATCATTGGCTTATTTGTTGGAATTGAAATTACATCCAAATTATAGATTTCTTCAAACTCTGCCTCTTCTGTCATTGCAGTACCTGTCATACCTGACAATTTATCATACATTCTAAAATAGTTTTGGAATGTGATTGTTGCAAGTGTTTTTGACTCATCTGCAATTTTTACACCTTCTTTTGCTTCAATTGCTTGATGTAATCCATTATTATATCTTCTTCCATACATAATACGTCCTGTAAATTCATCAACAATTAAGACTTCTCCATCTTTTACGATATAATCAATATCTTTTTTCATTACTCCATGTGCTCTTAATGCTTGATTTACATGGTGAACAAGTGTTGAATTTTCTATATCATTAAAGTTCTCTAAATGGAATGTTTCTTCTGCTTTCTTAATTCCCTTTTGTGTTAATGATGCAGATTTTGCTTTTAAATCAACTATATAATCATAATTTTCATTATCTTCTGCTTGTGCTTCATCTTTTACATCTTCTTCTACAATTACTTTTGGTGTTAATCTTTTTACAAAATCATTTGCTTTTTTATATAAATCTGATGATGTATTTGCACTACCTGAAATTATAAGTGGTGTTCTAGCTTCGTCTATTAATATAGAATCGACCTCATCGACGATAGCATAGTTTAATTCTCTTTGAACTCTTTGTTCTTTGTGAATTACCATATTATCTTTTAGGTAATCAAATCCGTACTCGTTGTTTGTTCCGTATGTTATATCGCATTCATATTGTTTTCTTCTTTCTTCTGGACTTTGTCCGTGAACTATAACCCCTACAGTAAGTCCTAAGAATTCGTAAACTTTTCCCATTTCCTCTTTATCACGTTTTGCTAAGTAATCATTTACTGTAACAACATGTACACCTTTACCTTCAAGGGCATTTAAGTAAACTGGAGCAGCCGCAACTAACGTTTTACCTTCACCAGTTTTCATTTCCGCTATTCTACCT
>ERZ827168.4331-NODE-4331-length-13128-cov-6.235983_pt1 | contig 13128 bp, 13 predicted proteins | sample MGYA00519868_ERZ827168 | MGnify/ENA primary metagenome ERZ827168 (study PRJEB31778, sample SAMEA3449271) | human gut metagenome | biome: human gut; feature: human-associated habitat; material: faeces | place: United Kingdom | collected 2010/2012 ...
CCGGCTTCCGCTATGCCGAGTTCAACAACCTCCAGTCCGTCAAGGACATCATGGACGAGTACGTCTGCGCGATCCTGACCGAGCCCGTTCAGGGCGAGGGCGGCGTGCGTCCCGCTTCCCAGGAGTTCCTGCAGGGTCTGCGTGACCTGTGCGACGAGAAGGGCATCCTCCTCATGTTCGACGAGGTTCAGGTCGGTTCCGGCCGTACCGGCAAGCTCTTCGCGCACCAGAACTACGGCGTGGAGCCCGATACCTGCTCCATGGCAAAGGCTCTCGGTTCCGGCGTGCCCATCGGTGCTGTCTGCGCCCGCGGTGATGCTGCCAAGACCCTGACGCCCGGCACCCACGGCTCCACCTTCGCCGGCGGTCCTCTCGCCTGCGCGCTCGCTGCCACCACGCTCGACGTGATGATCAACGACGGCGTCATCGAGAACTCCCGCAAGATGGGCGAGTACTTCCGTGACCAGATGCACAAGGTCATCGAGAAGAACCACCCCAACGCGGTCAACGAGATCCGCGGCCTCGGCCTGATCGACGGTATCCAGCTCAATCATCCCACCGGCCAGCCCGTTGTCGACCTGTGCTTCAAGGACAGCAACGTTCTCATCAACAACACCAACGGCAACGTGCTGCGCTTTGTCCCGCCGCTGATCGTTACCGAGAAGGAAATTGACATCGTCATCAAGGCAGTCGATGATGCCATGACCAAGCTCGGCTGGTAAAAACAGGATACGATCCTCGCATTTCTTGCCTGCGAGGCTGGCATGGCACGGGTAAATACCCGCGCCGTGCCGGAAAGTATACACGACCTCATCCCCGGCCTGCCGATGGGGGATCGGTGGGCCGGAGAGCGAGGTATTTTCTGCATTTTGCAGAGTGCAATCCCACCCTTATGTGTTGTGCTGCTGTAAAATTAAAAGGAGGAGTGCTATCCAAGATCTGCATTGGTAGATACCACGAGAATTGAAGAAGAAAAGGCATTACCGTAAAACTGCGTTCACCATTCAAAAACAACTTGCTATTTTTGCGATACTGTGCTAAAGTATGTGCATAGATATCCATGCAAGTAGCAAAGTGACCCCCAAAATTTCGAAAGGTTGGTAACACTATGAGTAAGGAAAAGAGAATGCCCAAACTAGGGGAAGCCCTGTTGACACTGGCAGTTCTGGTCGCCGCTCTGGCGGTCGGTATTATCATCTTTGGTGTCGACCCGCATGTACCCATGTTTGTCGGCGTGATGGCTGCCGCAATCATGGCACTGCATCTCGGCTACAAGTGGGATGAAGTTGAAAAGTCCATGATGGACGGCATCTACAAAGCATTGCAGTCCATCTGCATCTTGATCATCGTCGGTATCCTGATCGGCGTGTGGATCAATGCGGGCGTTGTGCCTACGATGATCTACTACGGCCTGAAAGTCCTGAAACCCGCGATCTTCTTCATTGCCTGCGTTCTGATCTGCTCCATCACCTCACTCGCCACCGGCACCTCCTGGGGCACGATGGGTACGATGGGCGTTGCCCTGATGGGTATCGGCTTCGGTCTCGGCATGAGCCCCGGCATGACCGCCGGTGCGGTTCTCTCCGGCGCCTACTTCGGCGATAAGATGAGCCCGCTGTCCGATACGACGAACCTTGCTCCCGCCATGGCCGGTACGGACGTGATCACCCACGTCAAGGCCATGATCCTGCCCACTGCGATTACTTATGGCATTACCTTGGTATTCTTTGGCGTCCTCGGTGCTGTGCAGTATCACGGCGGCGACGCAGATATGTCCCGCGTGATTGAGTTCTCCAACGCGCTGAACGCTGCGGAGGGCGGTATCTTCAACATCAACCCTGTGCTGCTCCTGCCTCCGGTCGTCGTTATCGTGGCAGTTGCCCTGAAGGTTCCCGCGATCCCCGGCATTACCCTCGGTATTGTTGTCGGTGCCATTCTGGGTCTCATCTTCCAGCCTGAGGCCTGCACGCTTGGTACCATCTTCGATTATGGTAAGAACGGCTACTACTTCTCCGAGGAAGCACTCGCCATGTTCGAATCCACCCTGTCTCCTGAAACGAGCTACACCATGACGAGACTGCTCGAAAGCGGCGGTATCATGGGTATGATGTCCTCCGTCTCCATGACGATCATCGCCATGATGTTCGGCGGTATCATGGAGGAGACCCACCAGCTCGAGGTCATCGTCAACTCCCTCAAGAAGTTTGCCAAGGGCCCTGCGGCTCTCGTTGGCCTGACCGAAGTGACCTGCGTTCTCTCCAACGCCACCATGCCCGAGCAGTACATCTCCATCGTGGTTCCCGGCCGTATGTATGCCGAGGAGTATCACAAGATGGGCGTGCACCCGGCGGTTCTGTCCTCTGCTCTTGAGGGCGCCGGTACCGTTACCTCCGCTCTGATCCCCTGGAACACCTGCGGTGTGTTCATTAAGGATACCCTGAACATCGCTCCTTGGGGCGTCGGCGGTTACGGTCCCTGGGCCATCTTCAACTGGCTCATGCCCATCATCAACTGGCTGTGCGTGCTGATCGGCTGGACGCTCAAGGATCTTGCCGGTAAGCCCTTCAAGAAGGCTAAGAAGGCTGCGAAGTGAGCACCTGACAGAAACATAATCCCAAACAGTACGCAAACCTCTTAATAAGGAAATACAATTATGACAATGAATCGGAATCTGTATCCCTGTGTGGAATTCGATCTCGATCTATTGGCAGAGAATCTGGCAGCGCTCGTAGAGCGCTGCCATGATTCTCTCATCGAGGTCGCCGGCGTCGTGAAGGCAGTGTCCGCACTGCCTGAGATCGTGCGCGTTTATGAAGAAAGCGGCGTGAAGTTTATTGCCACGTCGCGCGTGAGTCAGCTGCGCATCATGCGCGAGGCGGGACTCACCAAAAAACCGCTGATGCTCATTCGCATTCCCATGCTTTCGGAGCTTCCGGACGTGGTGGAGCTGAGCGACATCAGCCTGCAAAGTGACATCACCGTGCTGCGCGCACTCAACGAAGAGGCGAAGCGGCAGAATAAAATACATGAAGTGATCCTGATGATGGACCTCGGCGATCTGCGCGAGGGCTTCTGGAATGAAGAGGACGCGCTGGACGCTGCACTTGAGGTGGAAAATAAGCTCAAAAACCTGCGCCTTGCGGGTGTGGGCGTGAACTTGAGCTGCTACGGCTCCGTTGTGCCGACCAAGCGAAATATGCAGGCGCTCGTCAGTCTGGCGGCAGACATTGAGCACGAGATCGGAAGACCTCTCGACTATATCAGCGGCGGTGCATCCACCTCGGCCTATATGGCAATGAACGGCACGATGCCCTATCGCATCAATCTGCTGCGTCTCGGCGATATCGGGCTTCGCGGAGAGTCGGACAATTTCTCCCCTGATTTCTTACATAAGGACGTGCTAACGATTAAGGCTGAGGTTATCGAGTGCCGCGACAAACCGAGCTTTCCGGTCGGTGAGTTGGGTGTAAATGCCTTCGGCGAGGTGGGTCATTATGAAGACCGCGGCATTCGCCGCCGTGCGATCGTTGCCATGGGGCGCGTGGACTACGGCAACTGCTTTGACCTTGTGCCTCGCATGGAGGGCGTTGAGGTCATCGGTGCCTCGTCCGACCACACGATCCTCGACGTTGAGAATGTGAAGGACAAGATCCACGTCGGCGATGTGCTGGAGTTTGGCATCAAGGCCTATGGCCCGATGGCCTATCTTACACACAGTGACGGGGTCCGCGTGGTATGCAAGGGTGGAAAAGCAAACACCTGAACAAAACGAGAAAGAGAGAAACAACAGTATGCCGACGGTGAGTGAATTTTGGGACGGCCGCGCGCAGAATTACGATGCGCAAGTCGGCGCCAGTTATGCGAAAGCCTATGAAATGACGGCGGATCGCTTCAAACAATATCTCAAGCCGACGGACACTGTGTTGGACTTTGCCTGCGGAACGGGGATCGTGACGCTGGCGGTTGCGCCCGTGGTCAAGTCCGTGCGCGCGATCGACGTTTCCGGCGAAATGGTGCGCCGCGCGCAGGAAAAAATCGAAGCGCAGGGAATGGAGAATGTGACCGTTACGCAGACGGATCTGTTTGACACCTGCCTTGCGGAGGAGAGCTTTGACGCGGTGCTGGCCTGCAATGTGCTGCTTTACATCAAGGATCGTGCCGCGGCGCTTGCGCGCATCCGCGCGCTGCTCAAACCGCAGGGAATGCTGCTTCTGGTGTCGGATTGCTTGGGCGAGGGCATCACGCGCGAGCGCATGACGAAATGGTTCGAGTACAAGACCGGCAAGCGGCCCTATGTTTCCTTCGATACGATGCGATCGCTGGAAAGGGAAGTCGCCAACGCGGGATTTTCCGTGCTGGCGAGGGAGAACCTGTTTCCTGCGCCGCCGAACCTTTTCCTTGCGGCAAGAAAAGAATAAAAGAAGAACCGCTTACCAAGTAAGCGGTTCTTCTTTTATGCGATTTTATGCGGCAGCTTATCAAGGAGCCTGCCGCCGTAGCGGAAGGTCAGCTCGCCAATGAGCAGCCCCAGCAGTGCAGCGATCAGCACGTCGCTCGGGAAGTGAACATAAAGATACAGGCGGGAGAGTGCGATGAGCACTGCGAGCGGAATGGCCGCATAGCCGAAGCGACGGTCGGTTTTCGTCAGGATCGTTGCGGCGATCGTCGAGGACAGCGTGTGCCCCGAGGGGAAGGAATAATCCGTCGGTGAGGCGATCAGCAGCCGCACGGATGGATCGAGCCAACAGGGACGCGGCCGCGCAACCAGATTTTTGAGCACAATGTTGCCGACAAGCAGTCCTGCGAGCAGACCCATCAGCACGAGCGCACCCTGACGGCGGTACTTTTTGCTGCACAGCAGAGCCAGCCCCGCAAGGATCCAGATGATGCCGGCGTTGCCGAGCATCGTGAGCTTCGGCACCACAGCGTCCAGATACGGGCAGGCGATCGTGTTTTGGATCCAGTGCAGAATGCCCCAGTCAAACGCCATGGATTGGTATCTCCTTTTTCAGATTTGGCAGCTTCCTTATTTGTGCAGCAGCGGGGAGAGCGGCTTGTAGATGAGGAAGCACAGCGCCACGTCGATCATACCCTTGGCGAAAGTAAAGGGCATGTTAAAGACCATCAGGCACTCAAGAAGACCGTTGGTCGAGGGACGAATGGCCTGATACATGCCGATGATCGCCTCGAGCGGCAGATTGTAGCACACAACATAGGCGGGATAGACCACAAAGAAGTTGAAGGGGACGGACAGCACTGCCATCAGCAGCGCGCCGGTGAGCGCACCGACGAGCGCTCTCTTGCGAGACTTCTTTTTCTGATAGATGAAGCCTGCGGTGAAGGAAAATACGCTGCCCATGATAAAGTTGAACAGCTCTCCCACATAGGCGGAAGACGTGCCGTGCAGCACGGAGAACAGCACGTTCTTGAGCAGCGTTACAACGACGCCGTAGACGGGGCCGAGCGAGAACGCCGCAAGCAGTTCGGGGAGATCGGAGATGTCGAGCTTGACGAAGGCGGGGATGAGCGCGGGGATCGGGAACTCGATGAACATCAGCAGGAACGCGACGGTCGAGAGCATGGCGGTCACCGTGAGCTTGTGGGTGCGGCTGACCGCGCGGGGGGTGGAGATGGCGCTGGCATTGGATTCGGACATAAAAATACACTCCTTTTTGTCATTTCCCCTGAAAGAACAAGTCTTCCAAGGTGCATGACGCAAAAGAGCGTGAAAATTGCGTGGTAAATCGCGCGCAGCACATCTTCTCTCATCCGGACTGTGACCGTCGGTACCGGAATTTCACCGGTTCGTGCGATAAAAAAATACCGCTTGCGGACTGTAACCGCCGGTGGGGAGTTTCACCCCGCCTCGAAGACAAGTGATTCAGTTGATAGCTTGAGTATACGACAAATTTTCAGTTTGTCAAGAGGGAAATGCTTTACAAGGGCGAACGAATGTTCTATAATGGAAAAAGAATGGGAGGCGATGCCAATGCGGGGAAAGCCCTGTTCCTGCGCGTTTACCGGCCATCGGCCGGGAAAACTGCCCTGGGGGGAAAATGAAAACGACCTTCGCTGCGTCGCGCTCAAGGCAAAGCTGCGCGCGGCGGTGGAGAGTGCCATTCACGAGGGAATGGAGCATTTTATCTGTGGCATGGCCGAGGGCTGCGACCTCTACTTTGCCGAGACCGTGCTCGCGCTGAAAAAGCACTACCCGCACGTCACACTCGAAGCAGCGATCCCCTGCCCTACGCAGGCGGACGGCTGGAGCGATGCGCAGCGATCGCGCTACCACGAGATTTTGCGGCGCTGTGACTATGAAACAATGGTGCAGCAGAGCTACACGCCGGGCTGCATGCAGCGGCGCAACCGCTACATGGTCGACCACGCGAGCCTGCTGATCGCCGTGAACGACGGACTGCGCGGCGGCACGCGCTCGACGATCGAATACGCCTTCAGGCGCGGCGTCAGCGTGCTGGATATCCCGCTGGAGTGAGGAGGAAGAAGCCATGCCCTTTGACTTCAAAAAAGAATATAAAGAATTTTACCTGCCGAAGGCAAAACCGGAGATTGTCACCGTGCCGCGCGCGAACTATATCGCTGTGCGAGGGCAAGGTGACCCGAACGAGGAAAACGGTGCGTATCAGCGCGCCATCGGTGTTCTCTACGCCGTGGCCTATTCGCTCAAAATGAGCAAGCGCGCGGGACACGAGATCGACGGTTTTTTCGACTATGTCGTGCCGCCGCTTGAGGGTTTCTGGCAGATGCCGGACACGGAGACGATCGACTACGGGCGAAAATCGGATTTTTGCTGGATCTCTGTCCTGCGTCTGCCGGACTTCATCACGAAAGCGGACTTCGACTGGGCGGTCGAGGCGGCGGCAAAGAAGAAAAAGCTCGACTGCTCGGCAGCGGAATTTCTGACCGTCGACGAGGGCCTCTGCGTGCAGATTATGCACGTGGGTTCGTTCGATGATGAACCGGAGTCCGTTGCGAGGATGGACGCATTTCTGCGCGAAAACGGATATAAAAACGACCTGAACGACGTCCGCCTGCACCACGAGATCTATCTCTCCGACCCGCGCCGCGTCGTGGCGGAAAAGCGGAAGACCGTTCTCCGCCACCCCATCAAAAAGGCTTGAAAAAAGAAAAAGAGTGCTCCCGCCTTGGCGGGAACACTCTTTTTTATGCATAAAGATCAAATGTCAAACACACCCATCACGGCAATGCCGATAACAACAAACAGGATCATCAGGTAATGCTTCCACGAGAGCTTTTCCTTGAGGAAGAGTCGGCTCCACAGCACGCTTGCCGCGCAGTAGGAGCTGATGATCGGCGCGGACATCGCAAGATGCTCCGTATCGGCGATGGCATAGATGTAGGCGAACTGACCGGCCGTTTCGCAGATGGCGCCGATGTACTTCGGCGCTTCGCGCTTGGGCAGCAGGCGATCTTTCTTGATGAAGACCACGTAGATAAAGCACAGAACGGCGGCAAACAGGAACGTCAGCTCGTAGGCGACGTTTGCGCTGCCCTCATTCAGCGTTTCGAGCACGCGGTTATCAGCAAAGGTGCCGGCGGCATCAAGCAGGCAGTAGGCGACCGGCAGGGCAAGAGCCAGGAAGCTCTTGGAATACTTGCGGTTGCCCTCGGCCTGACGGGCGGCGCGCAGCTCGGGGTCCTCCGTGGCGTCCACCACGCCGAGACCGATCGCGCCCACGCAGACGAGGATGATCGCGCCGATGGCGAGCGGGGAGTAGTCCTCGCCGCCGAGGAAGAGCAACGTCATCACGGCGACGAGCGCGCCGGAGGAGTTGCAGATCGGGGAAGAAACGGACAGTTCGATGTAGCGCAGTCCGAGGTATCCGAGTGTCATCGAGCCGATGTACAGCAGCGACACGGGCAGATACGTCAGAATGATGGAAAAGCTGATCTCCGCGCCGCCGATGAAGATCTCGTAAGCGGCGTGAAGACCCATCACCGTACCGACGGCGATGACCATCTTGAGGTGGGCGAGGTGATCGTCCTCACCCTGGCAGCCGATCTTGGAAAAGAGGTCGCTGCCGCTCCAGCAGAGCAGTGCGATCAGAGAAAGCCAGAACCACATATTGAATTGTTAAACTCCTTTGTTCTGTTGGATTTTTTGGTCAGATGAAAAAACAAACAGTACGCGGGGGCGGACGGCGGCGAAAATGCCGGTTTGTCAGCGGTGTTCTACGAATGAGCATATAAAAGCGGTATCCTTTTCGAAGGGGGGATTTTCGTTACGGCAGGGTGATGAGTCCGGCGTCGAGCATTTTTTGTAGCGACAGCAGCACGCCAAGCTTGGCGTGGTACCAGGTGAGGCCGCCCTGATAGTAGACGGCGTAGGGCTCGCGCACGGGGCCGTCGGCGGAGAGCTCAATGGAGCTGCCCTGCACGAATGCGCCCGCCGCCATGATGACGTCGGAATCATAGCCCGGCATCGGCGCGGGCACGGGGTCAACGTAGCTGTCCACCGCGGCGGCAGCCTGAATGCCCTTGCAGAAGGCGACCATGCCCTCGGGAGAGCCAAGCTCGACGCACTGGATGATGTCGTGGCGCGTCTCCTTGGAGGAGGGGACGACCGTGAAGCCAAGCTTTTCATAGCACGCCGCGACAAACACAGCGCCCTTGACCGCGCCGGAGACGACGTTGGGCGCAAGGAAGAAACCCTGGTACAGCGCGGGCATGAGGCCGAGGTTTGCGCCGACCTCCTGCCCGAGGCCGGGCGCGGAGAGGCGGTAGGCGCAGCGATCCACGCACTGCTGCGTGCCGCAGATGTAGCCGCCGATGGGGGCGAGACCGCCGCCGGGATTCTTGATGAGACTGCCGACGATCATATCCGCGCCGAAGTCGCTCGGCTCGTTCGCCTCGACAAATTCACCGTAGCAGTTGTCGACCATGATGACAACATCGGGGCGCAGCTTCTTGCAGAAGGCAACGGCTTCGCCGATGGCGTCGACGGAGATCGTCGGGCGCGGGCAGTAGCCCTTGGAGCGCTGAATGTGGATGAGCTTGGTCTTATCGTTCAGCGCGCGCTCGATGGCAGGAAAATCAAAGCCGCCATCGGGGAGAAGGTCGACCTGCGCGTAGGAAACGCCGTACTCCTTGAGCGAGCACGGGCTTTCGCGGATGCCGATGACCTCTTCGAGCGTGTCGTAGGGCTTGCCGGAGATGGCGAGCAGCTCATCGCCCGGCAGAAGGTTGGCGGAAAGCGCGATGGCCAGCGCGTGCGTGCCGCAGGTGATCTGCGGGCGGACGAGCGCGGCCTCGGTGTGGAAGGCGCTGGCGTACACGCGCTCTAAGTTGTCGCGGCCCTCGTCGTCGTAGCCGTAGCCGGTGGAGGCGGCAAAGTGCGTCGCGTTCACACGGTTTTCCTGCATCGCGGCGATGACCTTCACCTGATTGAGCTCGGCGATCTGCTCGATCTCGGCAAAGCGGGGCTTGAGCTCCTCAAGCACGGCCTCGCCGAAGGCAAGCACCTTTTCGCTCACACCGAGCGACAAATACATTTTATCTCTGTTCATTTCTCCTCCTCCGGCGTGTCGGGAAATGCAACGCCGTTGCATCGTAAAATAAACCGCAGCGGATAGTCGCGGTCGAGATAGTTGCGGCTGTACCATTCGTAGGTTGCGGCGGGAACTTGGCGCAGCTCGGGCGCTTCCGTGCGGAAAAGCTCAAAGGTCTGCCGGTCGCCCGAGAGCAGCGCGCCCAAAAGTTCGCCCTGCTGATCTTCATAGAGCCGAGTGAAGCAGGCGTCCATGATGAGGGCACAGGCACGTTCGTCGGTGGAACCGTAGTCCTCGCGATGGGAGAGCCAGTAGAGGAACTCACGCGGGTTGAGATCGAGGTGTGTTGTGACCTGCGAAAGCTTATAGAACGCAGTTCTGTCCTGTCGCTTCAAAACGTCGATAAGGTAGGCGACAAGCTGCTCGTCCAGCGCGATGCAGTCGCAGAAAACCTCAAAAGCGTGCTTGCCTGCGTCGGGGTCGGGCGCGGGCGATTCGCCCTCGCTCGGCTCGGGCAGATTATACGCCTCATGTTCCAAAAGCTCCATTTTCCTCACCTACAGTCCATAATCTTTAACAAAATATCACAGAGTGACGGAAAAATCAACAAAAAACAGGGGGGAAAGCCGCTAAATCCGACTTTCCTCCTGCAATTTCACCCGCAGCAGCGCGCAGTTTTTCTGCAACCGCCTATCCTGCGGCGCGAGGGACAGTGCCTTTTCCGCACAGCTGAGTGCGCGCTGCGTCTGCCCCGTGCGGTCATAGGCGAGCGAGAGCAGGTCGTAGGGGTAGCTTCCCCAGGCGAAGGGTTCGCAGATGTAGGTGCGCGGCCGCTCCGTGATCGTGAGCGCGCGGTTTACCATAAAAATAACGCCGTACCAGTTCTGCTGCGCGTAGAGCAGGTCTGCGAATTCAAGGTACGGCTCGCGCAGATATGGTGCTTCGGCAACGGCGCGGTGCAGCCAGAGTGCGGCCTCTTCGTCGCGCCCCAACTGCCGCAGGCAGCGCGCAATGTAGCGCATCGAGGCGCAGCGCTCATCACGCCAGACGGCACGCGGCATCGCAAGGTGTTCTTTCAGCACGGCGACGGCGCGCTCCCATTCGCCGCGAAACATATATTCCCGCCCAAGGTAGTGGCGGTTGCGGTCGTTGTCCGGCTCTTCGCGCACCGCAAGCTCCAGAAGCGGCAGATACTGCCCGCGCGATTTGCTGGGGTCGGGATGGTGGTCGAGTTGCACACCCTCAGCGTCAACAAACTGCTCTGTACCCTCGCCGGTGTATTCCAGCACCTCATGCACCGCGCCCTTCCAGCGGTAGCAGCCGTTTTTGTGGATCTTATCCGCCCAGAACACGCAGCCCTCGCGCCCATCGGGGAGGAAGCTCCATGTGTAGCGGTAACGAGCGCGCGTTGTGTCCGGCCGCCACGCTTCCTCCAGCTTTTTGCGCCAGCCGGGGCGGAACTGCTCGTCAAGGTCAATGCAGCAGCAGAGGTCGGCGGTCTTTGGGATGAGCGTCAGCGATTCGTTGCGCGCTGTATCAAAGCGCCACGGCGCGATGATCTTCTGCGAAACATGCGCGCCGCGGGCGCGCAGCTTTTTGACCGTATCGTCCGTCGAGCCAGTGTCGAGCACACAGACGTCGTCCGCTTCGGACGCGGAGTCCATGAAACGCTCAACAAATTGCGACTCATTTTTGCAGATGGCGTAAACACAGATTCGGTAGGAAATGGGGATCACCTTCTTATTTTATATGTATGGCGGCGCGGCGTGCGCCGCACCGCCTTTGCTTAGGTTGCGAGCAGACCTGCCGCGCGCAGGTTTGCAAGCAGTGTGTTGAACTGCGTGACGCTATCCTCGGTGCCTGTTGCATCTGCGACTGCCGCGGCTACGCGCGTATCTGCGGGACCGGCGGGCCCCTGCGGCCCGGTGGGGCCGATCGGCCCTTGCGCTCCGTCGCTGCCGACAAGACCTTGCGGACCGGCAGGACCGGCAGGCCCTTGCGGTCCGGTAGGGCCGACAGCACCCGCTGCACCGACCGCGCCGACAGGCCCCTGAGGCCCGGTGGGACCAATGGGACCCTGAGGCCCGGCTGCACCGGCAGGTCCCGCGGGGCCTACGGCACCGGTCAGTCCCTGCAAGCCCTGAGCGCCTTGCGGACCGGCGGGCCCGGTCGGGCCGGTTGCACCGACTGCACCGGCGGGGCCTTGCAGCCCTTGCACGCCCTGCGGCCCCGTGGGACCGATCGGACCGGGTACACCTTGGATCCCTTGTACGCCCTGCGGCCCCGTCGGCCCCTGCAGATACTGCGGCGGAAAGACCGGCGGGAACGGCGAGGGGCAGGGAGCAGGGCAGGGCGGCGGACAGCATGGCTTTGCGCAGCCGTACGAATTCTGAAAACGATTCATCAAAATACCCTCCTTCTAAAGCTCGGGGCAGGAAAACTCCTGCGTTTCATTCTATGCGCGCCCGACGAGGAGGTGAGCGCAAGGGAATGTGCACGTTTTGTGAACAATTGGGAAAAAACTTGCAACAGATGGGGCGGTATGCTAACATACTGTAATATGTTCAGCAACAGGAGGATGTCATGCAGAAGAAATTGCTTATCCCGATCCTTGTGGTACTGGTAATAGTCATCGTGCTGATAACGCGAGGCTGCGGGAAGAAAGATACAAAGCAGGAAGCCCGACAGGAAGAACCGCAGGATACGGTGGCTGATCTATTTGACGATGCGAGCGCTGCGGGGAATGATGTCCGCGCGCAGTTCGGCACGATGACAGCTGACGAAAACGGCGGCGTTGATATCACCGTCGAAGCAGATGGCACGCAGACGACCTATACCTATACAGACGTTGCGTCTGACGCGTGGTATGCTGATGCGGTCAACTATGTTGTTTCGACCGGTGTGATGAGCGGCGATGATGCGCAAAAACTCTTTCAGCCGGAGTACGGCGTGGAGCGGTATTTGTTTTCGGTGATCATGTACCGTTTTGCCGGCGGCACGCCGACGGAAACGGATGCGGCCTTCAGTGATCTCACCGGTGAGGAATGGTACTATGACTACGTCAAGTGGATGGTTGGCGAGGGATTGATGGGCGGCAACGGCGGAGCGTTTGATCCCAACAGCTTTCTTTCCTGTGAACAGGCGATCATTGTGCTCTACCGCCTGGCGGGCGAGCCGGCGGTTTCCGGGACGCTTGATGGCTATCCCTATGCGCCCAAGGTTTCGGAAAGCGGAAGAGATGCAGTCACCTGGGCGTGGAACAATGGGCTCATTACGGAGAAGGAATGCGTCTGGTATCCGACACAGGCCGTCAGCCGTGCGCAGGTCGCGCTTTTGCTGATGCGATATGACGCGCTGATCGGTCGAAATGCAGCATAAGTAAAATTCTTGCGGGTGTTCTGTAAAAACAGAATGCCCGCAAACCATTGAAAACAATTACCTTTTTGCGGATTGTAAAGAGCGTGAGAAAGAAAGCGTCGAAATATCTGAAAAAGGTGTTGACAAACGATAAGGTACGTGCTAAGATAACACCTGTTCCGCGGTTGAAGCGTGCACCTTGTAAATTAAACAACGAAACTTTGACAAGCACCAGATGAAAAAC
>ERZ827168.4334-NODE-4334-length-13114-cov-4.273528_pt1 | contig 13114 bp, 12 predicted proteins | sample MGYA00519868_ERZ827168 | MGnify/ENA primary metagenome ERZ827168 (study PRJEB31778, sample SAMEA3449271) | human gut metagenome | biome: human gut; feature: human-associated habitat; material: faeces | place: United Kingdom | collected 2010/2012 ...
CATTGTTAGCGGCGGCATGGTTTCCACGGTGAATCTCATCATCGGCATTGTGGTGGCCATGCTGGTGGCCATGGTGCTGCTGGGCGGCATCAAGCGCATTGGCAGCGTAAGCGAGCGCCTCGTGCCCTTTATGGCGCTGTTTTACATCGTGCTGGCGGTGGGCGTTGTGGTGCTGAATCTCCCACGTTTCCCGCTGGTGCTGGAAGCTATTTTTGTCGGTGCCTTCAACCCGGCGGGGCTGACGGCCTCGGAGATCGAAGCCGTCTCCTATACGCTGGCCGATGGCGAGACCGTGACCCTGAAAGCAAACTCGGAGCCTGCGGCAGAGAGCGGCAGCAACGCCTACCAGACTGTCTGGCGGCTGGCGGGGGATACCGCCGCAGACCTCGACGAGACAAAGGTGGATGCCATCCTCTCGGCGCTCTGTGCCTATGTCTCGGCACAGGCAACAGATGCCGACCCGGCGGCGTATGGTTTTGAGGCCCCGCTGGTAACAGCAGAGGTCGCCACAGCCGATGGCACAATAAATCTGACCTATGCCATGGGGACAGACGGCTGTTACCTGATGGTGGAAGGCGACAGCTCCGTTTATACGGTGGATGCCAGTGTGGTGAGTGCGCTTTTGTACCCCGCAGATCAGCTGAAAGCAGAATAAAACGTTTCACTCCCGCGCTGTGCGAATTCTTGGTACAGCGCGGGATTTTTTTGCGCCGGATGTAAAGTTTCGGCAAACCTCGACAGAGTGATTGACATTTCAGTTCGGATTGTTTATGATAGGCGATGACAGGGCAGAATAACTGCACAATATTACGGATGTCATGGATGTTGTGCGGGGCTGGGTCGCCCTGGTACGAAGGATGGGGTGGATGCCCTGTCTTTTTTCGTATCTGAGTTTAAGGAGGAAAAGTAAAAAATGGACAACTCGGTGATCGTTTCACTGCGGGATATCGTGGTGGAATTTGATGGTCAGCGCATTCTGGATGGGCTGAACCTCGACATCCATGACAAAGAGTTTGTGACGCTGCTGGGACCCTCCGGCTGCGGCAAGACCACCACCCTGCGCATGATCGCAGGCTTTGAAAGCCCCGACGAGGGCGAGATCTATCTGGGTGACGAGGCCATCAACGAGCTGACGCCCAACAAGCGGGACACCGCCATGGTGTTCCAGAGCTACGCTCTGCTGCCCCACTACAACGTATTCGACAATGTGGCCTACGGCCTGAAGCTGCGCAAAGTCCCCAAGGACGAGATCAAGGAGCGGGTTACCCGCATTCTGGAGCTGGTGGAGCTGTCCGGCATGGAAGCGCGTATGACGAACCAGCTTTCCGGCGGTCAGCAGCAGCGTGTCGCCATTGCGCGCGCCCTCGCAAACGAGCCGAAGGTGCTTCTCCTCGATGAGCCGCTTTCCGCGCTCGATTTAAAGCTGCGCAAGGATATGCAGAACGAACTCAAAAAAATCCAGCAGGCCATCGGCATCACGTTCATTTTCGTCACGCACGACCAGGAGGAAGCGCTCTCCATGAGTGACACGGTCGTCGTCATGGATAAGGGCGAAATTCAGCAGATCGGCTCGCCGATTGACATCTACAACGAACCGAAAAACGCCTTCGTTGCGGACTTCATCGGCGAAAGCAATATCCTCGACGGCACCATGATCGAAGACTACCTCGTCGAGGTCGCCGGTCAGCGCTTCAAGTCGCTCGACAGCGGCTTCGGCAAAATGGCCCCGGTCGACGTCGTCATCCGCCCGGAGGATATCGACATCGTGCCCACCGGCTCCGCCGCCGCACACATCAACGGCGTCGTCACCAGCGTCACGTTTAAGGGCGTACACTATGAGATTATCGTCGATGTTGACGGCTTCAAGTGGATGATCCAGACGACCGACAGCGCCAATGTCGGCGATAAGATCGGCCTTGCGCTCACGCCGGACGACATTCACGTCATGGCGAAGTCCGTTTACTCCGGCACTATGGGCGATTACAGCACGTTCAGTGACGAAATGGGGGAAGCGCTCCAGGAGGAGGGCAGCGAACATGAGGACTAAACTCATCTCTGCCCCATACACGATCTGGATGACGCTGTTCATCATCGTGCCCATGGGTCTTGTGGCATTCTTTGCCTTTACCGATAAAAGCGGCGCTTTTACGTTAGATAACATCGCGCGCGTCGGCCAGTATTCCAACGTCTTCCTGCGTTCCATCTGGCTCGGCGCACTCGCAACGTTTATTTCGCTTCTGCTCGGCTACCCGCTCGCGTATACCATCGCCAAAGCGGCGCCGAACCGCCAGAACTTCCTCATTTTGCTCATCATGCTGCCCATGTGGATGAACTTCCTGCTGCGCACCTACGCATGGATGTCCCTCCTTGAGGATAACGGCCTCATCAACAATATGCTCGCCGCCGTCGGTCTGCCGCGCATCCACATGATCAACACCGCGGGCGCAGTCGTCCTCGGCATGGTGTATAACTACATCCCGTACATGATCCTGCCCATTTACTCTGTGCTCACCAAAATCGACAACAGTGTCATCGAAGCTGCGCAGGATCTCGGTGCAAACAACCGCAATGTCTTCCTTAAAGTTGTCCTGCCCATGAGCATGCCCGGTGTCATTTCCGGCGTTACCATGGTGTTCGTGCCCGCTGTTTCCACATTTATTATCTCTAAAATGCTCGGCGGCGGCGGAAACCTGCTCATCGGCGACCTCATCGATATGCAGTTCCTCGGCTCGGCGTATAACCCGAACCTCGGCTCTGCCATTTCACTTGTCCTCATGGTCATCATTCTCATCTGCATGGGCATCATGAACCAGTTCGACGACGGTGAAAATGTGGGAGGAGGTATGATTCTGTGAAAACGGCTTCCAAAGTCTACACGGCGCTCATCTTCATCTTTCTTTACGCGCCCATCATCGTGCTCATCATCTTCTCGTTCAACGATACGGATACCGCAAGCCGCACCCAGTTTTCCGGCTTTACACTGCGCTGGTATCAGCGCCTGTTTGAGGACCGCTATATTCTGGAGGCGCTGCTCAATACATTGATCATCGCCGTCGTTTCCGCGTTTGCTTCCACTGTACTCGGCACCATGGCGGCGGTCGGCATCAACCGCATGAAGCGTATGCCGAAAAAGGTCATGATGAACATCACCAATTTTCCCATGGTCAACCCGGAAATCGTCACCGGTGTTTCCATGATGCTTCTGTTCGTCGCGGCAGTCAGCCTGTTCGGCGGCAAAAGCCTCGGCATGGCGTCGCTCATTATCGCGCACATCACGTTCTGCCTGCCGTATGTCATCCTGTCCGTTCTGCCGAAGCTGCGCCAGATGAACCCGAACCTCTTCGAGGCCGCGCAGGATCTCGGCTGCCCGCCGGTACGCGCGTTCTTTAAAGTCGTGCTGCCGGAGATCATGCCCGGCATCGTCACCGGCATGATCATGGCGTTCACGCTCTCCATCGATGATTTCGTCATCAGCTACTTCACAAGCGGCACCACGCAGACGCTGCCCATCTACATTTATTCCATGACGAGAAAGCGCATCTCCCCGGAGATCAACGCGCTTTCCACCGTGCTCTTTGTGTGCATCATGCTCTTGCTCATCATCATCAATGTCCGCCAGGGACGTGAAGAGCGCCGTGCCAAAAAGGCAGAAAGGGAGCGTGCCTGATGAAAAAGAAATTTTTTGCCGTCTTTTTTGCGCTTCTGGTGCTCTGCACCGCAGTTGTGCCCGTCTTTGCCGATGAAGCCGACGGCTGGGATTTTTCCGAAGAATACCCCACCGCAGAGCCCACCGGTGTGACCATCAATGTCTACAACTGGGGCGAGTATATTTCAAACGGCACCGAGGGCTCGCTGGATGTCAATGCCGAGTTCACCCGTCGCACCGGCATCGAGGTCAACTACACCACGTTCGACAGCAACGAGTCGCTGTACTCCAAACTCGCAGGCGGCGGCGCAAGCTACGATGTCATTGTCCCGTCCGATTACATGATCTCAAAGCTCATGAACGAGAACATGCTCGCGGAGCTGGATTTCAGCAACATTCCGAATTTCGAGTACGTTGACGAGCAGTTCCGAAACCCCGATTACGACCCCGAAAACAAATTCTCCGTGCCGTACACATGGGGCACCGTCGGCCTGTTCTATAATACCGATTATGTCACCGAGCCCGTCACCAGCTGGTCTATTTTGTGGGACGAGCAGTACAGCGGCAAGATTTTGATGTTCGATAACCCGCGCGATGCGTTCGCCATCGCACAGGAGCGCCTCGGCTTCTCCCTCAATTCCACCGACGAAAGCGAGTGGGAGCAGGCGGCTATGCTTTTAAAGGAGCAGAAGCCCCTCGTACAGGCGTACGTCATGGATCAGATTTTTGACAAAATGGAAAGCGGCGAAGCATGGCTTGCACCGTACTATTCCGGCGATGCCGGCACGCTTGTTGAAAACAACGAAAACATCAAGTTCATCGTCCCGGAAGAGGGCACGAACTACTTTGTCGATGCCATGTGCATTCCGGCAACGGCTGAGCACAAAAAAGAAGCCGAACTGTACATCAACTTCATGTGTGACCCCGAAATTTCCGGTGCGAACATGGATTTCGTTGGCTACGCCACCCCGGAGACCGCCGCGAAAGACTATCTTGATCCCGACGCCGTCGCAAATCCCATCTACTACCCGGATCAGGATGTGCTCGACCGCACCGAGGTCTTCGTCAATCTCCCGAGCGAGACGAGCAATCTGCTTGACACGCTCTGGGCAGAGGTCAAAATGGGCGGCCCCGGCCAATCCGCGGTTCTCATCGCCATCATCTTAGTCTTCCTCGCAGTCTACATCGCCATCATCATCTGGAAAAAACAAAAGCGCAAGCGCGAGATGATGTAACAACTGCGTAAATAGAAGTATACTGAAAGCTCTTCGGAAATCATTTTCGGGGAGCTTTTTCTCTGTCTGGGCGTTTTATCAAAAGGCTTCGCTTTTTTAGGAAACCCATGCAACTGGGTTTCCTAATTTTGGTGTAGGCAAAAGGTGTTTTGTCGGCTGTGGACGACGACTTAGGGCGCTGCCCTAAGGACCTGCAAGCTTTTGAAAAAGCTTGCGCAAAACTTTTTGCGTTCTTAGCGTCTTGCAATTTCCTCTGCACCTCGGTATAATGTGGTTAGATTCAAAACAGAAAGCAAGGATGAAAAAACCATGAAAATTCAGAATGTTTCGGATGCCGCTTTTAAAAAGTACGGCAAAGTCATCACGGGGCTCGATTGCTCCGACATTATCGCCGCCATGGCGGAAACGCCCTGCCCGGAAAACGTCGTCTATGTGCCCGGTGCAGAGTCTCTCGAAAGCTGCGCGTCTGCCAAAGACATCGCCTACACGCTCTACGGCGGCATGCCTGTGCAGATCGGCTACTGCAACGGCAATAACCATAAGTTGAACGGTCTCGAATATCACCGCGATAGTGAAGTAAACATCGCCGTCACCGACCTCATCCTGCTCATCGGCTCCGAGCAGGACATCGAAAACGGCAAGTACGATACGTCTAAGGTCGAAGCGTTCCTCGTGCCCGCCGGCACCGTTATCGAGGTTTACGCCACCACGCTGCACTATGCGCCGTGCAATGCAAACGACGGCGGCTTCAAGTGCGTCGTCGCGCTGCCGAAGGGTACGAACACCGACATCGAAAAGCGCGCGCCGAAGACCGAGGAAGACAAAATGCTTTTCGCCCGCAACAAGTGGCTGCTTATGCACCCGGAAGCGGCAGAAGAGGGTCAGTACGTCGGCCTTGTCGGCGAAAACATCTGCGTTTGATTTGCGTAGAACGCCGTAAAACCGAACAACCGGGGCATACCGCACGGCACGGTGCAGTATGCCCCTTTTCGCTCAAAATCTATCCATAATAAGGGGGAGACCCATGACATTTTATGATCTGCTCTGGTATTTTACCATTTATTCGTTTTTAGGCTGGTGCTCGGAGGTCATTTTTGCCACCGTCACCACCGGCAAGTTCGTCAACCGCGGCTTCTTAAACGGCCCCGTGTGCCCCATCTACGGCTTTGGCATGTCGCTCGTGTTGCTCGTTTTGCTGCCGTTTTCGGATAACATCCCCTTGCTGTTTATCGGCGGCGCGCTGCTCACCAGCGCCATCGAGCTTGTCAGCGGTTGGGCGCTCAAAAAATTCTTCCACACCACGTGGTGGGACTATTCCAACCAGCCCTTCAACCTCGGCGGCTATATTTGCTTAAAATTCAGCATCCTCTGGGGCCTGTGTGTCGTCGTCGTCATTCGCATTGTTCATACGGCTATCGCGTCGCTCGTGCACTGGATTCCCTTCACGCTCGGCGTAATTCTGGTCGGTATTTTCATCGCGCTGTTTATCACGGATACCATCGTCACCGTGCTTACCATCCGCAAGCTCAACGAAAAGCTCACCGTCATCAACGATATGTCCGCGCGTCTGCGCAAAGAGAGCGACGCCATCTCGAACGGCCTCGGTCGCCTGACGCTCCTTGCAGACGAGAAGATCACCGAGCAGAAGCAGGAGTTCGACGAAAAAACCCGCCCTGTCCTCGAAGAGAAGCTTCAGGCACAGCGCGCTCAGCTTTCGGAGAAGTACGAAGAATACCGTGCGTCGCTGGAAGACCGCCGTGTGAAAGCACAGAAGTCTGCCGAAGACCTCCGTGCCCAGTGGAACAGCGTTACCTCCAAGCTCCAGCGTCACACCCAGCGCCGTTTGCTGCGCGCCTTCCCGACCATGAAAAACGACCGCGCAGACGAAGCACTGCGCCGCTTGCGTGCGTGGATGGATGAAAAGAAGGAAAACTGATGCGTCGCTATGTGGAAAACGTTCCGCCCTCGCTCACGCAAAAGGAGCTGCATGACCGTGCCTACGCACTTTTGTATCGCGTCTTAAAGGACGAGTGGGGCATTGCATTGCCCGTTGTGGAAAAAACTCCGCTCGGCAAGCCGTATTTAAAAGGGGAGAACATGCCCCATATCAGCCTGAGCCACACTAAGGGCATCGTCTGCTGCGCCGTATCGTGGAAAAATGTCGGCATCGATGCCGAATATCCCCGCCGCGTGCGGGGGAGTGCCGCAGAGCGCGTCTGTACGCCCGCAGAGCTTCGGGATATACAAAGCAGCCCCAATCCCGCCGCGCGCTTTCTGGCGTACTGGACGCTCAAAGAGAGCATCTCCAAGTGCCGCGGCACCGGCCTTTCGGAATCGTTCCAAAACTACGAGATCACCTTTCAAAACGGCATGCCGCATCTTAACGGCTACACGCTCTTTTTCGAGCAGTACGGCGTGCATTTTCTCGCCGCCGCCGAGGAAGCATAAAGCATAGCCGCCCCGCATACCTATGACCGAAAAGAAAGTCTTACCCGGTTTTCTGCGGTGAAAGGTGGCAGCAATATGATTGTATCGCTCGGCGCGAACAAAAAACGAATTTTGGCGGTGCTTGTGCTCATCGCCATAGCCGTCAGCGCATTTTTCCTCATCCCGCGCGGCGAAAAGCGGCAGACATTCCCCGGTATGACGGGGGAGGAGCGCCTCGCGTTTTTAACGTCCTTCGGCTGGGAGGCGGAAGCGGAGCCGCAGGATGTGCGCGAGGTCGTCATTCCCGCAAAATTTAACGATGTCTATGCGGCGTATAATACGATGCAGCAGGCGCAGGGTTTCGACCTTTTGCCCTATGCCGGCGAAAAGTGCACGCAGTACCGCTACCGCATCACAAACTACCCGAATACGCCCGATGGCGTCTTCGCAACGCTCCTCGTCTTTGAGGGCAATATCATCGGCGGCGATGTCGCGTCCGGCGCAGAGGATGGCTTCATGCACGGCTTTGCGGCAGACAGCGCCCGCTATGAAATGCCGAAGTCGGTCATTAAAGAGAGCGCGTCGCCCGCGCCGAACACCGGCGAATCCACACAAAATCCAACGGAAAGTGAAACAACATGAGACTCGATAAATTCCTTTCAAACGAAAATATCGGCAGCCGCAAGGCGGTCGGCACGCTGGTGCGCAGCGGTGCCGTCGCCGTCAACGGACAAGCCGTGCGCAAAAGCGATATCCAGATCGACCCCGAAAAGGACGAGATCACCGTCAACGGAAAGCCCGTGCGGTACAGCGCGTTTGTGTACATCATGCTCTATAAGCCCTCGGGCGTGCTCACCGCCACGCGTGACAGCCGCGCAGAGACCGTCTTAGACCTCCTGCCGCCGGAGCTTAAGCGCCGTGATCTGTTCCCTGCAGGCCGTCTCGATAAGGACACCACCGGCCTTCTCGTTTTAACGAACGACGGCGAGTACGCCCACCGCATGTTGGCGCCGAAAAGCCACGTCTGGAAGCGTTACCGCGCTACGCTCGACCTGCCCGCCGAAGAAAGCGATATCGCGCGCTTTGCCGCCGGCATTAAAAGCGGCGAAAACGAGTTTGCCCCTGCCGTGCTCGAAATCAGTAAGGACGATCCCCACATCGCGTGGACGGAAATTCGGGAGGGAAAGTTCCATCAGGTCAAGCGTATGTTTTCAGCGTGCGGCAAGACCGTCACGGCCCTTCACCGCGAATCCATCGGCGCTTTAACGCTCGATCCCACACTTTCGCCCGGCGAATCGAAAATTCTCGATCCGAGCGCCGCAGCGTTGGTTTTTGAAAAACCTGCACAAATAATCTGAACAAAAAGCATCAAGAATTTTTGCCGTTTATTTATTTTAACTAAACTCAAAGGAAAAAGTTTGGGCAAATAAGGACTGTTCAGGGACCCGATTTTCTGCTATACTTAGTGCATTGAAAAGAGACGTTGTTCGTCACATATGGCTGCCAGGCTCTGACGTATAACAACCTATCATCAGGAGGAAAAATCTTATGGCAAGTGTAACACTTAAAAATGTCTATAAAATCTATTCCGGCGGCGTTACCGCTGTTACAGATTTCTGCTTGGACATCGAAGACAAGGAGTTCATCATTCTCGTTGGTCCTTCCGGCTGCGGTAAGTCCACCACGCTTAGAATGATCGCAGGCCTCGAAGAGATCAGCAAGGGTGAGCTTTACATCGGCGACCAGCTCGCAAACGATGTTGCTCCTAAGGACAGAGATATCGCAATGGTGTTCCAGAACTACGCTCTGTACCCGCACATGACCGTTTATGACAACATGGCATTCGGTCTGAAGCTCAGAAAGACCCCGAAGGATGAGATTAAGCGCCGCGTTGAAGAGGCTGCTCGTATCCTCGACATCTCCCACCTGCTCGACAGAAAGCCGAAGGCTCTTTCCGGTGGTCAGAGACAGCGTGTTGCTCTTGGCCGTGCTATTGTCCGTGACCCGAAAGTCTTCCTGCTCGACGAGCCGCTTTCCAACTTGGACGCTAAGCTCCGTGCACAGATGAGAACCGAAATCGCTAAGCTTCATAAGAGACTCGGCACCACCTTTATTTACGTTACACATGACCAGACCGAGGCTATGACCATGGGTGATAGAATCGTTGTTATGAAGGACGGCTTCATCCAGCAGGTCGATACCCCGCAGAACCTGTATGATCTGCCGGTCAACGAATTCGTTGCAGGCTTCATGGGCTCCCCGCAGATGAACTTTATCGATGCTACTCTCGTTAAGGAAGGCGCAGATTACTACGTCACCTTCGGCGCAGCTAAGATTAAGGTTCCGGCTAACAAGGCTAACGCTGAAATTGCTAACTATGTTGGCAAAGAGATCGTCTTCGGCATCCGTCCGGAAGACGTACACGACGAGCCGGAGTTCATCGAGAAGCATCCGGAGGCCAGAGCTACGGCTGACGTTGAAGTTACCGAGCTGATGGGCGCAGAGACCTATCTGTACCTCAACTGCGAAGGCAATGCTCTTACCGCTCGTGTTGAGCCGACTTCCACCGCTAAGACCGGTGACAAGATCACGATCGCTCTCGACATGAACAAGATGCACCTCTTCGACAAAGAAACCGAGAAGACCATCCTCAACTAATCGGTTTCATAAACAGCATACAGACGGCGTTCCCAATCGGGAGCGCCGTTTTTGCGTATCACACGTGCCGGTATTCTTCCCCACAAGCTTTCGGCACAGGTCGCGCAGCTTCACACCGAATCTGTCTGCACTGCGTCTGGCATTTCACTATCTTTAAAAAGCATTTGCATCGTGCGAAAACTGTGGTATACTGAAATCAGAACATTCAGAACATAAGGGAGTGCTTTTACATGTTTGTAACAGAAGATATTCGCTATATCGGCGTAAACGACCATGACGTAGACCTTTTTGAGGGACAGTACACCGTAGAAAACGGCATGTCCTATAATTCCTATGTCATCCTCGATGAAAAAGTTGCCGTCATGGATACGGTAGACGCCCACTTCGGCGTGGAATGGCTGCAAAACCTCGAAACGGAGCTTAACGGCCGTCGCCCGGATTACCTCGTTGTGCAGCACATGGAGCCGGACCATTCCGCCAATATCGCCGTCTTTATGGAGACATACCCGGAGGCGCAGATCGTCTCCTCTGCCAAGGCGTTCGTCATGATGCAGCAGTTCTTCGGCACGGATTTCCCGGAGCGCAAGCGGCTGCTGGCCACACTTTTGCGCCGGCTTTGCGAAATTGAAGGGCTCCACTGGATTCGGGTGCATTATGTCTATCCGGACGAAATTGACGACGAGCTCATCGATGTGATTGCCTCGGAGCCGAAGATCGTCAAGTACCTGGACATTCCCCTTCAGCACTGCAACAGCGAAATCCTCAAACGCATGAACCGCCGGGGGGACGGCCCCTTCATCAAGGCCTTGCTTGCCAAGCTCAGAGACCGGATTCCGGGCCTTGTCATCCGCACCAGCCTGATCACCGGCCTGCCCGGAGAAGGGGAGGCACAGTTCCAGGAGCTGTGCGACTTCCTCCGGGAAACCAAGATGGAGCGGGTAGGCGCTTTTGCCTTCTCTCCGGAGGAGGGAACCCCTGCCGCGAAAATGGAATTCGTGGACACGGAAATCGCCCGGCAGCGGGCGGAGACCATCGAGATGATCCAGTCCGAGATTATGGACGAATGGAATGCCTCCATGGTTGGCAAGACCCTGGAAGTTCTGGTGGACGGCTACGATGAGGAGAATGAGCAGTTCTACGGCCGCAGCTACGCCGATTCTCCCGACATTGACGGCCGGGTCTGGATTGCCTCCGATGAGCCGGTCACCATCGGCGACTTTGTATGGGTGAAAATTGACGGCTGCCTGGACGGCGATCTGTCCGGCTATGTGGTGGAGGAAGCGGAGCAATGACGACTGCAAGCAAGATTACCCTGTCCCGGGTGCTGATGATCCCGGTCTATCTTGTGACCATGTACTTATCCGGCGGTACGCCGGGGCTGTGGATGTACATTTCTCTCGGGATTTTCATCATTGCCAGCCTGACGGATTCCTTAGACGGCTATATCGCCCGGCATTACAATCAGGTCAGCGACTTCGGCAAATTCCTCGATCCGCTGGCAGATAAGCTGCTCGTGACGGCCTGCATGATGATTTTCGTCGGCTGGGGCCGGATGCCGTCCTGGCTGGTGTTCATCGTCATCGCGCGGGAATTTGCCATCAGCGGCCTGCGCATGGTCGCCGCCAACAACGGTACGGTCATCGCCGCCGGCTGGAGCGGCAAGATCAAGACCTCCTGCACCATGGTCGGTCTGATCGCCATGATGGTCCTTCCGAATGTGCCGGTCCTCGATACGGTCGTGAACGTGGTCATCCTTGTCACGACGGTGTATTCCGGCGTAGAATACTTCGTCAAGAACTGGCATTGCCTTGGTCTCGGTAAGAAAGCTTGACTTTTTCGTATTCCAATGATATGATTTCCCAAGAAAAATGAATATCGCGTTGACCGAAAAGAGTACCGCATATCCGCTTTTTCAGAGAGCTTCCGCCGTCGGCTGCAAACGGGAGCAAAAGCTTCTGCGGGAACGTGCGTTCGTGAGCGAGGGGAGACCCCGTCTGGGCTTACGTCAAAGCCTGAGTGAGAAATCAGAGTGGAACCGCGAGTTTAATGACCCGCCTCTTGAGAAAAAGAGGCGGGTTTTATTGTGATTTGGAGGAGCTGTCTTTGCATCTGTTGGAGGATATCCGGGCATACAAAAGAAACGACCCTGCCGCGCGCTCGGCAATCGAGGTCGTGCTGCTGTACAACGGCCTGCACGCGACGATCGATTACCGCATCGCGCACTGGTTTTACCGGCATCGCTGCTTTTTTATCGCGCGCGCGATCTCGCAGTGGTCGAAAATGTGGACCGGAATTGAAATACACCCCGGCGCGCAGATCGGCCGCCGTCTGGTCATTGACCACGGCGCCGGGATCGTGATCGGCGAGACGACCCAGATCGGCGACGACTGTCTGCTCTATCAGGGCGTGACGCTCGGCGGCACCGGCAAGGACGTCGGCAAGCGCCATCCGACGCTCGGCAACAACGTCATGGTCGGCTCCGGCGCAAAGGTGCTTGGCCCGTTCCGCGTTGGCGACAACGCCCGCATTGCGGCAAACGCTGTAGTACTGCGCGAGGTGCCGGAGGGGGCGACGGTCGTCGGCGTTCCGGGCCGGATCGTCCGGCTCTGCGGCGATAAGCTCGACCATATTCACACGCCGGACCCGGTCATGCTGGAAATCGAAGAACTCAAGCGCCGCATGGCGCTGCTGGAAGAACAGATCAACGATACGAAAAAGGAGACTTGACGATGTATCTTTATAACTCTGCTACACACAAAAAGGAAGAATTTGTCCCCTATGACCCGAAGCTGGTCAAAATGTACACCTGCGGCCCCACGGTCTATCATTTTGCCCATATCGGCAACCTCCGCAGCTATATCATGGAGGATGTGCTGGAAAAGTATCTGCGTTACGCCGGGTATCCGGTCAAGCGCGTCATGAACATCACCGACGTCGGCCATCTGACCTCTGATGCCGATGAGGGCGAGGACAAGATGCTCAAGGGCGCCCGCCGCGAGCACAAGACCGTCATGGAGATCGCCAAGTTCTATACCGATGCCTTCTTTGACGACTGCCGCAAGCTCAACATCAAGCGGCCGGATGTTGTCCAGCCCGCGACCGGCTGCATCGACGAGTATATCAAGATCATCACGAAGCTGCTCGATAC
>ERZ827168.4335-NODE-4335-length-13109-cov-11.251724_pt1 | contig 13109 bp, 15 predicted proteins | sample MGYA00519868_ERZ827168 | MGnify/ENA primary metagenome ERZ827168 (study PRJEB31778, sample SAMEA3449271) | human gut metagenome | biome: human gut; feature: human-associated habitat; material: faeces | place: United Kingdom | collected 2010/2012 ...
AATACAAATATAATCATTATCATCTATGTTTGTAATATTTACTTTAATATTTTGAACTTCTATTATTTTATTTGACATATATTCACCTCCAATTTATCAAATTACGAAAGATAAAATTTTGAAAAAATGTTGATTTTTCAATAGTTTTGGCTAGTGTTTAGATAATTCGTACTTTTCCAGTTGATATTTGTTTTATTTTCCATTTTCTATCTCCTCATTTTTATAACTAAATACTTCTTCTATAAAATCATTTATATCTTTTACTTTGTCCTTATCTTTAATCTTATACTCAATATATGCTTCTCCAAGATTGCCAGATTTCTTGCTTTTATATTTTTCATCTAGTTTAATCAAATCATCTTTGGAATTAATTATTCCATTAACCTTTTTGTTTTCTGCTCTATAGCCCTCTATTGTTATATTGCCTTCAGTAACTTCATACTTATATGCATTTCCATCATTGTAATATATAGAAACTAAGTATTCCGTACCTGCATCAATTCCTAACATATATGAATAACACATTGTTCCAATACATATATCATCTTCTTTTATGGTAATATTTTTATAGTTTTTATTACAAAAAAGCCATATGCATATACCTAATATTACTAAGATTATTATTGCTAAGAATATTAAATGTTTCTTATTCACTTTTACTTTTCTCCAAATTTTCTAAATAATTCACCTTTTTCCCATGTTCTTTCGCATATTCTATTATATTAATAGTTAAGGGCGTTATGTTATACGCCCTATTATTAGAATTTGTATTGATTTTTGTCTGCTCTGTCGTCAAAGTTTCTATCATAATCTGTGGTTCCATAAAACCAGTCTGTTTGTCTGTTTTTTCCGCTTCCTCTTTTTCCACTACTTAATCCTATGTTCATTATTGCAAGTATTGGTATTATTACTGCAATTATTGATATGAATAGTGTTAAATAATTTGCTGTTTGAGCTTGTCCTGATGTGATTGCTTCTAGTGCTTTATATGCATCAACTCCAAAGTATGCACATTGTGCTATTAAATATGCTACTGCTCCTATCATTTTTCTTTTTGCAACAAGTATTATACAAGCAAATGTTACAAACAATAATACAACTTCAAATGTTACATTCATTGGAACTATTGGGAAGCCTGAATCTGATGTGAATAATAACATTATTATTAGTCTAAATACCCAAAATACTCCTGCAAATGCTGTAATCATATAACCAAACATCTTTTGTTCCCCCTTTTTTTAATTTATGTATATTTTATACATTATTTTAAAAATTGTCAATAATTATTACATCTCTTTTTAAAATATTATTGTTTATAACACCTAATCCTAAAAATATTTTTTTGTTGTATATTCTATATACTCCATTTTCCATATTAAAGTTTAATTTCACTCCATTTAAAAATTTTTCTTTGGTCTTATCGTCTAGTTCAATTTTTGGTTTTATATTGCAAACTTTTTCAATGCTTATAATTTTTTCTTTGGCTATTTGCTCTATTTTACATGAATCTTCTATGTCAAATTCATTCACTCTTGTTCTGCATAGATTTTTCATTAAGCCAACAGTTCCAAGTCTTTCAGCAATATCTTCGCATAATACTCTTATATAAGTTCCTTTTGAACATTGAACCTCATATTTTAGAACATTATTTTCAAATTTTATAAATGATATTTTCATAATCTCAATAGGGCGAGGTTCTAATTGTATATTTTGCCCTTTTCTTGCATATTCATAAGCTTTTTTACCATTTATTTTTATTGATGAATATATTGGTGGAGTTTGCATTTGTTTTCCTTCAAAGCTTTTTAATACTTGCTTTATTTGTTCTTCGTTTAATAGTGGTACTTCCTTCTTTTCTATTATTTCACCTTCAGTATCTCCTGTTGAGCTTTTCTCTCCTAATGCTAATTCCGCAACATATGTTTTATTATGTTCTATTAAATATTTAGAGACTTTTGTAGCTTTTCCAATTAAAATTGGCAAAACCCCAGTTGCATTGGGGTCTAATGTGCCTGTATGGCCGACTTTTGGAGTATTTAGAGCTTTTTTTACAATATTTACTATGTCATGTGATGTATAACCCTGTGGTTTATTTATTATTAATATTCCATCCATTATTTTAAACCTTTATTTAATATATTTTTTACATTCATTAATTATTTTTTCCTTTGCCTTTTCAAAAGGTAATCCTGTAATTGTTCCTCCTGCTGCTCTAACATGGCCTCCACCACCAAACATTAAGCAAATATCTGAAACATTTACATAATCATTTGAACGTAAAGATATTTTATATGTGTTTACATCTGTTTCTCTTAAAAATACAGATACTTCAACTCCTTCAATATCTCTTCCTATTTCAACTATTCCGTCATGGTCATCTGCATTAACTTGTTCTTCATCTTTTCTAGTTATGTACGTAAATGCAATTTTACCATTTTCAAGTAATTCTATTCTGTTCATTGCAATTTTTCTTAACTCAAATTTTTCTTTTGATACTGTTTGTAATGTTTTTTTATATATTTCTGATACATTTACTCCTCTTGATAATAGTTCTGCTGCAAATTCAAATGTTTCTGGTTTTACATTTTGATATTTGAAGCCACCTGTATCTGTAATTATTCCTGTTAGTAAACACGTACCTATATCTTGTGTAATTTCTATTCCAATAGTTTTTAATACTGTAATTAATATCTGGCAACAGGCTGGGGCTGTTGGGTTTACAAAGTTATAGTCTGCAAACATTGTATTTGCTTCATGATGGTCTATTTGTATTTTGCAATTTGCATATTCAAAATAATTTGCAAATCCATTTAATCTTTTTATGTCTCCACAGTCTAATGCTATTGCTAAATCGTAATTTTCCATTCTTCCTTCAGTTTTTATTTCGTTTGCAGAAGGTAAAAATGTATAAGTTTTAGAATATTTTGGTATAACAACATCTACATCTTTCCCTATTTGTTTTAAACCCATGTACATAGCTAAGCTACTTCCTATTGCATCCCCATCTGGTACTTCATGAGTTAAAATTACTATATTTTGACTATTTAATATTTCTTCCTTTATATTATCTAAAGTCATTTGAACCTCATTTCTTGGAATTATTAACAATTCCTAATTTTAATTTTCTTTATTGTTCTCGTTTATTTCCTTCATTACTTCTTGTAATATTTTATCTATTCTCTCACCATATACTAGGCTTTCATCTAATTCAAATACAATTTCTGGGGTTATTCTTAAATTCATTTTTTCTGCTAATCTGCTTCTTACAAACCCTGATGCAGCTTTTAAACCTGCTAGAGTTTGTTTAACATTTTTTGAGTTTATAATGCTTACACTTACTTTAGCATACTTGAAATCTGGTGTAGTCTTAACTTTTGTAACACTAATCATACCAGTTACATTTGAATTTTTAACCTCGTAATTAATTATATTACTTACCTCTCGTTTTAATTCCTCATTTACTCTAGCCATACGGTTAGAATTTGTATGTTTTTGCATTGTTTTTTTCCTTTCCTATCTTAAAATTGCTTGGGGTTTTAAATAAAACGAAGCAAATTGGGTATTTTGCGTAGTTTGCCACGGCAAGATGCCCAATTTCTATACGTTTTTATTTAATTTGTTCCATTATAAATGCTTCTATTACATCGCCTTCTTGTAAGTCGTTGAAGTTTTCTAATTGAACACCACATTCATATCCTGCTTGAACTTCTTTTGCGTCGTCTTTCATTCTTTTCAATGAAATTAATTTACCTTCATGTATTACAACATTGTTTCTAAGTACTCTTACTCCTGCATTTCTTGCAACTTTTCCGTTTGTTACATAGCATCCTGCGATTGTTCCAACATTTGATATTTTGAATGTTTGTCTTACTTCAGCATTTCCTATTATTGTTTCTTTAAATACTGGGTCTAACATTCCTTTCATTGCTGCTTCAACGTCTTCTATTGCATTGTAAATAACTGAATATAGTTTAATTTCTACTCCGTCTTTTTCTGCCATATCTTTTGCTATTGGCTCTGGTCTTACATTAAATGCAATTATTATAGCATTTGATACTTTTGCAAGTGTAACATCTGATTCTGTTACTGCTCCAACGTTTGCATGGATAACTTTTACTTTTACTTCGTCATTAGATAGTTTTTCTAATGATTGTTTTACAGCTTCAACAGAACCTTGTACATCTGCTTTTACTATAATGTTTAGTTGTTTTAAGTTTCCTTTTGAAATTTGGCTAAATAAGTCATCTAATGTTACTCTATGTGTAGCATTTAGTGCTTTATCTCTTGCTTGGCGTTTTCTCTTTTCCATTAAGTGTTTTGCTGTTTTTTCGTCTTTTACTTCATAGAAAGTTTCGCCAGCCTCTGGAACTTCTGTAAATCCTGTTATTTCAACTGGTGTAGATGGTCCTGCTTTTTTAATTTTTTTGCCGTTTTCGTCTGACATTGTACGAATTCTACCTATTGTTGAACCAACTAAAATTGTATCTCCAATATCTAGTGTTCCACGTTGTACAAGCATTGTTGCAACTGGACCTTTTGCTTTATCAAGTTTTGCTTCTATTACAACACCTTTTGCTTGTTTATTAGGATTTGCTTTTAATTCTTTCATATCTGCTACTAATAATACCATTTCAAGCAAGGTATCTATATTTTGTTTTTTCTTTGCAGAAATTGGAACATAAATTGTATCTCCGCCCCATTCTTCTGGAACTAAATCATATTCCATTAATTCTTGTTTTACTCTATCAACATTTGCACCTTCAACATCTATTTTGTTTACGGCTACTATTATTGGTATTCCAGCAGCTTTAGCATGGTTTATTGCCTCTACTGTTTGTGGCATTACACCATCATTTGCAGCTACTACTAGTATTGCTATATCTGTTATTTGAGCTCCTCTTGCACGCATTGCAGTAAATGCTTCGTGTCCTGGGGTGTCTAGGAACGTTATTTCTCTATCATTTACTTTTACTTTGTATGCACCAATCGCTTGTGTAATTCCTCCTGCTTCGCCTTCAATAACATTTGTTGACCTTACTGCATCTAGAAGTGATGTTTTTCCATGGTCTACATGTCCCATAACTACTATAACTGGTGGTCTTGGTTTTAAGTCTTCTGGTCTATCTTCGCTATCATCAAATAATATATCTTCATCTGTTTTAACTTCTTTTTTGATAGCTGTTATGCCAAATTCTTGTGCTATTAAGTATGCTGTATCAAAATCTATTTCATTATTTATTGTTGCCATTATTCCATAGTTAAATAGCTTTTTGATAATTTCACTACTTGTTTTCTTTAATTCTGTACTTAAATCTTTTACTGAAATTGTTTCAGGTATTGTTATTTCTGTTAATTGGAATATTTTTTGTTTATTTCTTTCTTCTTGATTATTAATTTTCTTTTTGTTTTTCTTTCCTCTTGCTGTTGTTAAATCGTAGTAATCAAGCATTGTTCCTTCATCTGAAAGACCACGTTCTTGTTTTAAGTCTTTTAGTTTATGTGAACTAAATTCATCATAATTATTTTTTCTGTTTTTACCTTTTTTGTTGCCTCTGTTGTCATCATATTTACTATTATTTTTTTGTTTATCTATTGCTTTATTAGCATATTCTCTAACATTTTCTTTTTCAACTACATCAGCAGCCATAATATTTTTAATGTTCTTCTCAATGCCTTTTTCGTCTAGACTTCTATTTTGTCTATTAAATCCGCCATTGTTTCTGTTATTAAATGGTCTATTATTATTGTTTCCTTGTCTATCTCTTGAAAAGTTATTGTTGTTGTTTCTATTCCCAAAATCTCTATTATCTCTATTTTGTCTAAAGCCATTGTTATTAGCATTGTTGTTGCGATTGAAGTTGTTTCTACCTTCAAAATTTCTGCCATCTTGATTATTATTAAATTGTCTTCTTTGATTGTTGTAATTGTTGTTGTTGTTATAATTATTATTGTAATTTCTGTTATCTCTATTGTTATTATAATTTCTATTTTCTCTATTGTTATTATTATTGTAATTTCTATTTAGACCATTTCTGTTATAATTATTATTTTGTTCACTCTTATTTTGAACATTTTCATTAACATTTATGTTTTGAGTTTCTTCTTTTTTTGGCTCTATTTTTGGTTCTATAACTTCTGGAGCTTTTTTCTCTTCTATAACTTTATTTTCAACAACAGATTCTTGTTTTTCTTCTTTTTTTGGTGTTTCTTTTTTGCCAAATAATTCACTAACTGTAAGTGGTTTTGTTGGTTTATTTCTGTACACTATGTTATAATCCTTATTTTTTTCACGTTCTATGAACCCAACATCTTTTCTAGAGTTTTCCTGTTTTTTATCTTTTTTACTTTTTTCTTCGTTCTCCTCTAGAATTACTTGTCTTCTAATTATTACTGGTTCTTCTTTTACTTCTTTTTTTGGTTTTGTCTCTTTTGATTTTTTTGGTTTGTCTTCACTTTTTTTAGTATTACCTTGTTTTGTAAAGCTTTCTTCTAATCTTTTTGCATCATTATCTTCTAAACCACTTAAATGTGATGATGCTTCTATTCCAAGAGCCTTTGCTTTTTCTAACACTTCCTTACTTGATAATCCTAATTTTTTAGCTATTTCGTGAATTTTTACTTTATTTCCCAATAATATCACCTCCTATTTGATTTTTATTGATTAATTTGTTTCTTTTCACCGTTATCAATAATTACACCCCTTATATTTTCATAAAATTTCTTGTCAATATTACATTTCAAGATTTTAGCAATTCTATTAGTTTTAATAGCCTTTTCTAAACATTCTATATTATTGCATATATATGCTCCTCGTCCGTTTTGTTTTCCTGTTTTGTCTAATGAAATTTCGCCTTTATTATTTTTTACAATTCTTATTAAATCATATTTATTTTTCTTTGTATTACATGCCATACATTTTCTTTGAAAGGCTTGTTTCATTATTCATCATTTCCTTCTTCTTGTTTTTCTTCTTTATTTTCTTCATAAGCCATTAATTCTCTGTATTGTGTTTCACTTTTTATATCTATTTTCCAGTTTGTAAGTTTTACTGCTAATCTAGCGTTTTGACCACCTTTTCCAATGGCTAAAGAAAGTTCTTCATCTGGTACAATAACTTGTGCAAATCTTTCATTTTCTTTTATATCGATTGCCATTACATGTGCTGGTAATAGTGCTGCACATATAAATGTTGCTGGATCTTCACTCCATTCTATTACATCTATTTTTTCGCCATTCATTTCATTTATTATGTTTTGTATTCTTATTCCTTTTGAACCAACGCATGAGCCAACTGGATCTATATCTGGGTTCTTTGAATATACAGCAACTTTACTTCTATTTCCTGGATCTCTTGATACTGCTTTTACTTCTATAAGTCCTTCATAAATTTCTGGTATTTCAAGTTCAAATAGTTTTTTAATCACATCTGGATGACTTCTTGTTACTAATACTTGTGGAGCTCCTTTTAGACCTTTTTCTACTGATAACACATATGCCTTAACTCTGTCATTTACTTTATAATGTTCTGTTGGTATTTGTTCTTTTAGAGGCATTATTCCTTCAAGCTTTCCAAGGTCTAATATAACTGTTCCTTTATCTGCTTTTTGAACTATTCCTGTTACTATTTCGCCTTTTCTTTCATTATATTCATTAAATATCATGTTTCTTTCTGCTTCTCTAACTTTTTGTAAAATATGTTGTTTTGCTGCTCCTGCTGCTATTCTACCAAAGTCTTTTGGTTTTGTTTCTATATTTATAATATCTCCTATTGCTGCTTTCTTTTCTATTTGTCTTGCATTTTCTAAAGATATTTGTAGCTGACTGTTTTCAACTACTTCAACAACTTCCTTTTGTGCATACACATGAATTTCACCTGTTTGGTTATCTATCTCAACTTTAACATTTTCAGCTGAATCAAAGTTTTTCTTGTATGCTGATACAAGTGCTGTTTCTAACGATTCTAGTAAATATTCTTTACTAATTCCTTTTTCCTTTTCTAATTCATCAATTGCCATTATTAATTCTCTGTTTTCATTACTCTTCATTTTTTTAATTCCTCCCTTTATTCCCACTCAAATATTGTTTTAATTTGTCCAATATTTTGTCTTTCTATTTCTAATGTGGCCGAAGCTGTTTCAATTTCAATATTTGATTCATTAAAATTTTTCAAAATGCCTTCATATTGTTTTTTTCCATTAACTGGTTTAAATAACTTTATTTGAACTTTTGCTCCTATATTATCTTTTAAATGTTTATCTTTCTTTAAAATACGCTCAATTCCTGGTGAAGATACTTCTAAAAAATATTGTTCTTTAATATAGTCTGCTTGGTCTAAAAGCTCATTAATATTGTTGCTTACTAATTCACAATCTTCTAGTGATATGCCTGTGTCTTTATCAATGTAAACACGTAAATAATATTCTTTTCCTTCTTTTACATATTCCACATCATAAAGATTATATCCTAATTCTTGCACTTTTGGTTCAATTAGGCTTTCAACCTTTTCTTCAATTTTTGCCAATTTACATTTCTCCTTATTTTCAAAAGTTAAGAGTGGGCTTTGCCCACTCTTAAAGTATTTTTATTTAATTGCATTATTAATATACCATATTTTTCTTGAAAAATCAAGTGTTTTAAAGGAATTTTTAATTTTTTATACACCTAATTTTGCTATTTCTTGTTCTATCATTTCTTTTCTGTCTTCATCAGTGTAAATGCCATTCGTAGCCTCTACAGTTATTTCTCTGGTATGATTTAATAAATCTATTATTGTATCCATACCACCGCTTGCTGGTTTGTATCAATGAAATACCATCCCTTAAACTATTTATTATTCTCTCATTGTTGTTTTAATCTGTTTTTCCTTCTTCTTCGTTAAGTCTATCCATTAATTCGTTTGAAAAAGTTTGTTCTTGTGCTGTTTGGTTATTTGTTTTATTTACAGTATTTTCAGTACGGCCTATTAAATTGCTACCTGAAATATATCTTATGCCAACTGTTAACAGTATTAGCATTATTACTATTGTTAGTATTAGAACAACTAACGTTACTCCTCTTTCTTTTCTCATTTTTTATTCTCTCCTTTGTTTTTTATCATAGTGTTTATATATATCATTTTGTATTTTTTGTCAACTATTTTTATAACTTTTTTATTATATTATTAGTATTAAGGCTTATTTCAATAAGATGTAGAAAGAGGAGAAATATATTTTATAAATTTATGCTACCTTTTGTTTTATAGGTGTTCATGTCTGTTGCTTTTATTAGGCTTCTTGATAGTGTAAATAATGTGTCTTGTATATATAGTATTCTTTCTACACTATATTTTCCATAATATCTATCATAATTACTTGCAGTATTTGAAATTTTGCCCTTTAGCTCAAATCCTTTTTCTAGGCTTAGGCCATATACTATTGCTCCTTGGAATGTTACTTCATAGTTTTCGCCTGTTATGCTTATTGGAAATGCTATTATGTTTTTTTCTTTTGAGAATAGCAATGCTTTATGATTATTTAATAGTTCTGAGTATGTGCCTTTTTTCCCTATCTTTTCATTATACATTTCTTTTGGATTACTTGGATCTGTTACATCAAACAAAGATATTTTCATTCCATTTGTTACAACTTGATCTCCATATCCATAGTTTACTACTTTTGTATCTTCTCCAAATCCTATTAAGTGTGTTTCATCATAAGGGTGTAGATATTTGCTATATCCTGGTATTTTTAATTCTCCTAAAACCGTTGGGTTTGTTGGATCTGCTAAGTCTATTACAAATAGAGGATCTGTTTGTACAAATGTTACCATATATGCTCTACTTCCTATAAATCTTACAGAATAAATTTTTTCTCCTTTTGCCAAGTTTTCAAGCTTTCCAACTATTTCTAAATTCTCGTTTAGAACATATAAATTGTTTGTATCGTTTTCACTATTCCATGTGCTATTATCTGTTGTTGCTATTCTAAAGTATCCATCTTTTTCATCCATTGAGAATTGGTTTAATACTGAGCCTGGAACTTCACCTGTCTTTTCAAAAGTGCATGTTGCATCTTTTAAACTAAATTTATATATTTGTGTTGTTGTATTTGATTTTTTTGTTTCATCATTGTAGTCATATTTTAGCTTTGTTACATATAAATTATCTGTTGAAGAGTAAGTGGTATTTCCTGCTCCTAAGTAGCTTTCTATGTTTGCTGGTTCATCTTTATTTACATTAAATGCTACAATGTTTAAGTAACTTGTATCCTCAAATTCTGGAATATAGTAGATACAGTCAAAGTTTACGCATTTTACTTCTTCTCCTGTTTGAGTATCTATATATTGTGGCTTAAAGTCATCTTCATTTAGTTCCATTGCTTTGTATTTTTTGCACAAATATGAATAAATATATTTATTTGATGTTAAGTATATGTTGTCTCCTATCATTCTTGAAGATAAATAGTTACCTTCAACTTCAACTGTTCTTTCTAGTGTTGGTTTTTCTTTGTTTTCTACATTATACACTTTGGCTGATGTAAAACTTTTATAATATGTTGGGTAAATGTAATCAATGTCTGCATCTGGCCTTCTTTTATATTCATATCTCGTTCCAATTACAATTACTTTGTTGCCATTTAAGAATATTTCTTGTGGTGAAAAGTCTTCATCGTTTTCATTTTCAAATGTAATATTAGCTGTTCCTATCATTTTGCTTGGATTTTCAACATTTGTAATTGTTAATGTATTGTCTACTAAATAGTATATATATTTTCCATCAGTTTTTACTGTGTCTGCTTCATCAACGCCTTCTACTTGTATATTTGTTTTTGAGTAATCATCAGTTTCTGTAGGAGATGTTTGATTTATTGTTTCTCTAGTGTTAGTAGTAGCACTATCAACGCTTATTTCTTCTAGTCCATCATTTAAAAACCATTTTGTTGTCTTTTTTTCTTCATTTTCTGCTCTTTCATTTAACATTGCATATAAGTTTTCAAATTTTTCAATTTTAGGTAATTTTTGAGAAATTTTGGTTTCTTCATATCTTTTCTCATTAATTGGAGCAATACTTTTATTTGGCAAAACTACCGCCATGATTATTGCACACATTAGTGCTATACTGGCTATTGGATATGCTTTATTATATCTTTTTTGAGTTGTTTTTTGAAGTGCTTTATTTAGAGTTTCGTTTTTTAATTTGTTGCTTACTTCAATTTCATTTACTGCATCAATATATTGCTTTTTATTCATCTTCAATTCCTCCTTTTATAATATTTTTTAATTGTTCTCTTGCTCTTGCAAGCCTTGTTTTTACTGTATTTTCATTTGTTTTTAGAATTTTGCTTATTTCTTTTATGCTATAATTTTCATAATAATACAAGTGTACTACTGTTCTATATTTTACTGGCAAATTTAATACAGCATAATATATATCATGTCTTTCTGGTGTTTCAAAGCTTAAATTTTCATCTAATTCTGCTCTATGTTTTACAAAGCTAGAATTTAACATTGTTTTACTACAATTAATTGTAACTCTAATAAGCCATGCCTTTTTATGCTCTTCTGATTCAAATTCTGGCATTTTTTTGGCTAATCTTAAAAACACTTCTTGATAAATATCTTGACTACTTTCTGTGTTTCCAGTTCTTGCCATGGCTAGCCTGTATACCATATTTGAATAATTTTCAATCGTTTGTTCTAGATATTGTTTTTTGTTTATATAAACCATTTTTTATCACCTGTATTTATAATACCATATAATGTAAAAAAAAGTTTCCTTTTTTGGAAACTTTTTTTATTTTTTAACTATTTTGTGTTTTGTAACTTCCGCACATTGATTCATCTGCTGGATTACCGTTGTGGCAATTATGACAAGCTTTTACTGTTATAGCATTTAGCTCACACATACAGTTATTTGGATCATTGTATGCACAGCTATTTACTGTACAATTTATTTTTTGGTTTTTATCCATAAAAATAGCCTCCTTTTAATTTTTAATATTAATAGTATGGCTATTTTTTGTGAAATTATGATTCATTTTTATTGTAATAATTTGTTTTGTTGTTCCATAATTTTGTTGGTTTGGATTTTTTTGTTATTTTCGTTTAATGCTTGGTTTTGACCAATTTGGTTATTACATTTTTCGCTGGATTCTTTGAAACTTAAGTACCAACTCATTCCGTTTCTGTTTTCTTGAATTTCTTTTTGTCTTTCTTGTAGCCCTTGGAATGTTTTTGGGGCTGGTTTTATTATTGGCTGTCCTGGTACCCAATTTGCAGGGGTTGAAGCATTGTTGCAATCTGCTATTTGAAGAGCTTCTACCACCCTTATTATTTCTGGTATCCATCTTCCTACATTTAGTGGATATATAAATATTGTTCTTACAATTCCTTTGTCATCAATTATGAATACATTTCTTACTGTTTCTGTTGTGCTTATGTCGTTTGAAATCATTCCATACTTCCTTGCAGTTTCTCCGCTTCTGTCTGCAATTATAGGAAATGGTACTTCAACACCTGTTCTTAACATAATGTCGTTTAGCCAAGCTAGGTGTGATGGGTTACTGTCTATGCTTAGACCAATTAGTTGGGTGTTTAAGTTTTGAAAGTATGTATTTGCTTTTGAAAAGGCTATAAATTCTGTTGTGCAGACTGGGGTAAAAGCCTTCAATTTGGGGATATTATATTAATCGGCTAATTTCAGGTTTTAGCTCGAATTTCACGCTTTTATCGTGATAAATCCATATTTTATCAATTAAACACTCTAAAATATATCTATTAGGTTCATTAGATTTTAGAATATCATCAAAATATTCTATTGCCGTTTTTAATTTTTTTATTTTTTCTGTGTCTAAATCTTCTTGCTGTTGTTCTAATAGTTTTTGTAATTGTTCTATACGATTAGTCTTGTCTTTTTCCACTTCTTTATATGTATTTTCAATCATTTCTCGTTGATACTCATTTGTAGTATTAGTTAAATCTTTAATTCTTTGACTAATCAAAACTTTGTATTCAGCATTTAATTTCTCAATTTCAAATTTAATTTTTTCCTTATTATTTGTCTTAGCATTAGTTTTTGTTTGAAGCTGTATTTTATTTATTTCATCTATGTATTTATTTTTAGTGAATTTTAA
>ERZ827168.4336-NODE-4336-length-13107-cov-7.989044_pt1 | contig 13107 bp, 16 predicted proteins | sample MGYA00519868_ERZ827168 | MGnify/ENA primary metagenome ERZ827168 (study PRJEB31778, sample SAMEA3449271) | human gut metagenome | biome: human gut; feature: human-associated habitat; material: faeces | place: United Kingdom | collected 2010/2012 ...
AAAAAAGTGCATATAGAGTTAAACACTCTACACACACTAAAAATTATATATCCATTAATCTAGTTCTTTTTTTGATATAATTTAATCAAGGTGTAGTATTATGAAGACAAATGTAAAAGTAGATGTTGATGAACTAAAGCAAAAAAGTGAAAGTTTTATAAATGAATTTAAGGCATTTGTTAGAGAGACAATGTTATGGATATGGCTGTAGGTGTTATTATTGGTGCAGCATTTTCTGATGTTGTTTCTGCTTTAACAAAAGATGTTATTAATCCACTTATTAATGGAATAGGTGGAGCAGAAGTTGGGGGCTCATTAAAGATTTATGGTGGTCAAAGAATTTTATATGGAGATTTTATAACTTCAATAATTAATTTTTTTATTATGGCTTTTGTTTTATTTCTATTATTAAAGTTTTTTAATAGGCTAGTTAGTATTGGTCAAAAGAAAGAGACAAAAGAAGTACAAGTAAAGAAAAGTGATGAGGTCTTGCTTTTAGAAGAAATAAGAGATTTACTTAAAGAAAATAATAAGTAAAGGAATAAATTATATATATGTTAAATTCATTGAATATTGTAGTTCGAGAGTACACTATGGTTAATAATAAAAATTATATGGATAATAAGAAAAATAGACTATCAATAGTTGTATTTAAAGATATTACAAATGGTAGTGTTGTTTATATTTATCCTATAATTAAAGAGTAAAAACAACTTTATATAATAAAGATTAATATTTCTATTTTCCTTTTTTAGTATTAGATGAGTTGTGTAAAATTGGATACTTTAAATAGGTATAGTTCAGATATCGTACATCCAGTTGGTATTAATTTGGATGATGCTTATATAGAGTTAATGTTTGATAAAATTTTAAATTTAGAGTTTTCGATAAATAGAGATGATGTATTTAAATAACCAAAGAAAATATTAGTAAAAATTAAAAGAAGAGAATATAAAATTGGAGTTAACTATTAATTCCTTTTTCATTGAAAAAATTATTAATATATAATATAATAAGCAAGTCTTAGAAAATTATTAGGAGTGATTCTATGGAGTGGAAAATAGGAAATGTAAAGATATCAAACCAAGTTGTTTTGGCACCAATGGCTGGTATTTGTAATTCTGCATATAGACAAATTTGTAAAGATATGGGATGTGGATTAATATATGCAGAGATGGTTAGTGATAAAGCAATTACATATAACAATCAAAAAACAATAGATATGCTTTATATGACAGAAAAAGAAAGACCAATTAGTCAACAAATTTTTGGAAGTGATAAAGAATCTTTTGTAGAGGCAGCTAAATTTATTGAAAAAGAGATGAAGCCAGATATAATCGATATAAATATGGGGTGTCCTGTTCCGAAAGTTGCTGTTAGAGCACAGGCAGGATCAGCATTACTTAAAGATCCAGATAAAATTTTTGATATAGTTTCTAGTGTTGTTTCGGCTGTCAATGTCCCTGTTACTGTTAAAATCAGAAGTGGTTGGGATAGTAACCATATTAATGCTGTAGAAGTTGCTAAAGTAATAGAAAAAGCAGGAGCAAGTGCTATATGTGTTCATCCAAGAACTAGAAGTCAAGGATATAGTGGCAAAGCAGATTGGAATATTATTAAAGAAGTAAAAGAGAATGTTTCAATTCCCGTTATTGGTAATGGTGATATAAAGTCTCCTGAGGATGCAAAAAGGATGCTTGAGGAGACAAAATGTGATGCTGTTATGATAGGTAGAGGTGTTTTAGGAAATCCTTGGCTTATAAAAAATATTGTTAACTATCTTGATGGAAAAGAAGTTATTGATGTGTCTATCGTTGATAGAATTGATATGTGTTTAAAACATTTGAAATTATTAGATTCCTTAAAAAATGAAAAATTAGCTTGTTTAGAAATTAGAAATCATATTTCTTGGTATTTTAAAGGTATTAAAGGTGCTAATGAATTAAAGAATAAGGTGTATCAAACAACTAATATTCATGATATAATTTTATTATTAAATGAATTTAAGGAGGCACAAAATGAAGAAAAAGATAGAGGCTGATATAGTTTCTGAAGAAGAAGTTGATGAAAAGACAAAAGATGATGTTTCAGAAGATGTTAGTTCTAAAATTAAAGAATATGTAGAAAATGGAAAAGCTAGAAAGACAGAGAAATCCAAGGAGAAAATAATAGAAAACAAAGAAGAAAAAGTTTATTTTACTAAGCGTGTTTTTGCTTATTTAATTGATATTCTTTTAGTAAGTTTTATTGCATCTTTAATAGCAACACCATTTTTAGATGCAAAAAGAGTTGAAAATTTAAGTAATCAAGCAACAAAAATTGTTGATCAATTGCAAAAAAATGAAATTAGTACAGAAGAATATGTTATTCAATATGGTAATATAAGTTATAGTATTGCTCGTGAGCAAGGGATAGTATCTATCTTTGTTATTTTATTAACTATATTATATTTTGTTGTATATCAAACGTATAGTAAAGGTCAAACATTAGGTAAAAAATTAATGAAAATAAGAGTTGAGTCTGAAACAGATGAGCTTACTATAAATCAAATGATTTTTAGAAGTTTTATGATAAATTCGTTGCTACTATATATAATTGATTTTATAATTATGCTTACAGTTGCTAAAAGGTCATATATTTTTGTGGTTATGGGTGTTAGTTTTATTCAATATATTGTTCTTTTTATATGTGCAATTATGATGATGTTTAGAAAAGATGGAAAAGGATTACATGATTTAGTTTGTAGAACTAGAGTTGTAAATGTTGCCGAATAATATTAAATTTTTTATTTTATGTTTATTTGTTTTAAATAATATGATATTTTAGAAAGAAAAGAGGAGTGATTTTATGCGAGAATTAACTGAACAAGAAATTGTTAGAAGAGAAAAAGCAGAAAAATTAAGAGAATTAGGATTAGATCCATTTGGTCATAGATTTGATAGAGATAGCTATGCTAAAGATATAAAAGAAAAATATGCTGATGTTGAACATGATGCATTTGAAAATATGGATGATACTGCAAAAGTAGTAGGAAGAATTATGTTTATAAGAAAAATGGGAAAAGCATCTTTCTTTACAATACAAGATAAGACAGGAACTATTCAAATTTATATTTCAATAAATGATATTGGAGAGGAAAATTATTCATTATTCAAAACTGCTGATATAGGTGATATTGTTGGTGTATATGGAAAAATTATGAAAACTAAGACTGGTGAAGTTACAATAAAATGTTTAGAGTATACTCATTTAGTTAAAGCACTTAGACCATTACCTGAAAAATTCCATGGATTAACAGATAAAGAGGAAAGATATAGACGTAGATATGTAGACTTAATAATGAATGAAGATTCACGCAGAGTGGCTTTTTTAAGACCTAGAATTATTAGAAGTATTCAAAATTATTTAGATAATCAAGGATTTGTAGAAGTTGAGACACCAGTTCTATCTACATTATTAACTGGAGCATCTGCAAGACCATTCACAACTCATCATAATGCTCAAGATTTAGATATGTATTTAAGAATTGCTTTAGAGTTACCATTAAAGAGACTATTAGTGGGTGGTATGGAAGCAGTTTATGAAATTGGAAGAGTATTTAGAAATGAAGGTATGGATTTAAGACATAATCCTGAATTTACTGAATTAGAAGCATATTTAGCATATTCTGATTTAGAAGGAATGATGGACTTAACAGAAGGAATGTTTACAAATATTGCTAAAACTGTTGTTGGAAAAATGAATTATACTTTCTATGGAAATGAAATAAGTTTAGAAGGTCCATGGAAGAGAATTAGTATGGTAGACGCTATTAAGGAACAAACAGGAATTGATTTTAAACAAGATTTATCATTAGAAGAATGCTTAAAGTTAGCAGAAGAACATGGAATTGAAGTTCAAGAACATGAAAAGAGTTTTGGACATATAGTTAATTTATTCTTTGAGAAATATGTTGAAGAAACTTTAATTCAGCCAACATTCTTATATGGTCATCCAATTGAAATATCACCATTAACAAAGAAAAATCCTGAAGATCCAAGATTTGTTGATAGATTTGAGTTATTTATCGGCGGCAAAGAATTTGCTAATGCATATACTGAGTTAAATGATCCAATTGATCAATTAGAAAGATTTGAAGCACAAATTGCAGAAAGAGACTTAGGAAATGATGAAGCAAATGATATTGATTATGATTTTGTTGAAGCATTAGAGTATGGTATGCCTCCTGCTGGTGGTATTGGTTATGGAATTGATAGACTTGTTATGCTATTTACTGAACAAGATTCAATTCGTGATGTGTTATTATTCCCTACAATGAAGGAGAAGAACAGAAATTAAGTTCTTCTTTTTTTTCACAAAAATTTCATTAAAATAAATTGTAAATGCTTGTAAAATAAGGTCATAATAGTTATAATTATTATGGGAGGTTAATTATGAAAAAACATAATACAGTGAAAGTCGTTCTAATTGTAATTTTACTTTTCTTATTACTTTCTTGGATTTTACCTGCTGCATATTATTCAAGTTCGTATGTAGAACAAGGACGCGTTCAAATGGGATTGTTTGATTTAGTAAATTATCCATTTACATCATTATCATATTTTGGATATATTGCTTTATTCATAATCTTAGTTGGAGGATTTTACGGAGTTTTAAACAAAATTCCTGCTTATCACGATTTTGTTGAAAAATTAGCTGCTAAATTAAAAGGAAAAGAAATTTTTGCTTTATCAATTATTTCTATAATTTTAGCATTTGGAGTTTCAATTTGCGGATTACAAATTGCCTTTGCTATTTTTATTCCATTATTAGTTTCACTAATTTTCCTTATGGGATATGATAAGATTGTTGCAGCATTAGTTATTGTTGGTTCAATGACAGTTGGACTTGCAGGTAGTACTTATTCAACTACTAACTTAAGTGTACTTACTAAAACATTAAGTCTTAAGACTGATTATCAAATTGGAGTAAGATTTGTTATCTTATTAGTAGGAATAGCTTTAGTAATCTTTAATACAATTATGTACATAAAGAAGAATAAAAAAGCTGTTGCTGCTGAAGATGCAAAGAGTATTGCTGTAAAAGTAACTGATGAAGTCATGGCAGAAGAAATCGCTAAAGAAGAAGCAAAGAAAGAAGAAAAAGAAGAAGTAGAAGAAAAGAAGACAAGTTCTAAACAAACTTCTACAAAGAAATCATCAACTAAGAAGTCAACAACTAAATCATCATCAAAGAAATCTACAAAGAAGACTACTAGTAAAAATGCTAATAAAGCAGCGTTAGTAGATGAAGATGTTATTGTTGCTAATAGTGGTAAACATTATAATACAGTTACATTCTCTATTCTTTTTGGATTACTATTTGTTTTGATGATTTTAGCATTCATTCCATGGGAAAGCGCTTTTGGAATTAAGGCTATGTCTACTGCTACTGATGCTGTTTCTAAATTTAAATTATTCGGATTTAATATTTTCGGTAAAATTTTAGGAACAATGAATGCATTTGGTTCTTGGACTTTAGTTGATTTATTATTACCATTATTATTAATAACAATAATTTTTGTAATAATTTATAAAGTTAAATTAGATGATGCTTTAGATGGATTTGCAGAAGGAGCTAAGAAAGCCTTATTACCTGCATGTGTAGTTATCTTACTATATACAGTATTAGTATTAGCTACATATCATCCATTCCAATTAGTAATTTATAAAACTATTCTTGGAAGTAAATTTAATATTGTTACTACTACAGTTACTGCAATATTATCAAGTTTCTTTAATTTTGAAGCTTCATATGTTTTCCAAAGTGTTTTACCATACTATGCGAGTGTAGTAACAAATAGTGCTAATTACCCACTAGTTGGAGTTATTTTCCAATCTATGTATGGATTAACAATGTTAGTTGCTCCAACAAGTTTAATCTTAATGAGTGTTCTATCTTATTTAGATGTTTCTTATGGAGAATGGTTAAAGAATATTTGGAAATTATTATTAGAATTATTTATAATTTTATTAATTATATTCATAATTTTAGCTTTAATTTAATTTTTGAAAGAAGCCTTAGGGTTTCTTTTTTTTTAAAAGTTTTGTCTTATTTTTGTGTATGAATTTATTTGAATTTAATATTTATAAAATGTACAATTTATTTGAGGTGATAATGTTTGGATATGAATTTAAGTGAGGAAGTTAAGAAACTTATTATAGATTCAAGTGATGAGATGTATTCACTAAGACATCCTTATGTTGGTAGTGAACACTTATTTCTTGCAATTTTAAAAAATAAAGAGTATAAATGTACAAAATTTTTAAATAAATATAATATAAATTATGATATGTTTAGAAATGAATTGATAAGAGTTATTGGAATTGGAACTAAAAGGAGTAAATGGTTATTATTTACTCCTTTATTTAATTTAATAATAAATAATTCGACTAAATATACTTATGATGATAATGAAATAGAAAACGTTTTTATTTCATTTATGAAATCAAGAGATGGAATTGCTAAAAGAATACTTCTTGGTATGAATATAGATATATATGAAATAGTTTCTCATTATAATTCTAGTTGTAAAGATAATATACTTAATAATTATGATTATTCTATTTTAGATAAATATGCTATTAATATGAATGAATATTGTTCTAGAAAGAATGATTTTATGATCTATGAAAGAGATAAAGAAATAAATTTAATTGAGCAAATACTTTTGAAGAAAAATAGAAATAATATTTTGTTGATTGGAGATGCAGGTGTTGGAAAAACTGCGCTATTAGAAGGTTTAGTCAGAAGAATAAATAATTGCGATAGTAAATTGGGTGATTATGTTATTTATAATCTACTAATTTCATCTCTTGTTGCTGGAACAAAGTATCGTGGAGAGTTTGAAGAAAAACTTAATAAGATTATTAATGTTATAGAACAAAATGATAATATTATACTTTTTATAGATGAATTTCATACTGTTATAGGCGCTGGGGCTGCAGATGGTGCAATTGATGCTTCCAATATCTTAAAACCGTATTTATCTGCTGGAAAGATTAAAGTTATAGGAGCAACAACCTTGGAAGAGTATAATAAATATTTAAAAAATGATAAGGCGTTTTGTAGAAGATTTCAAAATATATTTGTAAAAGAGTTACCTAAAGAGTCAATTTATAACATTTTGCTTAATACGAGAAATTCCTATGAAAAATATTTTAATGTAACGATTCCTGATAATATACTTTCTTTAATATTGGATATTTCCTATTCTTATTTTTCATTTCTACATCAACCTGATGTTGTTATTGATTTTTTAGATAATATATGTGCTAAGTATTCATGTAATTTAAATTCTTGGAACGCTAGTTTTTCTAAAGAAAAAGCTAAGTTATTAAATGAAAAACATGTTATAGGCGAGACTTCTGATGAAAATATTGAAGATGAGCTAAAAAAAATTACTATTAATAATAAAAAATTATTAACAAAATCTCATATTAATATAATTGATGCTAAAACAGTTTATGAAACATTATATAGTATAACTGGAATTCCAATGAATTATATTTTTGATAATTTAATATCTGGGATGGAAAAGAAACTATTAAATAAATATTTTTGGGAAATTTCTCCAATTAGTAATCTTATTAGTATACTTAGATCTATTATTAATAATATGAGTTCAAATAAATGCTTAATTTTATATGGAAATGATACTTGTGGAAAAAAGAAAATATTTAAAGATTTTGTCAATGAATTTTTTATTTTTGCTAATACAATATATATTGATTCTACAGAAATTATAAATAAAGAAATTCTTGCTTCTATTAGTAATAATTATTTCAATTTAATAATTTGTAATTTTTCTTCTAATAACTTAATTCTTAATTGTATAAATAAAATTAAAACTAAAGGATTTTGTTTACTAGTATTTTTTGCAGAAAATAAACCTTATAATTTAGGTTTTATAAAAGAAAATAATTCTTTTTATGATTATTCAGTATGTTTTAATGACTTTAGTTTTGAAAATGCGAAGAAATATTTATTGAAAAATAATGTTTCTATTAAAAACAAAGAAGTTGCTAGTTTATTAGATGTGATTGATCTAAAGAAAATTTCATTTGATAATATAGATAAGATTTGTAAAAAGTATATTAATATTTAATTTTATATTTAAATTTGTTATAATATTTTCATAAAAACAGAGGTGATGTTATGAAATTATACAATACGTTAACAAGGAAAGTGGAAGAATTTGTTCCTAATGAAGATGGAAAAGTAAAATTATATACTTGTGGACCTACAGTTTATCATTATGCTCATATTGGTAATATTAGAAATTATATAGGACATGATATCTTGGATAAAGCTTTAAGATATTTGGGGTATGATGTTACACGTGCAATGAATATAACTGATGTTGGACATTTAACAAGTGATTCTGATTCTGGTGAAGATAAGATGGAAGTTGCTAGAAAAAGAGAACATAAGTCTTCAATGGAAATAGCTAAATTTTATACAGATGCTTTTTTTGAAGATTTTAGTCTTGTTAACTGTAAAATGCCAGAAATAGTTTCTCCTGCTACTGAAAATATTGATATGTATATTAAGATAATAGAAAAATTACTAAAAGATGAATATGCTTATATTTCTGGTGGAAATGTATATTTTGACATTAGTAAACTTGATGACTATTATGTTTTAACGAATCATCAAGAAGATGATTTGGTTGTTGGTGCAAGAGATGGAGTAGAAGAAGATTCAAATAAGAGGAATCAAGCAGATTTTGCTTTGTGGTTTACAACCTCTAAGTTTGAAAATCATGAATTGTTATGGGATTCTCCTTGGGGAAAAGGTTATCCTGGATGGCATATAGAATGTAGTGGAATTTCTATAAAATATTTAGGAGAACATTTAGATATTCATGGTGGGGGAGTTGATAATATTTTTCCACATCATACAAATGAAATAGCACAAAGTGAAGCTTATCTTGGTCATAAGTGGTGTAATTACTGGTTTCATAATGAACATCTTTTAGATCAAACTGGTAAAATGAGTAAATCTAAAGGAGCAATACTTACTGTAACTAAATTAAAAGAAAATGGATATGATCCTTTAGCCTTTAGATTTATGTGTTTAAATTCTCATTATAGGAAGCAATTAGTTTTTTCTTATGATGCGCTTACTCAAGCAGAGGCTACATTAAAGAAATTAAGAAATAAAATCAAATCGCTTTCAGATAGTGGCGAATTAGATAGAAATGTATACGAAATATACAATAATAAATTTATTTTAGAAATATCTAATGATTTAAATACTGCAAATGCTATAACAGTTATTTATGAATTACTTAAAGATTCTTCTGTATCAGATAAAACTAAAATATCATTAATTACATTATTTGATGAAGTTTTATCTCTTAATTTAATTAGTAATGAAGAAGAAAATCCAGAAAACGATGCGTATATAAAAGAAAAAATTGCTGAAAGAAATGAAGCAAAGAAAAATAAAAATTATGTTTTAGCAGATGAAATTAGAGATAATTTATTAAAAGAGGGAATTAAGCTAATTGATACTCGTGAAGGAACTACTTATGAAATAATTAAGGATTAGTTTTTACTAATTCTTTTCTTATGATATAATATGTGTGGTGATTTTATGAATATATTAGAAATAAACGTTTTAGTTTTAGCTTATTTAGGTGACACTATATATGAAAATTATGTTAGAAAGTATTTAATTAATAAAGGTATTGCAAATGTTAACGATTTACAAAAAGAGGCTGTTAATTATGTAAGTGCAAAATCACAATCAGGGTATTTGAAGAAAATGATGGATGGTAATTTTTTATCTAATGAAGAACTTGATGTTGTAAAAAGAGCTAGAAATTATAAAACAACTTCCCACCCTAAGAATTGTGATATTATTACGTATAAATATGCGACAGGTTTGGAAGCCTTAATTGGTTATTTGAATTTAAAAGAAAACATTGAAAGGATAGATGAAATAATGAATTTTATCTTGGTATAGTTTATGTTAGTTTATGGAAGAAATGTAGCAAAGGATATTTTAAAAAAAGGTGAAAAAGTCGAAAAAATTTTTTTGCAAGAGAATTTTAATGATAAAGAGATAATTTCTCTTATCGAAAATTCTAAAATTGTAGTTTTTTATAAGAAAAAAAGAGAAATTGATAATTTGTGTTCTGGGGTACATCAAGGTATACTCTTATTTATTCCGGATTATCAATATTCTAATATTAACACTTTTTTAAATAAAAATGAGGAGAAAGTTGTTATTTTAGATCATATCGAAGATCCTCATAATTTAGGTGCTATTATTAGAACTTGTGAGGCTGCAGGAATAAAATCTGTTATTATTCCTAAAGATAGACAAGTACAAGTCAATGCAACTGTTATGAAAACTAGTGTTGGTACATTGGATAATGTAAATATAGTTCAAGTTACGAATTTATCTAATACAATAGATAAATTAAAAGAAAATGGATATTGGATAGTTGGGACTGCTCTTAAAGATAGTGTTGACTATAGAGATATTGACTATACTGGTAAGATAGCTCTTATAGTTGGTAATGAAGGAACAGGAATATCTAATTTAGTTATGAAAAAATGTGACTTTATTGCAAAAATTCCAATGTATGGAGAAACTAATAGTTTAAATGCAAGTGTTGCTGCTGGTATAATGATATATGAGATGATTCGTAATAGAAAGTAGGTTAAATGAATTATAAAAATTATAATGATTATGAATTAATATCGATGGTAAGAGAAAATGATGAGTTTTCATATTATTCTTTATTTGAAAAGTATAAGCCTATTGTAAAAAATATCTCTAAGGAATTTTATGATAGGTATTCTGATTATGGATATGACTATGATGATTTTATTCAAGAAGGTTATGTTGGATTTCAAAATGCTTTAAATAAGTATGATTCTTCGAAAGGAGCATTATTTTATACTTTTGTTGAATTGTGTATTAGGAGACGATTACTTAGTTTTACTAAGAATATATCTTTACCAAAAAGAAATATAAGTAATAAATACTTTATTTCATTAGACGATTTAGATGTAAGAGATAATTCTGTATCTTTAAATGATGAATTAGACTATGAAGATACTATGAATATTATTAAAGATGTTTTATATTCATTAGATTTAAAATATACTGCTCCTTTTGAATTAAAAATGAATAATTTTTCTTTGAAAGAAATTTCTATTCTTTTAGAAGTATCAATAAATTCAGTTTCTTATAGAGTAAATTTGGTTAGAGACGAAATAAGGACGAGAATATTATGTGAATAATTATTAATTTATAAATTGTTTTTTTCCTTAATATGATTTAAAATTATATTAGGATAGGATGGTTTTAATATGATTGGTAATAATTATAAAAATTATGAATCATGTAATCTTGATGAATGGATTAAGACTCATTCATCAGAAGATGATATGAAAGAGTTATTTTTAAATATGGATAAAGCTTTAAAATATATTCATGAACATGATTATTGTATTAATGATTTTAGTCCAACCCAGATTGATGTGTTGGAAAATAGACCTGATTATGTCCAATTCGTTAGTTTAATTCAATTATCTCCTGATCCTATAAGAAAAAAGAAAATGATAAATGAAGATATATTTAACTCCAGTATTATACAAATTTGTTATTATTTACATATTCCACTTAGTCAGTTAAATATTAAATTTTTAAAAGAAAATTTCGATTCATTTGCTCAATTTTTGCCTAATGAAAATGTTCCTTATTATAGAGGTGTGATTCAAAGAGGTGCTTCAGTTTATTTGTGTGAATACGATGTTGAAAGACGTAATAGGGATTTAATAAATTTAGAAAATGAATTGGGGGAAAATGCATCAAAAGATAAGTCATTTGTGAAAGAAAACAATAGGCTCGATTTAAGTAATTTTAATAATAATAGAATAAATGATACTATTTATAAGCAAATCAGCGGAATTCGTGATTCAGCCTTTATTAATTATTTACTAGTTCCAACTATTTGTATGTTTACTCTTTTACTAATTTGTATGATAGGATGGGTATTAAGTTTAATTTAGTTCATATTCGTTGACATTTCTTTGTGTTTGTGCTATTTTAATGGTGTAAGCACTCAGAAGTGTTTTTATTTTGAAACAAATTAGGAATAGGTGAAGATATGGCTGAAGTTAGAAAGAAAGTTGTTGAAGACAAGTATAATACATCAAGTATAAAAACAGAAACAAAGAAAGTAGAAAAGGAAAAAAAGGAAAAAAAGACTACTAACAAGAAAGAAATTGTAGTTGAGAAGAAAAGTTTATTTGCTCGATTTATGACATTTTGTCATGGTGTAAAATCTGAATTTAAAAAAGTTCATTGGACAAATAAGAAAGATATGGTTAAATATTCTATAGCAACTATTATTACTATAATATTTTGTTCACTTTTCTTTTATTTAATTGATGTTCTTTTCGCATTAGTTCAATCTTTAATTGGTTAAAAAGGAGTTAGTATTTATGGAAAAACAATGGTATGTAGTTAATACTTATTCTGGTCATGAGAATAAGGTTAAAGAAAAATTAGAAATGAGAGCTGAATCTATGGATATGAAAGATTATATTTATAGAGTAGTTATTCCTGAAGAAAAAGTTACAGAAGTTAAAAATGGTGTAACTAAGGAAAGAACAAAGAAAATGTTCCCTGGTTATATTTTAGTTGAAATGGTAATGAGTGATGAGGCTTGGTATGTAGTAAGAAATACACCTGGAGTAACTGGATTTATTGGATCAAGCGGAAAAGGTGCTAAACCAACACCATTACAACCTTATGAAGTTGATAATATTTTAGGTAATATGGGAATTAGCAGAATGAATGTAGATACTGAACTTAAAGAAGGTACTAAGGTTAAAATTATTGCTGGGCCATTTAATGGAATGTTTGGAAAAATTGATTCTGTTGACTTAACTAATCAAAAAGTTATGCTTTCAGTAGATTTATTTGGACAAGAAACATCTGTTGAAGTTGAACTTGGACAAATAGAAAATGCATAAAAAGCAATAAAACGTAAATTTTTAGACTAAAGTTCGTTTTTTTACGAACTTTCTTCTTTTTTAGATT
>ERZ827168.4337-NODE-4337-length-13103-cov-4.706009_pt1 | contig 13103 bp, 10 predicted proteins | sample MGYA00519868_ERZ827168 | MGnify/ENA primary metagenome ERZ827168 (study PRJEB31778, sample SAMEA3449271) | human gut metagenome | biome: human gut; feature: human-associated habitat; material: faeces | place: United Kingdom | collected 2010/2012 ...
TCCGACCCGATTGCGAGTGCAAAGATATACCAAATTTTTCAGTCTCCAAATTTTTTGACGAAAAAAATCGCATCCGCGCCCTGCAAACGCGACGACGGGCCCTACAATGGCGTTTTTTTCTTACCTTTGGGGACCTCATTTAACCCTTCGGATGAAGAACATTACGGAAATATTCGTCGAGCTGGGCCGTCGGATGCGCGATTTCGGACGCGACGGGCGCTCTATCGCTTGCATAGACGAAGCTGTCGCGGCGAACGAATGGTTTACTGCTGCGGATGTGTGCATGGCCGCGGATGCCGTTCGCGAAGAGTTCCTCGACGAATCGAAGCTGAAAAATTGGCTGTCGAAATACGATTTACGCGCGGTAGAGCCGTGCACGGTGGCGATAATCATGGCGGGAAACATCCCGTTCGTGGGATTTTTCGACATGATGTGCGCGCTTCTGTGCGGACACCACGTGATGATAAAACCGTCGCGGAAGGACTCCGCTACCATCGCATATGCGGTCGATACGCTGCGCGAGATATGCGGCGACATCCCGTTGCGGTATTGCGGCGACGACATGGCGGCCGATATGGTGATCGCCACGGGCGGTGACAGTGCCGCGCAATATTTCCGCAGCCGTTTCGCCGACATCCCCGCGCTGGTCCGCGGAAGCCGCCATTCGGCTGCCGTGCTCGCGGGCGACGAGACGCAGGCCGAGTTGCAGGGACTGCGCCGCGACATATTCTCCTATTTCGGCTTGGGGTGCCGCAACGTGTCGCTCGTTTTCGTGCCGCGAGGCTATGAGATCGACCTCGAAGGACCCGAGGCGACCAACCCCATGTATCGCGACAATTATGTGTATACCAAAGCCATGCTGAGCATGAACGGAGTCCCATTCTCCGATCGGGACGGATACGTGGCGGTCGAGTCGTGCGGATTCTCCGATTCGTTGAGCCGCTTGAACTATTGCCGCTACGACGATATCTCCGAGGTCGAGGAGTGGCTTCGTCTTCACGACGACGAGATACAGTGCGTCGTGTCGCACCTTGCCGTGCATCCTCGGCGCGCGGAGTTCGGACGGGCGCAATACCCCGCCCTTTCCGATTATGCCGACGGCACGGATGTTATGGAATTTCTAAAAGCCCGAAAAATATGATGAAACAATACGATTTCGACAAGCCGACCGAGCGTCGCGGCACGCATTGCGTGAAGCACGACGGTCTGAAAGAGAACTACGGCCGCGACGATCTGCTGCCGCTGTGGGTGGCCGACATGGATTTCGAGACCCCCGATTTCGTGATAGACGCCATGAAACGGCGACTGGAGCATCCCGTGCTGGGATACACGATGGAGTACGACGGATATTGGCAGAGCATAACCGACTGGCTGGCCCGACGCCATGACTGGCATGTGGAGCGCGAGTGGCTGCGTTACATCCCGGGTATCGTGAAGGGCATAGGCATGGTCATCAACGCCCTTACCCGAACGGGTGACAAGATCATAATCCAGCCTCCCGTCTACCATCCTTTCCGTATCGTGCCCGAGGCCAACGGCCGCGAGGTGGTTTGCAATCCGTTGAAACCGACCGACGACGGAGGTTACGAGATGGATTTCGACGGACTCGAAAGCGTGATCGACGACAGATGCAAGGTGCTGATCCTGGCCAATCCGCACAACCCCGTCGGCATCGTGTGGGACCGTGCGACGCTGTGTCGCCTGGCCGACATCGCGGCGGCGCACGGCATAATCGTGATCTCGGACGAGATACATTGCGACATGGCTCTGTACGGCAACCGCCACATCCCGTTCGCATCGGTGTCTGACGCCGCCGCGCGATGCAGCATAACTTTCGGCGCGCCGTCCAAGACGTTCAACATAGCGGGCATCGTGAGCTCCTATGCCGTGGTGCCCGACCCCGCTTTGCGCGAACGCTTCTTCTCGTGGCTTGCGGCGAACGAGTTCGACATGGCCACCATATTCGCCATGACGGCCACCGAGGCTGCGTTTAACGAGGGCGACGAGTGGCGTCGCCAAATGCTCCGTTACGTGGAGGGCAACGTTGATTTCGTCGACGACTTCCTGCGGCGCAATATCCCCGAGGTGCATGCCGTGAAGCCTCAGGCTTCGTTCCTGGTGTGGCTCGATTTCTCGGAACTCGGACTGCCGCACGACCGTCTGGTCGACATGCTCGTGAACGACGCTCGGCTGGCGATGAACGACGGCGCCATGTTCGGCCGCGGCGGCGAGCAGCACATGCGCATGAACGTCGGTACGCAGCGCTCCGTCGTGGCGGAGGCCATGAATAGGCTCAAGGCGGCCGTGGACAAGGTACGCCGATAGAAAACGGATACGGGGAGCAAAGAATCGCTTTGCTCCCCGTATTGTTCTTCCAGTCCGCCGCTCCGCAGGACTGCCTGCAAGCCGAACGGGAATATTTTTATTGCTGTTTCGCCGCCTTGCGTTCGGCCACGCGTCTTTTCCAATTGCGGCGCACCGTGTCGGCCAGATCGGTCTCGACGAGGAAGTGGATGCCGATGCACGACAGCCCCAAGTATATTACTATGAGCCGTCCCAAGGCTCTGATCTCGGGCAGCACCTCGGTGAGCGACGCTCCCATGGTCTGTATTCGGACGAATCCCGGGGCGCCGTGCGTGCTGGGGAATATGCTCGCCAGCCGAACCATCCATTGCGGCATGGCCTCGGCGGGATACGACGCGCCGCTGAGCAGGAACAGCGGGATGGACGACCACAGCATCACCATGAGCGACGTCTCGCGTCGGCGGAACAGCGTCGATACGGCTATTCCCATGAATATGCAGGCGAACAGATACATGGCCATGAACACGGCTATGGTCGAAGCCTTTCCGTTCATCGGGTAATGGAACAGTCGGTAATGGACGTTCAGCAGGTAGAACGACGATACGGCGTATATCGACGCATACACCAGCGCCTTGCCCGTTACGATGGGCAGTGTCGACAGCCGCTTGCTGCCCTTGGGCTTGAACTTGCCGTAGAGCCCCTGCTCGCGCCACGTGCCGCCTATCATTCCTATGCCTATCAATAGCGTCTGCTGGATTATGAGCATCATTATGGGGGGCATTACGAACGTGCCGTAACCCAGATAGGGGTTGAACAGCGAATGTCCCTGATATATCACGGGCTGCGTGATGGCCTTGGCCTGCGGTATATTGGCTCCGCGCGCTATGAGCCGTTGGAACTCCACCATCGCTCCCGTGGTGTTGATTCCCGCCACCATCTCCTGGAATGCCTGACGGTACATCAGCATGTAGCTGGCGTCGAGGCATATGCTTACGGTGGCCATCTGCCCGCCGAGCAACATCTTCTCGTAGTTGTCGGGGATGTATATTATGCCGTATATGTCGCGTTCGTAGAATTTGCGTTCGGCCTCCGCCATGTCGTCGAGCTCATAGGCTATGACGGTGTTGGGCCCCATGCCTATGGCCTCCACGAGTTTGCGGCTGGTGTCGGTCTTGCTCATGTCGACCACCCCTATTGGCACGTTTCGGAGCACCTGCGAACCGTACGTGAGCGAATAGATGGTGGCGTAGATGAGCGGCGCGAACACCATGATGAGTATCACGCCCGCATCGTGGAATATGTGGGCATACTCGTTGCGCATCACTATGTTGAGTTGCTTCCAGTGCGATTTTACGGTATGTGTGAGTTTGCTCATGATCGTTTACATTTTACCCCAGTAACTGCTGTCGAGCGATATCCTGCGCAGGCGCGGAAGCACCAGCAGCGGGAGTATCTGGAATGCGGCCATGCAACACAGGTCGGGTATCGAATACACCGCGGGCGCGCCGCGTAGCGCCTGATCCACTATCATGTCGGTGAAGTAGGTGAACGGGAATGCGTAGCAGAATATCTGTATGCCCTTGAACATGGCCATGACGGGGAACGTGAGTCCCGACAGCGAGAAGGCCATGACCGAGTACCCGCCTCCGAGCGACATGGCCAGACGCATGTCGGCCGTGAGTCCGATGATGAATACCGATATTCCCATATAGCTGGCTATAAACACCAGACAGCCGACGAACAACAGGGTGAAACTTCCGTTCAGCGGCACGTTTATCACGTCGAACAGCAGCCAGAACATCAACAGCGCCATCATCGTCATCGACATGAATACGGGCAGCAGCTTGCCCGTCAGCGCGCCTGCCATCGACCCTTCGGCCGTCTCGATCCATTCGCGGGCGGTGGAGTAACGCAGCTCCGAACCTATGGCGAATATGGTGGCCAGCACCGTGAATATCATTATCATCATCGGCATGAAGCTCGGCGAGAGATAATATCCGTAGTTGGTGTAGGGGTTGAACAGCACGTGTTTGTCGAACCTCACGGGCATGGCCTGCGCCATGGCCTGTTTTTCGGTGAGTCCCTGCTTCATCATGATCTGCAACTGTATTCCCGTGCCGAAAGTGGTGACGGTGGTCATCAGATCCTTCGATATGAGTCCGTTCGTCAGCACGTTGTCGCCCGAAACGTAGGCCTCGACATGGGTGGAGGTGTTGCCGAGGATGTTCTTCTCGAAGAACGCGGGTATCTGCACTATGGCGTGCACCTTGCCTTCGCGCATGAGCCGCTCGCCCTCGTCCATGTCGGTTATCTCATACCGTATCTCGGTCTCGGGCGCCGCGCCGATCATGTCGGTCAGCTTGCGCGAGAGCGTGGTGTGGTCTTCGTCGAGCATGGCTACGGGCAGGTTGTGAGGTATGCCCTCTTCGAAGATCGCGGCGAAGAAGAGGAACGACACGATCGGCAACACCGTAAGCAACATCAGATAGGATTTGTAGGTCTCCATCCGTTGCAGTTCGCGTCGCATGACCGCATATATGTTGCGCAGAGATCGCATTGTCCTTCGATTTTTATTCTCCCACTTTGTCCCAGTCCACCAGCACGCTCATTCCCGGGCGTATGCGCCGCACCTCGTCCACGGGACGCGCCTTGACGGCGAAGGTGCGTATGTCGAAGCTGCCCTGCGTGCGCGTGGCGTTCCATGTCGCGAAATCGGCCTGCACCGATATGTAGGTCACCTCCATCTCCACGTCGCGGCCGAGAGCGGGGACGTAACCCGTCATCCGCGTGCCTATCTTTATGCGCGGCAGCATGGTCTCCTTGATGTTGAACGTCACCCACACATCCGATGTGTCGAGTATGGCCACCACGGGATAACCCGTGCCCACCAGCTCGCCCTGCTCGGCTATGATGGTCGACACCTCGCCGTCGACGGGCGAGTACACCATCGCGTCGCTGATGTACGACTCCACCTCGCTTACCGCTCCCTCGGCCTGAAGTACCTGGGCTGCGGCAGCTTTCTTTTCCTCCTTGCTGGCTCCGTCCATCGCGAGGTCGTATTGAGCCTTGGCCGCCATCTCCGTAGCCTCCATGGCGCGGAAGCTGGCCTCGGCCTCGTCGTATTTCTGTGCGGGGACCACGCCCTGCTCATACAGCGCCTTCACGCGCTCGAAAGTCTTCTCGGCGAGCTGCTTGCCTGCCTGCGCCTTCTGCCACATGTTAAGGGCGGCCTCCTTCTGGGGCTTGCGCGCTCCTGCCAGAGCCTTTTCGTCCATAGCCGCCGCGGCGCTCTTCACAGCCTCGGCCTGACGCAGCTTGGCGTCCAGCTCGGGAGTCGAGAGCACGTAGAGCAGCTCCCCTTTGGTCACCTGCTGTCCCTGCTCGACCTTCATTTCCTCGATGCGGCCCGCTATCTTCGACGATGCCTTGTAGCTCGTGCACTCCACCGTACCCTGAATTATGGTCGGCTCCGATTTTTTCAGATAATATCCCACCAATGCTACGGCTGCTATTATCACGACCAAGGCGATAATGAGCCAAATGACATTTCTTTTTTTCATAATCGTGCTTATGTCTCTTTAGTTATTGTCGAATGTGATTTGTCGCGCATCGATGCGGCGCGCGTACGAGGTGAATTCGTCGCTCACTCCCGCGGCCTCCAGCAGCTTGGCCAGCGCCACGTCGTACGAGAAAGCCATCTGTATGCGTTCGGTGCGCACCTTGGCCAGATTCAGTTCGGCGTCGATGAGATCCGAAGCCGAGCTCATGCCGTTGAGAAACGCCGCGTTCTTGGCGCGGAGATATTCCTCGGCGAAGTCGATCGACGACTCCACCGACTCGAACTGGTTGTAATAGTTGAACAGCTGGTTGTAGAGCTTCTCCACCAGAACCGATATGTCCTGACGCGCCTTGGTCTCCAGCTGCTCGACGCGTCTTACGGTCTGCTTGGCCGCCGAGTATTTGTATTCGCGGTTCAGACCGTCGAATATCTTGAAGCTCACACCCACGCCCACGGCCCAGCGGGGCAGCAGGTCGGTCACCTGATAGTTGTATACCGAGCCGCCTCCCATGGCCACCACCTGCGGGAAGTAGTCCGAACGCTGGAGGCGTACCCCCTCTTCGGCCAGCCGGCGTTTGAGCGTCACCTGGTTGAGCAGCGGGTTGTGGTTCGAAGCCAGCGACTTGTAATACTCCACATCCTCTATCTGCTGCACCACGAACATTTTGGTCACGGGCACGTAGTCGGTGTCGGCCGAAGCGAGCGTGTTGTTGAGGGCGTCCTTTATGGTCTCCAGTTGCAGCTGCGCGTTCTTGAGCTCGCGCTCGGCCTCGGCCATCTTGAACTCCACGTAGAGACGTTCGGCCTTGGCCAGCATGCCCTGCTCTTCGAGCGCTATGGCGTCGGACAGATGGCGGCGTATGCCGTCGGCCACCTGACTGCGGACCTTCACCACCTGCGCGGCCAGCGCCAGACCGTAGTAGCGTTCCACGAGTTCCGATATGAGTGCGTTTCGGGTCTGCATGCCCTGCTGCCCTGCCGTCGATTCGTCGATCCGCGCGGCTCTGTTGGCCGCATTGATCTTTCCGCCGAGGAATACGGGCACCGTGATCTCGCCGCCCACGAACCCGAAGCTGCGGTCCTGCAACGTGTATTTCCAGTCGAGTCCCGCTACCGAGCCCAGCGCGCCCTGAAGGAATCCCGCCATCTGCTGGCTAATGATTCCGTTCTGTACGCCCGTAGTTATCAGATCGCCCGCCGCAGAGCCCAGGGGGCCTTTAAGATGGTTGGCGTCTATGGCTATGTCGTCGCCCGTGTAGATGTAGCTGCCCACCGCGTTTATCTTGGGCATGCGCAGTCCTATGGCCGCCTGACGCTGACGCTTGGCGGCGAGTTCCTCGTATTGCGCGGCTTTCATCGCGGGGTTGTCGGTCGTGGCTATCGTCACGGCCTCTTCGAGTGAGATCATGCGTTGCCCGTCGGTTTGTGCCGATGCCGCGAAGGCCGCCAGCGACAGACAAATCAGAATCGGATATTTTCTCATAATCAGGTTGTGCTTGATTGACGACGACAAATATACGTCCCTTTTTCGATTATGAGAAAACCGTTGTCCGAATCGGAGAAAAGATTGCCGTTTTACGACATTTTACTCCGTCTCGGGGTGTTGCATATGTCTGTTTTTACGGCATAACACGACGTTTCAGCGTAATGAGAGTGATTTCGGGACGCGCCCCGATGCGCATGGGATAAAGCACGCATCCTATGCCGTCGTTGATGTAAAGCGCGCGGCCGTCCTCCTCGTAGAGTCCGCTCCAGCGCGGGTAGAGCAGGCGTGCGGGCGACACTCCCCGCTCGCCCGCGGGGAACTTCATCTGCATGGCGTGCACGTGGCCCGACAGCGTGAGGTCGGCGAAACGTTTTTCGAGTATCGGGGTCCACAGTTGCGGAATATGGGCCAGTGTGATGTCGAACAGCGAATCGGGGACCGAGGCGTATATCTCGTCAAGCCCGATGGCGGGAATGTGCGGCGAGTGGCGTTCCTCGTGCAGCGTGCGCGTGAACGATATTCCCGTCACTGCTATCGAGTCCGCGCCGCGGCGGATGTATTCGGTGCGGTCGTCGAGCACCCGCCACCCCGCTTCCGTTTCTTTCTCTATCAGGCGCGCCGTATTTTCCTCGGGCGTGAGCGATACCGAGTCGCGTATGTACACGCCTATGTCGTGATTGCCTATCACCGAGAACACCCCGTCGGGAGCCGAGAACCGCGCGAGGGCGCGGGCGATCGGCGCGTCGATCTCGGTGTAGCGTATGTTCACCAGATCGCCGCAGAACGCCACCATGTCGGGGTGCAGCGAATCGCATAGCTCGGCTATGCGCGCCAGCTCCTTTTGCGGCCGCAGCATGGTACCTATATGTATATCGGATATCACCGCTATCTCGTAGCCGTCGAACGCGGCGGGCAGGCGGTCCGACTCTACTGTCACGCGTTTCACCTCGTAGTCGGTGCGTGTGACGGCCATGCCGTAGACGAACATCGCGATCATGGCAAGACTCACCGCCGCTCCCGCCGCGCGCACCGCCCTATTGCGCGACAGCACTGCGGCGAGGTTGAACGGCACCCGCGCCACGGCCGCAATCATATATAGGTAAAACATCCATGCCGAGAACATCATCACCCCCGTGGTGTTGTCGCGCGAGAGGAAGAAAACCGCGGCCATGCTCAGGAACGGCAGCAGGTCGGCGGCGAGGGCGCATATGGTTATCGCCGTGCGGCGTCTGCGGTTTCCGTTGCCTGCCAGACGTCCGACGGCCATCAGATCCACGCCTATCATGGCGAGCGAAAACAGTGCTGTGAACCAAATCATACGGTTGAAGATTTACGGTGCCGTGGGGCGCGCTCGTATTGGCTCCTTTGGCATATTAGTTGCTTGAATACACGGCAAAGATAGGACAATTTAATCATGCAATCGCTAAAAAATAGTCAGTTATTCAATCAAAATCAATTCGACTTATGAAAAAATCAAGACTCCTGATCGGCGCCATGTTTCTGGTGTTGTGTGTGCAAGGCGCATCGGCGCAACGTCGCGGTTGGCGTCACGAACACCGCAAGCCGACGGTATACATGATCGCCGTCGAGCAGACCGATACCCTGCCCCGATGCCCCATGCAGCAGGCCGTGGCCCGCAAGAACATGGCCGCGGCGAACGTCCGCCAAGATTTCGAACAGACGCTCCGCACGGGTTTCCAGCAGGCGCATAACCCGCAGTTCGTCTTCGCCACGAAGGACAACAAGTTCGCGCTCGGTATCGGCGGCTACATCAACCTCCGCGCGAGCTACGATCTGAAGGGCGCTGTGGACAACATCGACTTCATCCCCTACGACATCCCCATGCAGGAGACCTACGCCAACCGCCAGCGTTTGATGATGGACGCCACCACGTCGCGTCTGTTCACCAAGGCCGTCATCAACTCGCGTGCGCTGGGCCGCGTGGTCGCCTATGTCGACATGGACTTCCGCGGCGGCGAGGAATTCAGCTACACCCCGCGCCTGCGTTCGGCCTACGTGTCGTTGCTGGGCTTCACGGCGGGTCGCGACATTACCACCTTCTGCGATTTGCAGGCCGCGCCGCTGACCGTCGATTTCCAGGGTCCCAACGCCTATAACCTCAATTTCGCCACCATGCTGCGCTACGAGGTCGATTTCCTGCAAGACTACTGCACCTTCGGCGTGGCTGCCGAGATGCCCGTGGTGAGCGGTACCTACGACGAGAACTTCCGCCCCATATCGCAGCGCGTGCCCGACGTACCCGTCTATTTGCAGGTCGCCTGGGGCGAGAACCGCCAAAGCCATTTCCGCGCGTCGGGAGTCTTCCGCAACATGTATCTGCACAATGCCGCCACCGAGAAGAACACGAGCCTCTTCGGCTGGGGCGTGCAGGCGAGCGGCCGAGTGGAGACATGCCCCTACTTCACCATATTCTTCAACGGAATCTACGGCGAGGGCATCACGCCCTACATTCAGGACCTCACGGGCAGCGGACTCGACTTCACGCCCGATCCCGAGAATCCCATGCGCATACAGACCATGCCCATGTGGGCCTGGCAGGCTTCGGGTCAGGTCAGCTTCATCCCGTCGAAATTCTGGATCTCGGGCGGTTACTCCACCGCACGCGTCGAGAAGCACCACGGCTATTACGCCGAGACCGAATACAAGCGCGGGAACTACATGTTCGGAAACATATTCTATCAGCCGACTCCCAACTGCCGCATCGCGGCGGAGTATCTGCACGGATCGCGCACTGACATGAATTCATTCAAGGGCGAGGCCAACCGACTGAGCCTCATGCTTCAGTACAACTTCTGATCTCGGTCGCAACGACTCGGGTCCGAGGCTGTCCGACGCTTTTGTCGGGCGGCCTTTTTCGTCATCCGTTCCGCGAAAGAGTACCCGCTGTTCGCCGTCGGCGACGGAGTGCAAAAGCGTAAAGCGAATTGCAGTCCGCCGCATGGGGCGGCGGCGAACTGCCGACATAGCGATGCTATGTCGAAATTTCATCGGGCGTTTTTGCGGACAAGCATGATGATTTACCCGATAAATCGCCCTCCGCCGTCGGCGGAGTATATATTCCCGATATTTTTTTTAACTTTGAACCCCGTGAAGATCATCCCTATCATAATCGTCATGCTGGCGGCGGCATTCGCTCCGCTGTGGCTCGTGTCGTTTCCCGAAACGGGTCGCGTTACCGCGGAGCGTGAAGCGGCTCCTCGGGCCAAGCGGGCGCGTATCGTGGCGGCGGGCGATCTGATGCAGCACATGCCGCAGGTGACGGCGGCGCGGCGGGCCGACGGCCGCTACGATTATCGGGAGTCGTTCCGCCATGCGGCCCGCTATTTCCGCGAGGCCGATCTGGCGATAGTCAATCTCGAAACCACCCTCTCCGACGAAGGCCCCTATTCGGGATATCCCTGTTTCCGTTCTCCGTCGGAGGTGGCCGATGCCATGCGCGACATGAACATCGATCTTGCCGTGATGGCCAACAACCACTGCTGCGACCGTGGCGCGTCGGGCATCGTCTCCACGACCGACATCCTCGACCGCCGCGGCATAGCCCGCACGGGAGTGTTCCGCGACAGTCTCGATTACGAGCTCAACCGCATAGCCTACCTGGAGCGCGGCGGCATAGCCTTCGCCGTTGTCAACTACACCTACGGCACCAACGGCATTCCCGTGCCGCGCGGCACGATGGTGAACATGCTCGACACGGCCGTCATGGCCCGCGACCTGGCCTCGATAGACCGCCGCCGCGCCGATTGCGTGATCGCCGCGGTGCATTGGGGCAACGAGTACGAGCGGCGTCCCAACGGCGACCAGCGTGCCGTGGCCGCATTCCTGAAACGGCACGGCGTCGACATCATCATAGGCAGCCATCCCCACGTGGTGCAGCCGTTCGAGATCGAGTCCGACGGCGGACCTACGTTCTATTCGCTGGGAAACTTCGTGTCGAACCAGCGCAAACGCTATTGCGACGGAGGATTGATGGCGGTCGTCGATGTGACCCTTGCGCCCGACGGACGGCTGTCGTACGAAGCGGAGGCGATTCCCGTGTGGGTCATGTGCCCCGGGTATGTCATCCTGCCGCCCGAGGTGGGCGATACGCTGCGCATGAACGCCGATGCCCGCCGCGCCTACGGGCAGTTCATGGGCGATACACGCGAACTGCTCGGTATCTGACATGACCCCACTGCACGCGTTGAAACGAAGCCGCCTCGACCGAAAAAGTCGAGGCGGTTGCGTAAGGTGCATTTGGGCCGTTTAGTAATTCTCTTTCTTCGGCTCGAAGTATGCCTGCGGATGGTTGCATGCGGGGCACTTGAGCGGAGCCTCCTTGGCCTTGCATACGTAGCCGCAGTTGCGGCACTGCCACCATATCTCGTTGTCGCGCACGAAGAAATTGCCGTCGGTTATGCGGCTGAGCAGTTTCAGATAGCGGCTCTCGTGCTCGGCCTCCACCTTCGCGATCTGGCGGAACGTGTTGGCTATGTCGGCGAAACCCTCCTGCTCGGCCGTCTCGGCGAAGCTCGAATAGAGCACGTCCCACTCCTCATGCTCGCCCTGCGCGGCGGCCAGCAGATTCTCGGGCGTCGAGCCTATGCGGCCAGCGGGATACGAGGCCGTTATGGTCACGTCGCCGCCTTCGAGATATTTGAAGAATCGCTTCGCGTGCTCCTTCTCCTGCTCGGCGGTCTCGGTGAACACTCCCGCGATCTGTTCGTAACCCTCCTTTTTCGCCACGCTTGCGAAGAAGGTGTAACGGTTGCGCGCCTGGCTCTCTCCCGCGAATGCCTTGAGCAGATTCTGCTCGGTCAAAGTTCCCTTGATACTTTCCATGGTAATGTTTGTTTTATGTGTGAATGAATTCTGTTTTTTCTTATCGCAAAGATATATGAAAATTCGATGCCGCGACAACATTTCCGATCGTATTATTTTATACTTCAATAAGGTTTTTCTATACGCGATTGCCGTCGGCGTCGGATCGCCGCGGACGGACGGGCGGCGTATCCGATTATGCGGCGAAGAAACTTCGGTACATCGAAATATATAATCGCCATAAATTTTGTACACCCGTCGGCTTGTGCTATCTTTGCAAGGATATACGGAATCAAATAAAAACCAAAGATAATGGCAGACGAAAAAATCATCTTCTCGATGGTGGGCGTGTCGAAGACGTTCACCAATCAAAAGAGAGTTCTCAACAACATCTACCTCTCGTTCTTCTACGGGGCCAAGATCGGTATCATCGGTCTCAACGGATCGGGTAAGTCTACCTTGATGAAGATCATAGCGGGCATCGACAAGAATTTCCAGGGCGAAGTGGTCTTCGCTCCCGGGTATTCGGTGGGCTATCTGGAGCAGGAGCCCAAGCTCGACGACTCGAAGACCGTGAAGCAGGTCGTGGAGGAGGGATGCGCCGCCACGGTGGCCCTGCTCAAGGAGTACGAGGAGATCAACATGAAGCTGTGCGAGCCCATGTCGGACGACGAGATGAACCGTCTCATCGAGCGTCAGGGCGAGCTGTACGAACAGATCGACCACGTTAACGGCTGGGAGCTGGACAGCGTGCTGGAGCGCGCTATGGACGCCCTGCGATGCCCCGATCCCGACCAGAGCGTCAAGGTGCTGTCGGGCGGTGAGCGCCGCCGCGTGGCATTGTGCCGCCTGCTGTTGCAGCAGCCCGACGTGCTGCTGCTCGACGAGCCCACCAACCACCTCGACGCCGAGAGCATCGACTGGCTCGAACAG
>ERZ827168.4344-NODE-4344-length-13083-cov-3.803347_pt1 | contig 13083 bp, 14 predicted proteins | sample MGYA00519868_ERZ827168 | MGnify/ENA primary metagenome ERZ827168 (study PRJEB31778, sample SAMEA3449271) | human gut metagenome | biome: human gut; feature: human-associated habitat; material: faeces | place: United Kingdom | collected 2010/2012 ...
ACGGTCAACGGGGAGCAGGTGCTCATGTTCGACCAGCCGCAGGAGATCAGCCATATGGCCGATGTGCGGCTCTTGTACCAGAATTTCCGCACCTACCGCGATTTCGGCCTGCTGCTCGCGCTCGTGCTGTATCTGCTTGCCGCCATTCTCCACGTCAGAACGGCCATGCACACGCTCGCGTCCGGCTATGCCTACGGCGCGTTCGTGATCGCGCTGTTCGTCGGCTTCATCGGCACATGGGCGGCGCTGGATTTTTCGAGCTTCTGGACTTTCTTCCACCAGATGCTGTTCTGGAACAACGACTGGCTGTTCGACGCGTCCGTGACCGTAACGGTTGTGCCGGTGCCGATGACCTTAATGACGCCGTAATTCGTACCTGCACCGCGGCGCAGGTTTACGTCTGCGGTGAGCTTAGCCTGCACAGTGCCATCATTGGACGGTGCCTGCGTAGGTGTAGGTGTTGCGGGCGACGTGCCGGTGACCTTCAAATACTGTGCAAAGATGTAGCCCGTGGAGCCGTTTGCAAGACGCACGGCATACCACTGAGAGTTGCTCCTATCTGTGACCGTGACGGTTGTGCCGGAAGCGATAACGCCTTTAGAGCTGTAATTCGTGCCGGGGCCGGAACGGAAGTTTACGTATTCCGTCGTTTTCGCGCTTTGCTCGGAACCGCTCGGTGCGGGCGTTGCCGTTGCGGAGGAAGAACTGTTCAGCTTCAAGTATTGCGCAAATATGTAGCCCGTAGAGCCGTTCGAGAGGCGCACGGCATACCACTCGGAATTGCTCGTGTCGGTGACCGTAACGGTGGTGCCTAATGCAATGACGCCTTTAGAGCTGTAATTTGTGCCCGGTCCGGAGCGGAAATTCACATATTCCGTCGTTTTGGCACTGCGTTCTTCCCCGTTGCTTGTGCTGCCGCCGGTAGACATGGAAATATACTCGGCGTAAATATAACCTGTAGAGCCGTTCGAGAGACGCACGGCGTACCACTCGGAATTGCCCGTATCCGTTACCGTGATGGTCGTGCCGGAAGCGATGATCCCCTGCGAGCTGTAATTCGTACCGGGGCCGGAGCGGAAGTTCACGTATTCGGTCGTTTTTGCGGAAACTTCTTCCGCATAGGCCGCAAGCGGCAGCGCAGAAGCCAATAGCAGCGCGGAAAGCAACAGAGCCGTGCCCTTCTTTCGGAGCATTCTTTTTCTGTATTGCATGTGTTTTCACCTATCCTTATCAAGGCATCGACCTGTAGAAGCAAAAGCCGGTTTCTGTCCTGTTGCGGCAGAATATGGTACAGATCGTTTTATACAGTTACAATCATAACACAATAGTTACAAATTTGCAACCATTTTTGCGGTTCAAAAGCCAAAAACAGAAAATAAACCCGCGATTTTCGCTTAAATATGAAAAATACCGAACCCGCAAAAACGGATCCGGTATCGAATTTCAGGTGAAATTACAGCTTTTCAACGATGGCTTTCGTATCGCGTGCAATGACAAGCTCTTCGTTGGTCGGGACGATGTAAACAGCGACCTTGCTGTCCGGCGCGGAGATTTTCTTCTCCTTGCCGCGAACGCCCTTGTTGGCTTCGTGATCGAACTTGATGCCGAGGTATTCCATGTTGGTGCAGATGCGCTCGCGCAGGGTATCCTGGTTCTCGCCAAGACCTGCGGTGAAGACGATTGCGTCTACGCCGTTCAGCGCAGCGACATAGCTGCCGATGAACTTCTGAATCTGATAAACGAGCATCTCATGTGCGAGGTGTGCACGCTCGTTGCCCTCGTCCTCTGCCTTGCAGATGTCGCGGTCATCGCTGGAGATGCCGGAGATACCGAGCAGGCCGGACTTCTTGTTGAAGAGGTCGGAAAGCTGTGCCGGGGTGAGGTTCTCTTTCTCTGCGATGAACGTGACAACAGACGGATCAAGCGTGCCGGTACGGGTACCCATCATGAAGCCGTCAAGCGGGGTGAGACCCATGCTGGTGTCGATGACCTTGCCGTTCTTGATGGCGGTGATGGAGGAGCCGTTGCCGATGTGGCAGGTGATAAGCTTCAGATCCTTGATGTCCTTGCCCATGAGCTCTGCAACGCGGTGGCTGACATAGCGGTGGGAGGTGCCGTGGAAGCCATAGCGGCGGATCTTGTACTTCTCATAGTATTCATACGGCACAGCGAACATGTAAGCCTTCTGCGGCATGGTGGAATGGAAAGCCGTATCGAACACGACAACTTCCGGGACTTCCTTGCCGAAAACGCTCATGCAGGCACGAATGCCCTGTACATGTGCACTGTTGTGCAGCGGTGCAAGCGGGATGAGGCTTTCGATGCCCTCGATGACCTTTTCGTCAACGAGAACGGACTCGCTGAAGAGCGCGCCGCCCTGAACGATACGGTGGCCGATAGCAGCGACTTCGCTCAGATCCTTAATGACGCCGACTTCACTGTCGAGAAGTGCGTTCTTGACCTGCTCGAACGCTTCGGTGTGGTTCGCCATGCGGATTTCGATCTTCTTCTCTCTGCCGTCTGCCGTCTTGTGGCCGAAAATGCCCAGTTCAAGGCCAATCTTCTCGCAGTTGCCCTTTGCAAGCATTTGCTCGTTGTCCATATCGATCAGCTGATACTTAAGTGAGGAGCTGCCGGCGTTGATGACCAGAATTTTCATTTCGTCTTCCCCCTGAATCATGGTTAAATTTGAATTGGATCATCTGTGCAAACGCACAAAAAATAAGCACGACACTTCCAAAATTATAAATAAGGAAACGCGGCTTGTAAATTGATCTTCATTGCTTTATACTTATGATAATACAAAATCATGTAAATTTCAAGGAGTTTCCTATAAAATGATTGGAAAAAACAAGATTTCGGGCGTTGTTTGCGAGTTTAATCCGCTGCATAACGGCCACGCGGCACTGCTCTCCCGCATTTCGGAGGAGTTCGGCAGCGACATTGTCTGTGTGATGAGCGGAAATTTTGTGCAGCGCGGCGAGGCGGCTGTGCTCGATAAGTGGTCGCGCACACGGCTGGCACTGCAAAACGGCGCGGCACTCGTGCTGGAGCTGCCCTTGCCGTGGGCTGTGGCAGGCGCAGAAAAATTTGCACGCGGCGGCATTTCGTTATTAAATGCGCTCGGTTGCGTAGATACACTGACGTTTGGCAGCGAAACCGGCGATACCGCTCCCCTCATGCACTGCGCGGAATACTTGCACTCCGATGTGTTTAATTCGGATATTCGCCCGGAGGTTGCAAAAGGCGTTTCGTTTGCGGCGGCGCGTACGGAGGCAGTGAAAAAGGCACTCGGCGCAGAAACCGCAGAGCTGCTCACAAAGCCAAATTGCATTTTGGGTATAGAGTATTGCAAGGCGATCTTATCGTTGAATTCTAATATCGTGCCGCAGACTGTGCAGCGTATCGCGATTGACCACGACAGCGACAAAGCGCACGGCGCGTTTGCATCGGCGAGTCTGATCCGCAGCAAGAGTACCGAGGGTGAAGAGATTTCCGCGTATGTCCCGGAAAATACGGCGGCGTGTATTCGTGCGCTGCAAAAGGGAAAGCAGTACCCCGCTTCCCTTTCGTATCTCGACCGTGCGGTACTGGCGGCTGTCTCGGCCATGTCACCCGAAGACTTGCGCCGCGTGTCGGATGTTTCAGAGGGCATTGAAAACCGCATTTTGGCGGCTGCCGAAACGGCGGAAACGTGCACAGGGCTGTTTGATGCGGTGAAAACCAAACGGTACAGTCACGCGCGTATTCGGCGTATTGTTTTAAGCGCGTATTTGGGCATCACGAACGATCTGCCCAATTTGCCTCCGTACCTGCGCATTTTAGGTATGACAAGCCGCGGCGCGGAGATCCTGCACAAAGCGAAGCCGATGCTGCCGATCATCGCACGACCTGCGGACGTGAAGAAGCTTTCGCCGGAAGCCAGACGTGTGTTTGAATTGGAAGTGCGCGCGGATAATCTTTACAGCCTGTGCACAGAGCATCGCCGCCCTGCGAACATGGATTATACAGAAAAACTGATTCGGATATAAACTGAGCTCTGCATTTGGCTTTTGCCGGTCGCAGAGCTCTTCTTTTATACAAAAAGACCGAACCACGCGGGCTCGGCCTTTTGAATGTTCAAATATTCGAATTACTTCTCAAGCGGTGTGACTTCCACAGTCCAACCGAGGGTATCTTCTACCTTACCGGTCTGGATGCCGGTGACGGTGTCGTACAGCTTCTGGCTGAATTCGCCGATGCCGCCGTCCTTGATCTGCATGACTTCGTTCTCGTAACGGAGTGCGCCGACCGGAGAGATAACGGCTGCGGTACCGCTACCCCAGCACTCTTCAAGTGCACCGGTACGGGCCGCCTCAACGAGCTCGTCAACGGAGATTCTTCTCTCTTCGACCGGGAGACCCCAGTGCTTGCAGAGATCGATGCAGGATGCACGGGTAACGCCCGGCAAGATACTGCCGTTCAGCATCGGGGTGACAACGGTGCCGTTGATTTTGAAGAAGATGTTCATAGCACCGACTTCTTCGATGTACTTGCGCTCAACACCGTCGAGCCACAGAACCTGAGAGTAACCTTCGTCGTGTGCCTTTACCTGTGCCGCGAGGCTTGCAACGTAGTTGCCGCCGGTCTTTGCTTCGCCGATGCCGCCGCGGACTGCACGTACATAGTCGTCTTCGATCCAAATCTTTACAGGGTCGAGGCCGCTCTCATAGTAAGCGCCGACCGGGGAAAGAATGATGATGAATTTATAGGTGTCCGACGGGCGTACGCCGAGGAACGGATCCGTTGCAATGACGAACGGACGAATATAAAGAGAAGTGCCGGGACGGCTCGGAATCCAATCTGCGTCAACGGCGACGAGCGTCTTGATCGCATTGAGGAAATCATCGGCCGGGATCTCCGGGATGCAAAGTCTTCTGTTGGAGTTGTTTGCACGCTCGATGTTCTTGTTCGGGCGGAACAGACGGATGCGGCCGTCTGCGCATTTATAAGCCTTCATGCCCTCGAACATTTCCTGACCGTAGTGGAAAACCATAGCGGACGGATCAAGGACGATCGGCTGATACGGCATGATCTTCGGATCGTGCCAACCCTGTTCCGGGTTATATTCCATCACATACATGTGATCTGTAAAGATTTTACCGAAACCAAGCTTGCTTTCGTCTGCCGGCTTCGCTTTAGGCGCAGTGGTACGCTCAATCTGGATTTTCTGCATCAAAAAACACTTCTTTCCTGTTTGCTTATACACATTTTAGCACGTATTTGCCTTTTTTGCAAGTTGCCGAGGTTTAAATTGCAAAAAAAACTTCACAAATAACCGTTTGGCTTTGCGAAGCTTTCTGTTCTTTTTGTATAAACGAATGCACCTTTACAGGTGTGTGCGCAGCCCCTTTGGGTAACGATTCTTCAAAACACCGTTCGATGCCTTGCCAAAGCCCGTTACAATACCGTCTGCGGCGACGGCGGTGTAACCGGAAAGCCCCTCTGCGGGGATTTCTTCGCCGCGCAAAAACGCGAATAAAGCAGGATCGTTCGATGTGAGATGCAGCACGCTGCGGCAGTTTTCTGCACGGCTTGCCATGAAAATGCCATGCGCGGGCTCGAGGCGGTTCTTTTTTGCCTCGCCGAATTCCACACCGGCGCGCAGAACGGAAAGTCCTGCAATGTCCGGCAGCTCATTTGGCAATAAGATCACACGGTCGCGCACGCGCTGGAATCTGCCCGGTGCATCGGTAAACAGAGATGTGTACAATTCTTCGGCATGCGCCTGCGTCTCTCGGTCGGGTTTAAAGCTAAACGGCGCAAAGCGTTCTTCACAAGGCGCAACGCGTCGGAAGCGCGCGGCAAAGTGCCCCTCACCCCCGTCCATCGGGAAAATGCGCACAGCGTCTACGCCATAGGCCGGGCGACCAAATGTGACATTCGGATTTTCGAGCACGAATTCCGGGTGGCTCTCGAGAAATTTCTGCACAACGCCCTCATTTTCTTCCGTGGAGAATGTGCAGGTAGAGTACACCAAAATGCCGCCTTCGCGCACGCACTGTGCGGCGGAGGATAAAATTGCGAGCTGACGTACAGCGCAGGTCTCCACGTGCTCAGGACTCCATTCCTGCACGGCAACGGGATCGCGGCGGAACATGCCTTCGCCGGAGCACGGCGCATCAACGAGCACTTTATCAAAATACCCGCCGAGCTTTTCCGCAAGCATCTCCGGGTATACGCTGGAAACGACTGTATTACGCACGCCCATGCGCTCCAAATTGGAGGATAAAATTGCGGCGCGATTGCGTACAACTTCGTTTGACCACAAAAGTCCGGTGTCGCCGGTCAGCGCGGCAATCTGCGTGGATTTACCGCCCGGTGCGGCGCAGAGGTCGAGCACCTTATCCCCCGGCTCCGGCGCCAAAAGCGTGACGGCCGAAGACGCGGACGGCTCCTGCGAATAAAACGCGCCTGCATGATAGAGCGGCAGCGCCGCCATTTTGGTATCTGTCGGCGCATAAAACGAGAGCGGCGAAAACGGCGTTTGCACCAGTGTAAACGGCAGTGCGCGTTCAAGCTGCTCTTTTGTGCATTTTACAGTATTCAAACGAATGCCGCGTTTGTGCGGTTCGTTGTAAGACGCCCGAAACGACGTATATTCTGCCCCAAGCATATCCTGCATTCGTTTTTCAAAAGCTGCGGGCAATTCCATGGCCGCCCCACCTTTCCTAATTTCATAAATTCGGTACATAAACGCGCGTACCGTGCGCATAATAGCTTTCGGAAGGGGTGAATCACATGGCAAATTCCGAAAACAAGAATTACACAAACAAAAATCAGAAACAAAGCCGCAATAAGAGTGATCGTCAGACAACCGACCGCGTGAATAACGGCACGGAAAATCGTACGGAAAATCGTACGGAAAACCGCAGTGAAAAAAGCTGCCGGTAACACAAAAAACCGGAAAAAGCAGGCAGGCGATGCGCTTGTCTGCTTTTTCTATGCGGATTTATTCTTTCGGCTCGCTGACCGGCTTATCGCCCGTCTTGCGAATCGCTTTGATAATCTCGCCGAGCGTGCGGTCGTCGGAGCGCACGGGTTTGAAGCCCTCACCGGCGATTTCACCGGCATCGCCGACGATGACGAACGCATCGGGGTCTTCCTCGCGGATGATCTCGCTGATGCGGAACACCTCAAAGCGGCGCACGGCGCAGAAGAGTACCTCGCCGTCCTGCTTCAAATAGCCGCTGCGGGACTTGAGAAACGTCAGGCCGCGGTCCATCTCCTTGATGATGCGGTCGGCAATGACATCGTTTTTATGGGACATAATGAAGAACATTTTGCCGTTGCCCGCATCTGTGCCGTACAGAATTGTATCGATGATTTTTGTCGATACAAAAATGACGATGCACGCGTACACGGCGCTTTCAATGCTCTTATATACGATGGCGGAAAACAGCACGACGCAGCCGTCTACGGCAAGCATCAGCTTGCCCATGGAAAGATGGCGCAGGCGATGATTGAGCAGACGCGCGATCATATCCGTGCCGCCGGTCGTGGCACCGCGCATAAAGACGAGTGAAAGACCCACGCCCTCACACACGCCGCCGATGAGTGTGATGATGAGTGGGTCACCGTGGTAGACCGGCATGAACAGCGCCACGATGTCGATGCAGGCAGCGTTTAACACGACCGCCAACATCGTTTTGGTGACGAGCTTATAGCCGATCTCAATGATCGCCCAAATGATGATCGGCACGTTAATAAGCAAAATCACGGTGCCGACGGGCGTGCCGAACAGATAATTCAGCACGATGGCGATACCGCTCACGCCGCCCGGCGCGATGTTGTTCGGCGCGGTAAAGCCGTTTAGGCCGACCGCGTAAATAACGGAACCCGCCGTCATGAAAATCAGGTCAAGCAGGAATTCCTTCACGTTTTTTGCAACGTTATTTTTGCGCATGTGCGGTTTCCTCCGTTTCTGCAAATTCAAGGATCTTGTCGAAGAAAAAACGCAGGCGCTCCAGCTCGCCTTTAAGGTAAAGATAGCCGAAAACGCATTCAAATGCTGTGGCTGCGTGGTAATCCGCAACGCTTGAGTTTTTCGGCACGTGCGAAACGTGCGCATTGCGTCCGCGCAGGCAGACTTCTTTTTCCTCTTCCGTGAAAAGCGGCATCAGCACTTCACTAAGCACCTTCGCCTGAAACTCGCAACGCACGAACGAAACGGCGCGGCTGTGCAGCTTTTTCACGGGGCAGTTGCCTTTGGAGACGATATATTCGCGCACGAAAAGCTCGTACACGCCGCCACCCACATAAGCGAGCGTTAAGGGGCTTAATTGCTTCGGATCCGATTCCGTTTGATAGAATTTTTCCAAATAGCCACCCTCTTAGTTTACAAAATCAAATTCAAGGTCATACATGCTGACCGTGTCGCCTTCCTGGATGCCCGCCTCACGCAGCGCATCGATAACGCCGGTGTGAATGAGCACACGCTGGAAGTACTGGAGTGACTCGTAATCATCGAAATCGACGGCGGAGATGAGCTTTAAGAGCCAATCGGCCTCGACAAAATACACGTTGTCCTCCACGCGGATATCGACCTTTGCCTTGCTGCTGAATTCTTCGACAGGCTTTACCAGCTCCGGTTCCGGCTCGAAATGCGCGACCGGCGGCAGCGTGGAAAGCATTTCTGCAGTTTTATTCAAAAGCGGGTCAACATCATAGCGGATTGCCGCCATGATTGGAAAGAATTCATAGCCTTGCGCCTCGACAAACTTGCGGAAATCCTCTACCTGCTCGTCGGTCGTCAGGTCGCATTTGTTGCCGGCGACCAGCATGGGACGGTTCGCGAGGTCGGGGTTGAATTTGCGCAGTTCTTCGTTGATGATACGGAAGTCCTCCTTCGGGTCTCTGCCCTCGCTGCCGGAAACATCGACAATGTGAATGAGCATGCGGCAACGCTCTACATGGCGCAGAAACTGATGACCGAGGCCTACACCCTGCCATGCGCCCTCGATAAGGCCGGGAATATCCGCCATGACAAACGATGGCGCGTTCGGCATATGCACCACACCGAGCACCGGGGTGATGGTCGTGAAGTGGTAGTTTGCAATGTTCGGTTTCGCTTCACTTACAACGGAAACAAGCGTAGATTTACCTACGTTTGGGAAGCCTACAAGGCCCACATCGGCGAGCAGCTTGAGTTCAAGCTGAAGCTCGAATGCTTCACCGGGTGTGCCGGGCTTTGCAAAGCGCGGAGTCTGGCGCGTAGGCGACGCAAAATGCGTGTTGCCCCAGCCACCGCGGCCGCCCTTTGCGATAACGACGTCTTCGTCTGTGGACATATCCGCCATGATGCGGCCGGTTTCCGCGTTGCGGATCAGTGTGCCGCGCGGCACGGTAATGACGAGCGGCTGTGCGCTTTTGCCGAAGCAGCGCTTGCCGCGACCGTTTTCGCCGCGCTCTGCGGTGTACTTGCGCTTGTAGCGGAAATCCGCCAGTGTGGAGAGGTTATCGTCCACGCGGAACACGATGTCGCCGCCGCGACCGCCGTCGCCGCCGTCCGGGCCGCCGGAAGCCACGTATTTTTCACGGTGAAAAGCCACGGCGCCGTCGCCGCCGTCACCGGCTTTTACCTTGATCTTAGCTATATCGATAAACATAATTCATCATCCTTTCAGCGCCGCGGACGGCTCTGTACAAAATAAAATGGGCTTCTCCGCTTTACCCGAAGAAGCCCGTTTCATCGTATATTTGGGGATACGAAACCGGTATTCCCCCCAAGGGTCAAAATTACTGCTCGATCGAGTAAACGCTGACCTTCTTGCGGTCACGGCCCATACGCTCGAAACGAACCTGACCGTCAATGAGCGCGAACAGAGAGTCATCAGAGCCTCTGCCTACGTTCTCGCCCGGATGGATGTGCGTGCCGCGCTGCTTAACAAGAATGTTGCCCGCGAGGACGTGCTGACCATCTGCACGCTTGACACCGAGTCTTTTGGATTCGGAATCACGGCCGTTCTTCGTGGAGCCCATACCTTTTTTATGAGCAAACAACTGGATATTGATCTTAAGCATTTTGTTGCCTTCCTTTCGTTTTATTGTCAGACTTCTGCGTAGCGTACCTGTAAGTTTTCGGGGTACTGTTCCTCTAAACCGAGAAGGTGCAGCTTAAATCCCTCAAACAGGCTACGGCATGTCCGTGCATCGATATCGGAAACCCTAAACAGCATCTCGCCGTCCTCTGCTCGGAGAGAAATCGGTGTGATGTGTAAAATCTCCAGAACGGTGTTCGCCGTCATATACGCCGCAGAAGAAACCGCAGCACAGAGAATGTCTTCTCCCTCCTGCGCCAAACCGGAATGGCCAAGCACGGAAAAACCGAGAAGCGCTCCGTCTGCATTTGCGAAAAAATCCGCACGAATCATACGGTCAAATTAGCCCTGAACGGACTCAATCTGAATCTTCGTGTAGGGCTGTCTGTGGCCCATCTTGCGCTTTTCGCCCTTCTTCGGCTTGTAAGTGAGGATCGTAACCTTCTTAGCCTTGCCGTTCTTCAGGACCTTGCCTGTAACGGAAGCGCCCTCAACATACGGGGTGCCGATTTTTGTTCCGTCTTCGCCGCAAATTGCAACGACCGGGAACGTAACTGTCTCGTCTTCATTGGCAGCGAGCTTCTCAACGTAGATCACGTCGCCGTACTGTACCTTGTACTGCTTACCGCCGGTTTCAATAACTGCAAACATTTTTTCTGCCTGCCTTTTCTGTAATCTCGCTACTCGTAGGCGGACTTTCGTCACTTTTCAGCCCACAGTAAGCGGCTCTATCATATTAACATACACTGACCCTAAAGTCAAGGTATTTCAAAGGGATTTTGTGGTTTTTTCTTCAAATAGCACCGCAAGTTTGTCGTCCTGCTTTACCGCTTTGATGACGCTCTTGCGGCCTGCGATACGCACAATCAAAGCGAGGAGAAAATTCAAAAAGGTCAGGAACGCCAGAAACAGGCGGTCACGGCGCTTTTGGCGCTTCAGTTTCTCCGGGTCGCGACGGCCTGCACCGTTACGCTGTGCCTTACTCATGGCTCTTATACGCTTGTTCACAGTACAGGCAACGATAGCGGTGCGCTTTTTCATCGCACAGCACGAAGATCTGGTCGAGGTTTTCCTCCGTGCTTGTGATGCAGCGCGGGTTCTTGCACTTTACAACATTTTTGATGCGACGTGGCAGCACGATGTTCTCTTTCTTCACAAGCTCACCGTTTTTAATGGTGCATACGGTGATGTTGTTATCGATAAAGCCGAGCACATCGAAGTTGATGGAGAGGTCGCCTTCAATCTTGATGATATCTTTTCTGCCCAGCTTGCTGCTGCGGGCATTTTTGATGAGTGCCACGCAGCAATCGAGCTTATCGAGCTCCAAAAGCTCGTAGATGCGCATGCCCTTGCCTGCCTGAATATGGTCGATCACAATGCCGTTTTGGATACTGTCGATGTTCAGCATACGGTTTCCTCCTCAAAAAGTCCCGGTTCGATGTTCAGAAGCATTAAAATGAGCGCCATGCGGACATATACGCTGTTTTGTGCCTGCACAAAGTACTTTGCGCGCGGGTCATCGTCCACTTCGACCGCGATCTCGTTGATACGCGGCAGCGGATGCAGCACAATGAGATCCTTCGGCGCAAGCTTCATCTTCTCTGCATCGAGGATGAAGCTGTCTTTTAAGCGGATGTAATCTTCTTCGTTGAAGAAGCGCTCGCGCTGTACGCGGGTCATGTAGAGTACGTCAAGCTCCGGCAGAACCTCGTCCATGGTACGGACTTCTTTATATTCGCAGCCGGAGGGCTTTACGACTTCATCGATGATATAGCTCGGCACATGCAACTCTTCCGGGGAGATGAACACAAAGCGGATACCCTCCCAGCGCACAAGCGATTTGATGAGCGAGTGCACGGTGCGGCCAAATTTCAAGTCGCCGCACAGACCGATCGTCAGGTTATTCAGTCTGCCCTTTTCGCGGCGGATGGTGAGCAGGTCGCTGAGCGTCTGCGTCGGATGCTGGTGGCCGCCGTCACCGGCGTTGATGACCGGCACGCGGGCGTACTGTGCTGCTACGCGCGGCGCACCCTCTTTGTTGTGGCGCATGGCGATGATATCCGAATAGCAGGATACCATGCGTACCGTATCGGCAACGCTTTCACCTTTGGAAGCAGAGCTGTTCTGTGCACTTGCAAAGCCCAATACCTTGCCGCCAAGGCGCATCATGGCCGATTCAAAACTCAGACGCGTGCGGGTACTCGGCTCATAAAAGAGCGTGGCAAGGATCTTACCTTCACACTTGTGGGCGAATGCGGTGCGGTCGTTTGCAATGCTGTCCGCAAGGTCCAGCAGACGCAGGGTCTCCTCAAAGGAAAGATCCAGCGGGTCTACGAGGTGTCTTAACTCATTCATCTTATCTATGCCTTCCTTTCTTATGTGCGCCGTGTGTTGCATTTTATACGTGGCGCAAGTAAAAACAGGCTGTAAAAAACCTCCCCGGTAAGCCCGGGAAGGTTTTCAGCATCAATCTTCGTCTTCTTCCTCGGGCTCGTTCCAGTTGTGCCAGACTTGCTGGACATCGTCGTTATCCTCGAACATGTCGAGCATCTTCTGCATGTTCTTGACATCGTCTTCATTGGTGAGCTTGATGTAGCCGTTCTGGGGCAGCATCTCGACCTGAGCGGAGAGCAGCTTGTAGCCCGCCGCGGTCAGCGCGTCGGCAACCGTTGCGACGTCGTCAACACCGGTATATACGGTCATAACGTCGCCGTCAGACTCGAAATCGGCGGCACCGGCTTCGAGCGCATCCATCATAACGGTATCCTCGTCAAGCTCCTCGTCCTCGTTGTCAATAACAATGACACCCTTCTTATCGAAGGACCAGGAGACACAGTTGGCCGCGCCCATGTTTCCGCCGTACTTATCGAAGTAGTGACGGATCTCACCGGCGGTGCGGTTGCGGTTATCGGTCATAGTCTCGACGATGACGGCAACGCCGCAGGGGCCGTAGCCTTCGTAGACTATCTTCTCATAGTTCTCGGTATTGCCTGCGCCAAGCGCC
>ERZ827168.4345-NODE-4345-length-13079-cov-3.772574_pt1 | contig 13079 bp, 11 predicted proteins | sample MGYA00519868_ERZ827168 | MGnify/ENA primary metagenome ERZ827168 (study PRJEB31778, sample SAMEA3449271) | human gut metagenome | biome: human gut; feature: human-associated habitat; material: faeces | place: United Kingdom | collected 2010/2012 ...
CTTATCTGTCACTGAGCAACTGTAAATTGTGAAAATGGCCTGCATTTTTCAAATCACTGAGCACCTTGCACAGCTTCTCCACCTGACGAATGTTCAGCCGTCCAGTGGAATGTGCAATGGTGGAGGTGCCCACTTTTACTACAATTCTCATTGCTGCCCCCACTTACTGCTTTCCCAGCGCCACGGTCTTTTCGTAAGCGGCGATAACGGCCTCCACGACAGCGGAGCGGAACCCGTTCTGTTCCAGCGCCCGCACCCCCTGAATGGTGGATCCGCCGGGAGAGCACACCGCATCCTTCAGCGCGCCGGGGTGGTCTCCGCTCTCCAGAACCAGCTTGGCCGCGCCAACCAACGTCTGAGCTGCGTAGCGCTGAGCCTTGGCCCGGGGCAGACCGCAGGCCACGCCGCCATCGGCCAGCGCTTCAATGAACTGATACACCCAGGCCGGGCCGCAGCCGGAAACGCAGCTTGCCGCGTCGATCAGGGCCTCGGGCACAGCGTCCAGCCGCCCGGCGGGTGCCATCAGCTTCAGAAACTCCTGCTCCTCCTCCGCTGTCAGCGGCCGGGGAAACGAACCGCTGCCGCCTGCCAGATGCAGCGACCAGAACATGCTCTGGGTGTTCGGCGACGTGGCGTCGGACGACTCCGAGAAGGGGGGCAGCGCGGGCGACAAGTCCGATATCGACTATATAAATAACTTTTCCGCCATGGCCGACAACGGCATTCTCGGCGACTATTGGACCTACCTCTACGAAGGGGTGGCCCGGGCCAACAATGCCATTGCCTACATTCCCGGTATCCAGATGGACGAGGAGCTGAAGAGCCGCCTCATCGGCGAGGCCAAGTTTCTCCGGGCGCTGAACTATTTCCATATCGTGAACATCTGGGGCGCAGTGCCGTTGCGGACGGAACCCAATGCCGCCGATAACGGCAATCTTGCACTCAGCGACGCGGAGACCGTGTATGCGAAGATAGAGAGCGACCTTTCCGATGTTATCGCATCGACCGTACCCATTTCCTATTCGGGCGAGGATGCAGGGCGTGTGACACAGGGGGCCGCCTATGCCCTGCGGGCCAAGGTACATCTGTTCCGTCAGAATTGGGGAGCTTGCCTCAGCGACATCGAGAGTCTCGAAGCGCTGCATCAGTACGAGCTGGCCGAGAGTTACCAGGAGCTGTTCGTACCCGGTGCGGAGGATAACAAGGAGGTCATCTTTGCGGCGCGTCACCTCTCCGGGCAGAATCCCGGACTGGGTAATATCCTGAACGTCTATTTCGCCCCCTCTGTCGAGACGGGCTACTATTTCAATGCTCCCACGCAGAGTTTCGTGGATTGTTTCAACGAGCAGACCGAGGAAGGGGAGACGGACCCGCGTCTGGACATATCCATCGGCCGTCCCGGTCAGCCGTGGGTGAACGGCGATACGTTCGATGCGAGCTGGTCGCCTACGGGATATCTCGTGAAAAAGTACGAACAGCCGCTTTCCGAAGTCCCGGTCGGAACGAAGAGCGACGGTTATCTGCCTTACATTTATCTCCGTTATGCCGACGTGCTGCTGATGAAGGCCGAGGCGCTGGCGAACCGTAACACGGGTACCGATCTGGAGGATGCCTGCGATGCGCTCGATCTCGTGCGCGGCCGTGCCGGACTGGCGCCTACGACGGCTGGAACCCAGGAGGAGGTGTTGGCTGCCGTACGGCTCGAACGCCGGCGCGAACTCGGGTTCGAATCGCACCGTTTCTTCGACCTGATGCGCTGGGGCCGGGAAATCGCCGTGGAGGCGCTTGGCCCGGATATTGCATCCGTTTGGACCGGAGACCGCTTCTATTTCCCGATACCGCAGTCGGAACTCGATTCGAACAAGGGAATAGAGCAGTGAGAGCGGGAACGGGGCGAACAAGGCCGGCAAGTCGGATATTATCTGAACAATCTCAATATTTACCGATTTTAAAACAAACAATTATGAAAAATTTTCTGAAAAGTGCATCGGCTTTCGTGCTCATGTTGGGTGCGGCTGTCATGCTGTTCACCGCCTGCGACAAGAAGGGCGGTAATTCGGGCGGCAACGGAGACGTGGATAAAACCAAGCTCGAAGCGTTGATAATCGAGTGCGAAGCACTGCTCGACGGAGCGACGGCCGACGACTATCCGGAGGCCAATATCGAAGCCTTCACCAATGCGGTGAACGACGCCAAGGCCATCCGCGACAATCAGAACGCCACGCAGTCGCAGGTGGACCTGATGACCAATAACCTGACGCTCGCCAAGGAGACTTTTGTGGGCAGCAAGTATGAAAGCATTCCCGATTCGAGTGTCATCGCTTTCTTCGATTTCGAGACCATCAATGACAACACCGTCGCTTCGACCGGTACCAAACCGGTGGTCGGCGTGCTGCAGGCCGGGCCGGCGGAGATATTCGGTTCCGATACCGAACTTCCGTCGCTGGTGGACGGCGTGGGCGCAGGCAAGGCTATCTACTTCAGCAAGGGTAACTACCTGGCAGTGGAGGATTACAATCCTGCCGATTTTCTGATGAACAACATGTCGTGGTCGGCATGGGTGAAGGTGGACGACGCGAGCCGTGCGAACAACTACATCGTCTCCCTCAACTACTGGAACAACTGGAAACTGAACGTAGAGAACAACGGCAAGCCTTTCTTCACGGTCAAGACCACGACAGCGACGGTCGATATGGACAACGAGTCGGTAGGGACCGTCAAGGACGGTGTATGGGTACATTTGGCCGTTACGATGGACCTCAATGCCCATACCGTAGTGTTCTATGTGAATGGTATCGCCACGAAGACCTGGGACTCCGCGACCAAGGAGAACCTGACCGGTTCCATCGCTTCGGCGTATGTGTCCCCGATAGGACGCCAACTTCCGTTGCTCATCGGTGCGGCGACCGTTTACGACGAGGCCGCTACCTGGGAGTGGGATTCGTGGAAGACTCCCGACGGTTGGGACTCCATGAGGGGGGCCATAGATAATCTCGGCATCTACAATACGACGCTGACCGCAGGACAGGTGGCACGTCTGTACCAGATGCAGAAACCCCAGTAGAATTTTCATCCCGCAAGGGATATCGAATACGGGGCTCCGGAGTTGAATCCGGGGCCCCGTTTTTTTTGTCGTCCCGGCTTCCGGTCGTGTGCGGCGGGCGTGGAGGAGGGAGCGGCCGGTTTCGGGACGGTCTGGTGCAGGGCGGATTGTCGCATGATGCGGAATGTGTACGGGGTACCAGGAAAGAAAGACGTGCCGGATTGCCGCGTCGTGTCAGGAAGAGGCCGGCGTGCGGGGGCGTGTGTAGAGTCGGATACCTCGGTGGACCTGCGCTCCGGAACGGTCGTGCCCGGTTGTGGCAGACAGGATTATGACTCTGGAATTGGGATAGGAAGAGGGCTTTCCTGCCTGTTCTCCGATACAGGAGTGGGGGCGGGATTTATTCGGAAGCCTGTGGAACGTAGTCGGATTCATATTCGTATTCGGGCTGATATTGTCGGCCGTGCTCCGGCGGAAGGAAGCAGAGAGCTGTTCGGACGAAGGAATGAAAAAGCCGCCGTACATCCGGATGTACGGCGGCTTGCGTGCGGAAACCGCGAAGGTTATTCCGTCAGTTTCTTGAACTTGTTCTTGATGCTGAACAGCTGGAAGGCGAACACCACGAGCGATACACCTGCTACCAGGAACGATATGCCTACCCATACCACGACGGCTGCGATGCCGAACAGTGGCTGGAAGAGTATCATCAGCGAGCAGATGATGAGTAGAATGCCGAGGATGATGGTCCATACCATGCCATTGACCTTGAAGTGGCTCATTTCGCTCGCGATGCCGATGAGACCGATACCGCGGAACAGCAACCATATGCCGAGTACGATAGGAAGCATCATGGCCGTGATGGCCGGGCTGCATATCAGAATGATGCCGAGGATGATTTCCAGGACACCCAGTACCGCGGCCCATCCCCGGCCTACCATGTACTTTTCGGTAAATGCAATTACCACCTCGATGATACCCGAGACGAGCATCAGTACGGCGAAGAGTGCTGCCATGCCTATGTAGCTTTCGCCCGGATAGGTGAAGATGAGAATACCCACCACGAAGATGGCCACGCCGAGTATCAGCATTGCCCACCAATAGCGTGTCAGGCTTTTGAAACGTTCCATTAATGTTTCCATATCAAAATGTTTTTAACGGTTAAGAAAAATTATGTCTGGCTTAAACGTTACAAGAACCGTGCAAAAACAAGATGCGGCGGGAGGGGCGTGCGGATGTGGTTACTGTTTGGTGACAGGATATTGGCCTGGAAGCCTCCCGGTCGGGAACGGTCTCCGGGGAATAGGCGTATTTCTTGGAGATGAAAGGCTGGTTTGCTGGGGGGAGCCCTTTTGCGGCTGCCATTTCCGGCTGTCTTTGCCGGGCTTTTTCCGTTTAGAGAGACGGACGTGAGTTGCGCGGAATATACTGTACGGAGCGTTTGTATCTGTACGGAGCGCTCTCCTCTGCCGTTCTGTCGGTTGCTGGGGCGGGGAGTGCCAGTCTGACGGCAGCTCCCGTTATCCGGAATCCGAGCGGGGTGTCTCCGAGCGGGTCGCCGTCGGCTTCCACGGCGAAAATATTGTCCGTTTCGATGCGTATCTCTCTGCCTCTCCAGTGCAGGCTGCCGGGCAGGTCATACGGTTTACCACGGAACAGCGTGTAGAAGAGGCGCAGACAGGTCATTCGGCAGCCTCCGGGCTGCAGGGTGAGTTCAAAATGCCCTTCGGGAAACTCGCCGGAGATGACGAGGGTAGCACCCGCGGCACGGCCGCAGTAGACGGATTGTCCGTCCGCATAGATACGTACTTGCGGAGCGCGGTAGGAGAGGATACTTTCCAGTACGGCCCAAAGGCGTCTCGGTACGGTCGCTTTGCCCTCTTCCCGGAGCCGGTTGAATCGGGCTGCGAGCATGGCATACAGTCCCATGCCGGCTTCGCCTGCCATCAGGCGCTCCTGTCGGTAGTGCGACTGACTGTATGAGACGGTTGCGATGTGGTATAAAGAGACATATCCCGAAGCGATGGCCGAGACCGCTTCGGGATATGTCTTCGGTATGCCGGCTATCCTGCAGTTGCCTGTCGGGATGATGCCGAGCGTTATCTCTTCCGGCCGGACGGCCCGTTGGATGAAGAGTCCGTTCACCACTTCATGCAGTGTCATGTCGCCTCCTACCGCGATGATGTGTCTTATGCCGTCGTTGACGGCGGCGACAGTCAGCTCCACCGCATGGTACCGATGCGCGGTGAAGACCGCCTCGGCAGTGATTCCGGCCCTGCGCAGCAATCGGTCTATCAATGGCCACTCCGCGGCGGCGCTGCCGCCCGCCGCGGAGGGATTGATAATTGCGAGCCATTTGGCACCGGAGCTCTCCGCAGGTTTATACCCTACCGTTCCGTCCACCGCTTTCCCTTATTTCACGGGGATGGTTTCCAGCGTGTGGCAGAGGAACTTCCAGAACTTCTCGACCGAAGCGATGTTTACCTTCTCATCGGGCGAATGGGGATATTTGATGGTGGGGCCGCAGGATATCATGTCCATGTCGGGATATTTGCCGCCGATGATGCCGCATTCGAGTCCGGCGTGTATCGCCATGACGGCCGGTTCCTTGCCGAAGAGTTCCTTGTATCCAGCCTTCATCGCCCTGAGAATGGGCGAATCCATGTTCGGATTCCAGCCGTCGTAGGCTCCGGAAGTCCTGACGGTCGCTCCGGTGAGCTCGAAGACGGTGCGTATCATGAGGGCCAGGTCGTCCTTTTCGGTATTCACCGAACTGCGAAGCAGGCACATGATTTTGAAGTAGCCGCGTTCGGACACCACCCTTGCGAGGTTCGAGGAGGTCTGTACCAGCCCCGGCATCGAGGTACTCATGCGCATCACTCCGTTCGGGCAGCCGAATACGGCATCCACCAGATTGGCCTGGTCGAAGAAATTGATGGCTTTGGAGGGAGTCTTGACAGGAACGGCCTTGAAGGAAATGCCGTCCTCGATGCCCTTGTATTCGTCGATGTATATCTTTTCAAACTTCTTGACGGCATTCTGGAAGGCTTTCTCGTGTTTTTTCATCACTGCCACGGTGGCGAATGCCTCGCGCGGAATGGCGTTGCGCAGGCCGCCGCCGTCGATGTCGCAGAGCATGATGCCGAGCTTTTCCTGGCAGTTGCGCATGAAGCGGGCGAAGAGCTTGTTGGCGTTGGCTCGCTGGAGGATAATTTCCATGCCGGAGTGGCCGCCTTTGAGACCCTTGATTTCGAGTCGGTATCCGGCGAAGTTTTCGCGGTCGAGCTTGACCGTATCGTACTTCATGGTGGCCGTCAGGTCGAGCCCGCCGGCGCAGCCTACATAGAGTTCGCCTTCCGTCTCCGAGTCGAGGTTGATGAGGATGTCGCCCTTCAGTTCGCCGGGGCGCAGTGCGAAGGCTCCATCCATGCCGGTCTCCTCCGTGGCCGTGAAGAGCGCCTCGATGGGGCCGTGTTTCACCGTTCGGTCCTCCAGTACGGCGAGGATGGCCGAAGCTCCGATGCCGTTGTCGGCGCCGAGCGTTGTCCCGTTGGCCGTTACCCAGTCGCCGTCGATGTAGGCCTCGATACCGTCCTTCTCGAAGTCGAACTCCTTGTCGGAGTTCTTCTGCGGCACCATGTCAAGGTGAGCCTGCAGGACGACCGTCTTGCGGTTCTCCATCCCCGGAGTGGCCGGTTTGCGGATGATGATGTTGGGGCCGGCGTCCACGGTGTAGTCCAGGTTGTGTCTCTTGGCGAAGTCGATGATGTACTCCCGTATCTTCTCCTCGTGGTGCGAGGGGCGCGGAACGGCGCATATCTCCGAGAACCGCGTCCACAGCAGTTCCGGTTTCAGTTTTTTCAAGTCCTTGTCCATAGTCTTATGCATTTTGTGATTTCGTTTCGTTTATCGTTTTTCGCGTCTGCCGGCCGTCATTGCCTCCGGTACTGCGAAAATACCCGTCACAACCGCCGGCGTATCGCTGGCGCAGGCCCGGTATGCGTTCGCCCGGCAGTTCGCTGAAACAAATATAATGAATATTTCATTCAAAAAGCCGCAAACGCCCGTCTGCGTCTCTTCAATACACAAGCGCGCAGCGTTCGGTCGAAACAAAGATGTGAATAAACCCCGGAAAAACCTTATAAAATTGCCTGAAAGATTTACATTATTACGTATTACCGTCCTGTTATCACGTTCTATCCTCCTGGTGGCTGCGCTTTCCTGGAAAATTCCTGCGTCTTGCGCGGGTGTCGTGTGACGGTTCAGCGTGCTTCGTCCGTCGCCGGCGTCTCTTTGCCCGCCGTCTGCTCCTGCTCCTTCTCGAACGCCTTGACAATGTGCTTTACCAGCCGGTGACGGATGATGTCGCGCTGGTCGAACTCCACGATGCCGATACCGTCTATTCCCCGCAGCAGCTCCATGGCCCGGACGAGGCCGGAATCGGAACGGCGCGGCAGGTCTATCTGGGTGATGTCGCCCGTCACGATGAACTTCGCGTTGCGTCCCATGCGGGTAAGGAACATCTTGAGTTGGGAGAGGGTGGTGTTCTGTGCTTCGTCGAGAATGACGAAAGCGTTGTCCAGCGTCCGTCCGCGCATGTAGGCGAGCGGGGCTATCTGCACTGTGCCCTCGTCGATGTACTTCTGGAGCTTGGCTGCCGGAATCATGTCGTTCAGTGCGTCGTAGAGCGGTTGGAGGTAGGGGTCGAGTTTCTCCTTGAGGTCCCCGGGGAGGAAACCGAGTTTTTCACCCGCCTCTACCGCGGGGCGCGTCAGGATGATTCTTTTCACCTCCTTGTTGCGCAGGGCGCGTACTGCCAGCGCTATCGCGGTGTAGGTCTTGCCGCTTCCGGCGGGCCCTACGGCGAATAGCAGGTCGTTGTCGTCGTACAGCTCTACCAGGCGCTGCTGGTTCACCGTGCGGGCCTTGACGATAAGGCCGCCGTTGCCGTAGACGATGGTGTCTTTGCTTTGTGCCTCTTCCGCTTTGTGGAGACCTTCCGAGAAGACCTGGCCGACGACTTCGGGCGATATGTGGCCGTATTTGGAAGAGTAGGCCATGAGAGCCTGCATCTTCTCTTGGAAACGTTCCAGTTCCGCTTCGTCGCCGATAGCCTTTATCGAGGAACCGCGTGCGACGATTTTCAGCTTCGGGAAAAGGTCGCAAATCCGGTTCAGGTTGGCATTTGCGACCCCGTAGAAGGCAAGGGGTTCCACCCCTTCGAGCGTTATGGTCTTTTCAGGCATTCCTGTCCGACTGTTTTAGAACAGGTAGCCGATGGTGAACGTCCAGCTCGTAGGACGGGTATTGATGGAGGCGAGGTCGCCGATGTTGGCGATGTCCTTCTTCGAGAAGACGCCGTTGTAACGGATGTCCACCATGATGTTGAACAGGTCCACACCGATGCCTGCGGTCCAGGTTACGGTCTGTTTTCGGAACATGTTTTCGAGGTCGGCCACGTTTTCCACATTCGAGAACTTGGCCGTGGAGACGAGGTTGAAGACCGGACCTACATTGGCGCGTACCTTGACGAAATTGGAAGAGCCGATGCCTACGCCTACAAGTACCGGTACGCTGAAGTTGTTGGTCGTGACGCTCGTCGGGTTGAGGCCTGTCAGCGATACGTCCTTGTATTTTCCCCAGTCGTAGAGCAGTTCGCCCTGAACGTAGATGGGCAGCAGGGGAAAGTCCACGCGGGCCACGATGCCGGCGTTGAAACCGCTCGCATTTTTCTTTATCGTTTCGGCTTCGGCGTTGAGCAGTGCCTTGTAGTCGATTTTCTGCTGGTTGGTCGTGTAGCCGGCTTTGATACCGAACGATACGAACGGAAGTTTGTAGTTGTTCCCGGCCATGGCCGAAACCGAAATCAAGAGCGCCGCAACGGCTAAAGCAATCTTTTTCATAGTCCTGTGTTTTTTAGTGATTGTCTTTCGACAAAGATAGGCTTTTTTCCCTTTCGCCGGCATATCGGCAGCCACAATCGCTCGCTCGGATGGGTTATCTCTATGGGAAAATGATTTCCGTACTTCCCGTTATCTCCGTTTCCTGTTCCCGCAGGACGACGGTAATCGTGTGTTTTTTTATCTCGGGGAGAATCGTGAATTTCAGGTATAGTTCGAAAGGGTCGAGCATATACATCTCCTCCGCATCGAGTTCGCAAAGCGTCCCGTTCACCGGCAGGTATCCCTCCAGATATGAGATTCCGTTCTCTATCCGGTAGTCTTCGGGCAGTTCCCTCCAGTCGAACGGAGCCGTATAGCCGTTCCGGATATACCGGTAAGGCGAGGCGCCCACGATGCGCACGATGTCCGAGAGGGAGGCTCCGGCCGGATGGGCGGCATCGAAATCCCTGTCGCTGAAGATGTCGATTCCCGAAAATTCGTTGCAGTATACCGTATGGCTGAACGGAGCGAGCGGACGGTTGTAGGCCGTATCCCCGTATTTTTCGCTGAGCGCTTTGAACCGTACCGACGGCGGAACCGAATAGCTGCATGTTTCGTATGTTTCCGGCATGATTTGAATATAGGGGTAGTCAAAATATTGCCGGACGGCAATGGCTGACAGGTCGTAATATTGCTGGACGAACGAAGGCGAAATCGTTCCGTCTCCGTCGGTATTGCCGGTCGGGGCCTGTCGGCACCCCGTCGCGGTGACGGCTGCTGCGAGCAAGCCGGCGTAAAGGATGAATCGGTTCATTGTCGGGTACGTTTTAAGGTCGGATGTCATGCCGGTTCCGGCATGGCTGCGGACGAATTGGCACATATACACATATTAAAGATAGGGATTTTGGAGGTTTCCCAAAAAATTTTACCGGGAAATCGGTGAATTTTTATCGATGTTAGCGACGGGAGACCGTGGCGTATGATTGTTGAGTTGCCGGATTCTGCCTATCTTTGCGGCACATTTAAAAATCGGGTATCATGGGCATAGTAGCTATCGTCGGGCGTCCCAATGTGGGGAAGAGTACCTTGTTCAACAGGCTGGTGGGAATGAGGCAGGCCATCGTGGATTCCACGGCCGGTACCACCCGCGACCGTCACTACGGGCGCACGGACTGGAACGGCCGCGAATTTTCCGTCATCGACACGGGTGGGTATACGGTGAACGGCGAAGATGTGTTTGAGGAGGAGATACGGCGGCAGGTGATGCTGGCCATCGACGAGGCCGACGTGATACTCTTCATGACCGAGGTGAGTACCGGTATCACCGACCTCGACATGTTCATGGCCGACATTCTGCGCCGTGCCGACAAGAAGGTGTTTCTCGTGGTCAATAAGGTGGACAACAGCGAACAGCTCTACGGTACCCCCGAATTCTACGCACTGGGATTGGGCGAGCCCTACGCCATCAGTTCGATGAGCGGCAGCGGTACGGGCGACCTGATGGATGCCATCGTGGCCGCACTGCCTCCCGACGAACGGGACGGCGGGGAGGAGGAGCTTCCGCGCATCACCATCGTGGGGCGTCCCAATGTCGGAAAGTCCTCCATGACCAATGCCCTGCTCGGTCAGGAGCGCAACATCGTGACGCCCGTGGCCGGGACTACCCGTGACTCCATCCATACGCGCTACAACAAGTACGGCATGGATTTTTACCTGATAGATACCGCCGGGCTCCGCAAGAAGGGAAAGGTGACGGAAGACCTCGAATTCTATTCGGTGATGCGTTCCATACGCGCCATAGAGAGTTCCGACGTCTGTATCCTGATGCTCGACGCCTCGCAGGGGGTAGAGTCGCAGGACCTGAATATCTTCAATCTCATCGTCCGCAACCGGAAAGGGTGCGTCATCGTGGTGAACAAATGGGACCTCATCCCGAAGGACAGCAATACCATGAAAGAGTGGCGTGCAGCGATAGCGAAAAAACTCGCTCCGTTCAGCGATGTGCCGGTCATCTTTACCTCCGTGCCCGACCGGCAGCGCATTCTCGAAGTGCTTCAGACAGCCCTGCGGGTTTATCGGTCGCGTGCGCGGCGGATTCCGACTTCGGAGTTCAACGACTACATCCTGCCGATAATCGAAGAGACACCGCCGCCCTCGATAAAGGGAAAATACATCCGCATCAAATATGCGGCCCAACTTCCCAACCCTACGCCCGTGTTCGCCTTTTTCGTCAATCTGCCGCAGTATATAAAGGATACGTACAGGCGTTTTCTCGAAAACAAGATACGCGAGCATTGGGATTTCTCGGGAGTACCCATTCAGATATATTTCAGACAGAAGTAACGGTCGGTTTCCCGCCTCCCGCAGAAGCGCTGCCGGGGCGGGGCGTTCATGGAAGGTTTAAACGTTTCGTAACATGTCACACCAACAACGGCGCACGATTGCGCTGCCCCTCGCCATGCTGATTGGCGCGGTATTCCACGGCTTTTTCAACAAACTCTCCTTTCTGCCCCCTTACCTTATCTTCGCGATGCTGTTCGTGACCTACTGCCGCGTGTCGGCCGGACAGGTGCGGTTCCGGGCGTTTCATTGGGTATTGCTGGCGGTGCAGATGTCGCTGGGCATCCTGCTCTATCTCGTACTGTGTCGGGTGAATCCGCTGCTCGCCCAGGGGGCCATGATGTGTTCCTTCGTGCCCACGGCGATGGCCGCTACCACGATAGGGGGCATGCTCGGCGCCGATGTGGCGACGATGGCCTCGTTCTGTCTGATGAGCAACATGGGGGTGGCGGTGGCCGCACCGGTGCTCTTCGCCGCCATAGGGGCCAATCCGGAGCTCTCGTTCCTGCAGTCGGTCGGAATCATCCTGTGGAAGGTCGTGCCGCTGCTCATCCTGCCTTTCGTCTGCGCCGTCCTGCTGGAGCGGTTCGCCCCCCGCTGGCACAAGGCTGTCCGTGACCGGCAAATCATTTCATTCTGGATATGGGCCGCCTCGCTGACCGTGGTACTCGGACGGACGGTGGAATTCCTGCTCGCGCAGCCGAAAGAGAATTATACCGTCGAGGTACTCCTCGCTGCGGTTGCGTTGGTCATCTGCCTGTTGCAGTTCACTCTCGGCAGATATATAGGCCGGCGTTTCGGCGATACGGTGGCGGGAGGACAGTCCATCGGACAGAAAAATACGGTATTGGCCATCTGGATGGCTCAGACGTGGCTCGACCCCCTCTCTTCGGTGGCGCCCGCCGCCTATGTCATCTGGCAGAATATCGTGAACAGTTGGCAGTTGTGGCGTTATAAAGGGGACGGCAGGGGGCGCAGTTGAGTGCTGAGCCGTCGAAGCGGACGGATGCCGCACCTTCCGGGACGAAAGAGACCGGAAGGTGCGGCATTTCGTCTCTCATCTCTCGTCTTTCGGCGGTCGGCCGTTTAGCCGTGCTGTCGGTAGGCGATGAGCCTTCCGGTGTCGAGGTTGTGCGTCGCCGCCATAAGCAGACCGCCGCGGGCTGCGATGAATCCCACGAATGCCAGCCACAGGGCGTTATTGCCTATCAGACCGACGGTGGAGTAGTAAAGTCCGAAATAGAGGGCGATGGCGATGAACATGGTGTTTCGCAGTGTTTTCGTCTGTGTCGCACCGAGCAGGATGCCGTCTATCAGGAAGGGCAGGCATCCCACGAGCGGAATGGCGATAACCCATCCGATGTAAGCGCCAGCCGTATCGAGTATCGCTCCGGAGGGGTTGAAGAGGGAGAGGATGCTGCGCCACCCGGTCAGGTAGACGGCGACGTAGAGAACGGCTATGCCGAGGCTCCACCCGAAGAGCTTGCGGATAGCCTCCCGCAGGGCCGGACGGTTGCCGGCGCCGATGTATTTGCCGGCCAGCGATTCGGCGGCGTAGGCGAATCCGTCGGACATATAGGAGAATAGGGTGAAGAGTTGCATAAGGAGCGTATTGGTGGCGAGCACGGTGTCGCCGAAACGCGATGAGGCGGCCGTGAAGAAGGTGTAGGCCGTCACCAGACAGAGAGTACGCAGGAAGATATCCTTGTTGATGTGGAAGAACTGCGTCATGGGTTTGAGCCGGATGCTGCGCCGCAGGTCGGCATATTTTGCCAGTCGGCCGTAGTAGACGCCCCAGAATATCCACGACACCGCGA
>ERZ827168.4346-NODE-4346-length-13074-cov-4.030110_pt1 | contig 13074 bp, 12 predicted proteins | sample MGYA00519868_ERZ827168 | MGnify/ENA primary metagenome ERZ827168 (study PRJEB31778, sample SAMEA3449271) | human gut metagenome | biome: human gut; feature: human-associated habitat; material: faeces | place: United Kingdom | collected 2010/2012 ...
CGCGGCCGCTTTCGCTTTTCGTATGTTTTCGGCGCGCGTACGCGCAGTATGGCGTCGGGCTCCCCGTCCGCAATGATCTTAACATGCTTGCCGTAGCGGACGTCGAAACTCGCGGAGCGGCCGCATTTTTTCACAAAGCATTGCCGAAAAGCAAAGAGCGATGATAATGCTATATTATAACAGTCTGATTGTATGCGTTTATGTTAGGCGGTGATATAATATACGCAGGAGGGTAAAGAAGGGTCAACAGCGACGCACATTATCGGCAGAGGACGCCCGAAAGGACGTACGCGGCAGGACGTGTGCGGTGAATGAAGTGCGTCGCGCAAATAAGTTTGGCTATTTGTTAATTATAGAAACGTCAAATCGCGGCGCAAATAAGATATCATAGTAATATTAAATCCACAATACATACTATGTCGTTTTTTGATCGTTTCAGCGTATAATATCCGATTCCATATCAAATATCGATAGCGCCCTTCGGTCAAAGAACGATTGCGCGAGGGGTCACATGTCTTACTCTACTGAATTTAAAAGGATCTTCGCCGAACTTATCGAAGATATGGATTGCAAAAAGTCAGAGATACCCAAAAAACTCGGTATAGACTACAATATTTACGTCAAGATCAAGGAATACGGCGCCATCCCTCGACCCGTCATTCTCGAACGGATAGCGGACTACTTCGACGTATCCGTGGAATATCTGCTCGGGCGCACGGACGACCCGTACTTCGAACGCTCGGCCAAGAAGCACACCTTTCGCGAAAGGTACGATGAGCTGCGCGCCGCCAAGGGCATGACGGAGTATGCCGTCGCAAAAATGCTCCACATCGGGACGAGCTACACGACGTCCTGGAAAAAGCACGGCTATATCCCCTCCCTTGATTACCTGCTCACGCTCGCGGAAATATTCGGCGTATCGCTGGATTATCTGCTCGGCCGCACGGACTACAAAAAATAAGACACATTCCGGCCCCGTATGCGAACAACGCATACGGGGCTTTTTTCGTGCCCGCCGAGCGCGTCGGCCGAAGACCACCGATACAAAAACCTCTTGATTAAAACTTTCTTAAATATCAAAAAAGAATGTTCATTCTCTTTACATTCGTGCGGAAATGTGATAAAATCGTGTTCGTGTTGTGAAAACAATGCCGATTCACTTATGCGGGCGCGCGTTGTCCGTGACATCGACGGTGCAAGAGCGATTCGCGAGCGCGAGCGCGTGCGCAAAAGCGCGGGTATTCTTCCCCGACCCGGATATCGACGGAAGCGAAGAAGCGCTGAAAACAGGACTTGCAAAGCCTGATGATCGGGCGCTGCTCAATGCGCAGGAGGAATCTCGCGCGTACCGCGCGGCGCTTGCCGCGCTCGACCGCTTTGCGCCGGGAAAAAAGGGACTGTTCCGCAAGCGGCAGGGCGTTTCCCGCGCGTCGTTTTTCGATGAGGAAAACGAGCGGCAGGCGCGCGCCGCGGCAGAGGCGATCAACGCGGACATGCGCCGCCTCGGCGAGATCGAGAGCGAGCGGACGAAGAACGAAGCGCTGCGCGCGTCTCTTGCGCCGTGGCTCGCGGTCGATGCGCCGCTTGACAGCACGGACGGTGTGCTTTCCCTGCTTTTCGGCACTGTAGGTGCAACTGTGACGGACGACGCGCTGCGCGCGCTGTCCGATTCGCTCAGCGGTCTTCTCACATGGCAGCAGGCCTCAAGCGATAAGACGCTGCGCTACCTCCTCATCGCATGCCACAAGAGCGTGAAGGAACAGGCGCTGAGCGCGCTGCGCGAGTTGGGTTTTTCCACCGTGAGCTTCCGCGGACTTTGCGGAACGGCAGAGGAAAACGACAAGAAACTCGAAGCGGCGCTTGCCGCGCTCGAGAGCGAGCGCAGGGAGATCGAGCGGCGCGTGGAGGGCTTTGGCGGCAATCGGGAAACACTTTTGGAAGCGAGTGACCGCGCGGCCATCTTACTGCGGCGCGAGGAGGCGAAAAGCAGACTCGTCGAAACAGACAAGGTATTCCTGCTCGAAGGCTGGTTGCCTGCCGACCGCTGCACAGCGCTTGAAAAAGCGCTTGAACCGTTTACCTGTGCGGTCGAAACGCGCGAGCCGGCGGAGGACGAATATCCGCAGGTTCCCGTGCAGCTCAGAAACAACAAGCTGACGCGCCCGCTCAACATGGTGACGGAGATGTATTCGCTCCCGGCCTACGGCACGCTCGACCCAAACCCGCTGATGGCGCCGTTCTTCATTCTGTTCTACGGCATTATGATGGCGGACATGGGGTACGGTCTCTTGATGATGATTGCCTCGGTCATCATCGGCAAAAAGTACCGGCCCAAGGGGACGAGCGGAGAGCTGTTCAGCCTGCTGGGGCTCTGCGGTCTCAGCACCTTCATCGTGGGCGCGATGACGGGCGGCTTTTTCGGTGACTTTCTCACGCAGCTTGTTGCCATCGTCAGCCCCGGAACGGTCTTTGCACTGCCCAAGCTCTTTGATCCGCTCGACGATCTGACGATGATCCTGATCGGTTCGATGGCGCTGGGCCTTGTGCAGATCATCACGGGCATGGCCATCAGCCTGATCGAAAAGTGCAAGCGGAAAAAATTCCTCGACGCCTTTTTTGAAGAGATCACCTGGTGGATCGTATTCCTCGGTATTGCGCTGGCAGTGCTCAAAAAAGGAACGGCGGTGCTGTACCTCGGCTGTGCGCTGGTGCTGCTCGGCCCCATCGTGCAGGGTAAGGGCTGGGGAAAACTCACGGGCGTCTTTGGCTCGATCTACAACCATGTGACGGGCTATTTTGGCGATATTTTGTCCTACACGCGACTGATGGCGCTGATGCTTGCCGGCAGCGTGATCGCGCAGGTCTTTAATATGCTCGCGGCAATGCCGGGCAATGTGATCGCATTTCTCATCATCTCGATGCTCGGCAACGCGATGAACTTCGGTCTCAATCTCCTCGGCTGCTATGTGCACGACCTGAGATTGCAGTGCCTTGAATTTTTCAACAAATTCTATGTTGACGGCGGAAAGCCCTTCCGCCCGATGACATTGGACACGGAATATGTCGATTTGCAGTAAATTACAGAAATAACGGGAAAACCGTAAGGAGGACAATCATGGGTATTTTTCAACTGACAACAGGCGGCGCCATCGGTATGCTGGGCGCAGGTCTTGCGGTGTGTCTTGCCGGCGCGGGCAGCGCGCGCGGCACGGGTCTTGCCGGTGAGGCCGGCACGGGACTCCTGTGCGAGGATCCGAGCAAATTCGGTAAGGTGATGATCCTGCAGGTCATCCCCGGCACGCAGGGCCTGTACGGCCTCGTCATCGGTTTTCTGTGCCTGATGCGCATGGGCGTGCTCAACGGCACCTATGTGGATATGTCCCTTCAGGAAGGCCTTCGCTACTTCGCGGCCTGTATGCCCATCGCCATCGGCGGCGGCATCTCGGCGGTTGCGCAGGGTCGTGTGGCCGCGGGTTCGATCAACATTCTCGCGCGCCAGCCCGAGCATTGGTCGAAGGGCATGGTGCTGTGCATCGTGGTCGAGTTCTACGCCATTCTTTCTCTTCTGGCGTCGATCATGATGCTGCTCAACATTGGCTGAATTACGCTGACAGAAAGGCGGAAACGCAATGAACGGAATGGAAAAGATCACCGCGCGCATGAAAGACGATGCCGCGCGCTCGATCGAAGAACTGAACGAGCAGACCGAGCGGGAATTGCAGCGCCTTCGTGAAGAGAGCGCCGCCCGGGCGGAAAAGGAACGCGAAGCGGCGGCGGAGCGTGCGCGCCTTGCCGCGCAGGAGCGCTATGAGCGCCTGTGTTCGGCGGCGGAGATGGAAACGCGCAAGATGGTGCTGGCGGCCAGGCAGGAAGTGCTCGGCGAGACCTACGTCCGCGCGCTTGAGATTCTCTGCTCCATGCCGCGCGAGGACTATCTTGCGCTTTTGATCAAGCTGCTGCGCGCGGCGGGCGGCAAGGGCGATGAAGCGATCGCGCTGAGTGCAAAAGACCGCGACGCGATCGGCCAAGCGCTCGTCGAGCGCGCGAACCGGGAGCTGAACGCACATTATACGCTTGCCGCTTCCGCGGCGGATATCCGCGCGGGACTCGTGCTTGTGGGCCCGGAGTGCGATGTGAACTGCTCATTTGAAACGCTGCTCGCGCTTTCGCGCGAGCGCACGGAGCGCGGCGCGGCAAAGCTCCTCTTTGCGGAATAAGGAGGGGAGAAGATGCAGCAGTATCGAGATGCGGATTACGCAGCGGTCTCCGCGGCGCTGCATGCGCGCGAGGCACGTTTGCTGACGCAGGCAATGGCCGGACGCATGATCGACGCCGACACACCGGAGGAGAGCTGCAAAACGCTTTTGGAATGCGGCTATGCGCCGCTGGAAAGCAGCACGCTCGAACACGTGGAGCGCGCGCTCTCGCAGGCGCGCGCGGCGCTTTACCGAGAAGTGAGCGTGCTGGCGCCGGATAAGCGCATCGTAGAGATATTTCAGGTAAAATACGATTATCATAACGCAAAGCTTGCACTCAAGGCAAAGCGCAGCGGAGAAGAGGTCTCGCGTCTTGCGATGGACTGCGGCCGCTTCGACGCGCAGAAGGTGCTGCGATATGAAAGCGGCGCACTCTCCGCGGCGATGAGCCGTGCGATGGAGCAGGCGGAAAAGGAAGCGGGACACAGCGGAGATCTTCGCATGGCGGAGCTGCTGCTCGACCGCGCCTGCTATGAAGAGATGAGCGCGCTTGCAAACGAGACAGACAGCACGTTTTTGAAGGACTATGTCGCCTTGCAGATCGATGCGATCAATCTGCGCACACTTGTGCGCGCACAGCGCATGGGCTGCGAGGACGAAATACTTGCAGCAGCGATGCTGCCCGGCGGACGCATGTTTCCCACACAGCTCAAAGGCGCGCGCGGCGATCATCTCACCGCACTGACGCACGGAACGCCGCTTAGCGCTGCGGGAGAGCTTGCCGCAAAACTGCTGGACGGCGGCGGAAGCCTGACGGAATTTGAACGCGCTTGCGACGATGCGCTGATGACATTTTTGCAGCGCGCGCGCAGAACGCCCTTTGGCCCGGAGGTCGTGGTGGGGTATCTTGGCGCGAAGGAAGCGGAATTTACCGCCGTGCGTACCATTTTATCCGGTAAGATCGCGGGGCTGAACGCAGAGGACATCCGCGCGAGGCTGCGCATGAGTTATCTCTGAGGGGGGAGGCAGCATGAATAAGATCGGAGTGATCGGCGGGCGCGACAGCGTATTGGGCTTCCGCGCTCTCGGGCTCGATACCTGCATCGCCGAGAGCGGCGAGCAGGCAAAGAACGCCCTCCACCGCATGGCGAAGGAAAACTACGCCATCATCTATATCACCGAGCATCTTGCCGCGCAGATCCCTGCGGAGATCGAGCGGCGGCGCGGGGAACTGACCCCCGCCGTGATCCTCATTCCCGGCCGGGAGGGAAGTCTCGGCATCGGCACGGCGGGCGTACACGCGGCAGCGGAAAAGGCCGTCGGCGCGGATATTTTGTAAAAAAGGAGCAACAGCCTTATGGGAAAGATCGTTAAGGTCTCCGGGCCTCTGGTCGTGGCATCGGGACTTTCGGAAGCAAATATGGCGGATGTGGTTCGCGTGGGCGAGCAGCACCTCATCGGCGAGATTTTGACGATGAGCGGCGACTCCGCCGCCATTCAGGTGTATGAAGAGACCTCCGGCCTCGGCCCGGGGGCGGAGGTCGTAACGACCGGCGCGCCGCTCTCCGTGGAACTTGGCCCCGGCCTGATTGAAAATATTTACGATGGCATTCAGCGCCCGCTGGAGGTCATTCGTCAGAAGACCGGCGGCAATTTCCTGCCGCGCGGCGAGGAGGTTCCCGCGCTTGACCGCGAGAAGAAGTGGGACTTCACCGCCGTTGCCAAGGTTGGTGACCACCTCATCGGCGGCGACGTGCTCGGTACGGTGCAGGAAACGCCGTCGATCCTGCACAAGATCATGCTACCGCCGAACATGAGCGGCACGGTGCAGGAGATCCGCTCGGGAAGCTTTACCGTAGAGGATACGGTCGCGGTCGTGGAAACGGACAAGGGCGAGAGAAAAGAACTCACGATGATCCAGAAGTGGCCGGTGCGCGTGGGTCGACCCTACATGAAAAAATACCCGCCCGTTACACCGCTCCAGTCCGGTCAGCGCATCGTGGATACGTTCTTCCCGGTCGCCAAGGGCGGCACGGCGGCCATTCCGGGGCCGTTCGGCAGCGGCAAGACCGTCATGCAGCACGCGCTCGCCAAGTGGGCGGACGTGGATCTCGTCGTTTACATCGGCTGCGGCGAGCGCGGCAACGAGATGACCGATGTGCTGCGCGAGTTCCCCGAGCTCATCGACCCGCGCACGGGTGAGAGCCTGATGAAGCGCACGGTGCTGATCGCCAACACCTCGGATATGCCGGTCGCGGCGCGTGAGGCGAGCATCTATACCGGTATCACGATCGCCGAATATTTCCGCGACATGGGCTATGCCGTCGCAGTTATCGCCGACTCGACCTCCCGCTGGGCGGAAGCGCTGCGCGAAATGTCAGGCCGCCTGGAAGAGATGCCCGGCGAAGAGGGCTACCCCGCTTACCTTTCCTCTCGTTTGGCGCAGTTCTACGAGCGCGCGGGCCGCGTGCGTACGCTCGGCAGCGAGCCGCGGGAGGGCGCGCTCTCCGCTTCGGGTGAACTCGATCGGCTCGTATCCGGGAAGATAGGAATCGGGCATGAGCGTTATGCGGTCTTCGGTGACACTTGCACGCTTCACCGTGAAGTCGCCGCTCTCCGTCCCGAACACATACACGTGCCCATTGACCACTTCGGACTCAGGCACAACGAGCGCTAGGCAGCCGTTCGGCAGCACACGATTCATCGATTCGCCAGACACGCGCAGGAAAAACGCGTTCGGGTAACGCTCGTGCAGCGAATGCGGCACAGCGACGTATTCCTCGATAGGGAACGCGTCGCGCGGAGCGCCCGCCGCCACGCGCCCGAGCAAAGGTGCTTGCTCAGGTTGCGAATCGCTCGAGCGGCGAAGAGACCGACGAGCAAAGCCGTTCTTCTCGCTGTTGATATCCTCAAGAGTGAGGCCGGGAAATTCGCTGAGCAGGATGAAGAGGTTGCTGCGACGCGGTTGCGAGCTGCCCGTTTCCCACGACGAAACCGTGGTCTGAGAAACTTGGAGGCGCTTCGCAAACTCGGTTTGGGTCAACCCCGCATCAACGCGCACCGCCCTGATGTTGTTGCCGATCGCATTGTCCGTCGTATCGCCCACGCGCACCTCCCATTGCCGCAACAATGCTACCAAACTTGCATATTCCCTCGATTGACGAGGCCTTGTTACCCGTTAAACTTAATAGCGCCAAATTCACGGGAAGGGAGGCGGCGTGAAAAACTGGCTCACGCGCGCACGCGAGATATCGGGGCTAACGGCACAGCAATGTGCGGACGCTATCGATTTGCCGATATCGGAATACGCCCAAGTGGAGCGCCACCCCGGCACGCTCACCTTAAACGAGCTCGCAGCCCTCGCTTGCGCGATGGGCTCTGCAGGCCAAGCCCTCATCGAAGGCGCGTTCGAGTCCCTTAGCGCATAGCAGCAAGGCAACAACCCGCAGGCGCCAAGCATGCTCTCGAAGCGCTCCGGAGCCACGACGCCAAACTCATAGGCGCCAAACTATCCCACCAGTCGGCACGCACACCTCGAAGCCAAGCCTCCAAGCCCACGCCCCGACAAGCAATGGGAACGTGCGCGACACGTTGATCTCGCCGATTGATGGGCGCGTGTTCTTCAGCCGTTCGGCGCCGCTCGTGAACCAGTACTCGATCGCGCTCAAGATTGCGCCGCAATAGCGCATTGGGCAGGGCAGGTGCCCGCGCGACGCGCGCTCGTGCAGCAGAGGCGCTCGGCAAGCGTGGGCGCAACGCGAGCGGCAGCGGGAGCACATCAAGCAAAAGCGGCTCATCCCGCACAGCACGCCGCATTCCCGTCGATTGCTTTCTAGAAAACGCCACCCCAGGACGGCAGCGACGGCCACCACCCACAGCACGGCCACGACGATGCGGACCGGACGCGGGGTGCGAAGGGTCGCCGCAGGAAGCAGCAGCATTGCAATCGCGCCGCCAATGGCGCCACCTAGGTGGCCGCTGATCGAGATGTTCGGCACGAGCAGCGTGTAGATGACGTTCACCGCGATGATCGAGAGCATGCTCTTCGAGAAGTCGCGAAAGACCGCACGGTTGCCGCGAACGAGGACGCACAGAAGCGCCACGGCTACGAACAGGCCGAACACGCTCGTCGAGGCGCCGGCGGAGACGGACAGCCCGCCGCCTTGCGCCATGTCGACCGCGTAGGAGACGACGTTGCCCGTGATGCCCGCGACGAAATAGAGCGCAAGGAAGTTCCCGCGCCCAAGCACGCGTTCCAAAAGCTCGCCCACGCTGTAGAGCGCGACCATATTGAACAGAAGATGCATGAGGTCCATGTGCAAAAACATGGGCGCAACGAAGCGATACAGGTCGGCAGGGCCTTGCACCATCGGCGCGTACATGGCACCCATCTGGACTAACGTGAGGATCGAGATGTCCTGGCCCGTGCCCGAGATGAGCATCTCCGCCACGAAGCACACCACGTTCACCGCGATCAGCGCAAGCGTCACCACGCGCCCCGAGTTGCGCTCGAAAAACGAGGGCTCCTCGTCGCGCATCATCTCGCGGAGCTGTTCGTCGGTAATGGGCGCAGGCCGCGTGCCCGCGGAAGATACCGGCGCCCGCTGCGCGTCAGGTGAGGTGATCGGGTCGTCGGTCATTGCCGCTCCTTGTCGTGGAATCGTTGCGTGTTACGAACGTATGCTATCAGAAACCCGACGGTCTCCCAAAAGGTACACACCCACGACGACCACGGCGGCGAACGCGATCATCGCAAGCAAGATCACGTACGTAACAAGATAGGTTCCGAACGCTTCTGCCAAAAAGCCGGGGAGGAACGTGAAGATGAACCCGCCGAGCGCATAGCAGAGCTGGAAGTTCTTGATCGTCTTGGCCTCGCGCCCCTTCGGCGCGAGCTCGATCGACCAGACGGATATGCCCACGGTACCGAGCGAGAGCCCCAACCCGTAGAGGAACACGCCGGCGCCCGCAAGCCCCACGTTCCCCATATCCGACAGGCAGAGCAGCAACGTGCCACCGATGAACAGGGCGAAAAAGAACATCGAGCCGCGCTTCGTTCCGACGCGGTCGAACACGACCCCGCTTGCGAGCTTGGCAACCGTAAGGCAGCCACCGCACAGCGCCACGAGTGCCGCCGCACCCTCGGCGGAAAAGCCTTCCGAGGTGAACAGCACGGCCAGATAGCTCGTGCCACCGACGGAGATGCAGCCGACGAACGTCATCGCGACCAGCACGAGCGGCGCAAGCTTTTCGGGAACGTTGCGGTTGCGACGAGCGGCGCGGGCGCGGCCAGGCTTGCCCACCTTCTTCCCCTCGGGCGCTTCGTAAGGCTTAAGCCCCAGGTCGCGCGGGTAGTTGCGCAGAAGCAGGAAGACGAGCACCCCGAGGACAAGCGCGAGGGCCGACTCGAAGAGGAATGCCGCGGAAAGCGAGTACGTGCCGATGAGCGCAACCGTCACGTTCGGCAAGATGACGGCAGCCACCCCCGACCCGACCGCCGCGATGCCCGCCACGGTGGCGACGTTCGAGCGGAACCAGCGGTTGATCAGCATCGTCGAAGCGATCATGCCGCCCAAACCGTACCCAAGCCCCGTGAACACCGAGCCTGCGCACAAACCGATGAAGCTTCCCGTGTTCTGCGAATAGAGAAAGAAGCCTGCACAGACGCACAGCGAGGCGAGAAACGCGCCGACGCGGCAGTTGAGCAGATCGTAATAGCGCCCGACCACGAGCATGCCGATCAGCGACATGAACGTGCGCACCGAGATGATGATCGAGCCGCCGGTGTTGCCAACGCCAGGCAGATCGACCAGGTAGGGCTGGAACACGGAAAACGAGGTGGAGGGCAGGCCGACGTTGGTGAACAAGATAAGGAAGCAACATGCCGCGATCACCTTCTCGTAGTGTCGCTTGATCGCACCCGTCGACATATCCTTGCGGCCTCCTCTCCTAAAAAAGGCGCCGCGCGGGCGCCTTCGTCGTCGAATCTTGCTCACCATGCTAGCACCTTGCACAGCACACGGGCACATTTCGCCCAAGAAGCCCACGAACTGGGCAAATTTCCCCTTCTATTGCGTCGGAGAGTCCGACTTCTCGGCGACACCCGAGCAGCTGCGCGCGTACTTGAGATAGCCGACCACGCTGTAGTGATCTGCCTCGTCGTCGGCCGGGTATCCCGAGCCGCCGACAACGCCGAGATAGCCGCCCTCGACCTTGCTCCCCTTCTCGTCCACCACCACCGCATGCCAGTGGCCGTATTCGTGCTTCGGTTTGCGCAGCTGGCAGGCGAGCGTCAGCTTAGGCTCGCCCTCTTTGCGGAAGAACGCGCCGCCGCTGCGAACCTTCTCGAGGAGAGTACCGTCGAGCCAGAAGCAGATGAACGGCGCTTCGAACGCGTCCGTGAGCGAATCGGCCTCGTAGTTGTAGACGTAGCAGAACAGCGCGCGGTCGCGCGAGCAGGCGAGCAGGTCCACTTCGCTTTGCTTGAGCTTGAACTCCACCGTCGCGATCGCGCCGGGGCGGTCGGCAGCCTCGCTCACATTCGTCACCGCCGTTTTCACCTGGAAAAAGAAGGTCTCGGGAGCCATGCCGGGATGCTCGAGCTGCTGCTTGAGGTTGAGCGACACCACATCGATCCCCATGTCGGCGGGCGGGCGCAGCGCATCGAGGCCGTTGCGGTACAGCGAGCTCATAAGCTGGTACTCGCCGGTATAGCCGTTGTAGAGCAGGTCGAAGAAGTCCTGTGCCACGCGTCTCTCCTCTGGTTTCGTTTTCCCACAGACCTCGGGGCGAGGCTTGGGGTTGGGGTTTGGGTTTAGAGCTTTGCCCTGGGCCTTGGGTCAATTGCTCCAATTCTAGCGCTAACGTGCTGCGCCGTCTTCCACGGAATGAGCTCAGGCCGCCAAAAGCAGGAGGCGTGCCACAAAAGCCACCCCAACCTGCCACCCATATTCCATTTGTGGTATATCATCGACTAATTCGAAGGCAAGCTCGGCCTTGAGGACCAAAGCCCGTACTGGAAGATGACCGCCGACTTCGGCAGAAGAAGTCTGGAAATGCACATCGACTGGGCCGAGCACTGCGCCGCCGAACTGAAGAGCGCGAAATGAGAATTCTGGCAATCAACGGCAGCCCCAAGGGCAAGCAAAGCAATACCTGGCGTCTGACCAACTCTTTCATTGATGGCATTACCGCCCAAGAAGAAGACGCCCACGGGCAAGCGCCCACAGTCGATGCCTTGAGCGTCGGAGCACTCGACATCAAGCCCTGCCGAGGATGCTTCTCCTGCTGGAGCAAGACGCCAGGGAAATGCTGCATCCACGATGACATGCAGGAGGTTATCGAGAAGATCCTGCGGGCCGACGTCGTCATCTGGAGCTTCCCACTGTACTACTTCGGGCTGCCCGGCCCGCTGAAGAACCTGATCGATCGGCAGCTTCCCATGTCGCTCCCCTTCATGAGCGCGGAGGCGGAAAACGGCGGGCACCCGTCGCGCTACGACATGAGCAGCAAACGCACGGTGGTGATTTCGACCTGCGGCTTCTACACCGCGAAGGGCAACTACAGCTGCGTGAGCGACCTGTTCGACCGACTATGCGGGAAGGACGGCTACACCGCAATCTTCTGCGGCCAGGGCGAGCTTTTCAGGGTGAACGAGCTGGCGGAGCGCACCGACGAGTACCTTTCCTGGGTCAGAAAGGCCGGGAAGGAGTTCGCATCCAGCGGCATCAGCGAGGAGACCCGCGGCAAGCTTGGCCAGAACCTGCTCCCGCGCGACGTCTTCGAGGCGATGGCGGACGCGAGCTGGGGAGTCGGCAAGTCCGGCGAGAAGGAAGATCCCAGCCTGGTGTTCACGCGCCAGATGGCAGCCCTCTATCGCAGGCAGGCGTGGCCGGGGCGCGACGTCGTGCTCGACATGAACTACACCGACATCGGCAAGACCTACCGCATCGTTCTCGGCGAGAGAGGAAGCCACGTGGAGGAGGAACCCGCCGCAGGCTTTGCCGCAGATTGCACCACGAAGATTAACACGCCTCTAAGCGTTTGGCGCTCGATCGCCAGCGGCGAGATTGCCGGCGACGAAGCGCTCATGAGGCATATGTACTCGGTCGAGGGTGACTTCGACCTGATGATTCACTGGGATGAGTTCTTCGGAGCAGCGAACGCAGGCGCGGCGGGCAGCGCAGGTAACACGGCCGCGGGCGCGGACTCAGCGGGCGGCACGGGCGCGGCGGCGCGCGACAAGAACGAGGTCGAGCCGAAAACCAACATGATGCTGCTCCTCGCCCCGTGGATCGTCTTCTGGATTGCAGCCTCTATCGACGGGTTCTGGGGCAGCCTGGTCAGCGTGGCGGTATGCGTGCTTTCACCCGTTCTGATGCAGCGGGCGAAAGCGACCCTGTACGATCGGATCTCGGGCTTGGGGGTCGGCGCCTGCTCCATCGCGCTTTTGGCAGGAGCCCCTCCCGTCCTGGTGATTCCGGCGTCGTATCTTCTGTTCGGGCTTATGTGGACGCTCTCGTGCTTTGCGAAGGTGCCGCTGACCGCGCATTACTCCAAGAACAGCTACAACGGCGACGCGGCGCTGCGCAACCCGATCTTCATGAGGACGAACCGCATCCTAACTGCAGCGTGGGGAATCCTCTACCTGGTCACGCCCATCTGGACATATTTCATCATGCAGACGGATGCCGCCAGCTTTGTTGGCGCGATCAACTCGGTCCTCCCCGCGCTTATGGGCGTCTTCACTGCATGGTTTCAAAAGTGGTATCCGCAGCACATCGCCCGAGGGTAGAGGCATGTTCTAAACAAGAGCATGAATCAAGACCCGGAACGTCCCCGCCGTATACGTGTACGGAGCCACCCATCACCCAAGCGT
>ERZ827168.4347-NODE-4347-length-13073-cov-3.007989_pt1 | contig 13073 bp, 10 predicted proteins | sample MGYA00519868_ERZ827168 | MGnify/ENA primary metagenome ERZ827168 (study PRJEB31778, sample SAMEA3449271) | human gut metagenome | biome: human gut; feature: human-associated habitat; material: faeces | place: United Kingdom | collected 2010/2012 ...
TGAACATCGACCTCACTGCCGAAGAACTCATCACCCGCCTGAAAGCCGGTAAAATCTATAAACCGGAGAAAGTACCCATGGCGTTGAATAACTTCTTCACGTTTACGAAATATGACGGACTTGACCCTGAAATACCGGGGGCGACATATCCGACTACCCGGAGCGTTACCGGAGGACTGAGTCTGGAGTTCTAAAGACTTTATATATATGAATATGAAATTTACGGAATATGTGATTGCGGCGTCCGTCCTGATAGGCGGGCTTTCCGGATGCCGCGGCTACCTGAACGTCCAGCCACAGGGCGAAGTCATCCCGACAACCGACGAGGAGTTCGCCGCCATCATCCACAACCGTCTTCGCGACATCGAGGGCGGGGGCGATGAATATGTCATCGGAAATATGGACGCGCTCAAGCACCTCGAAGGTTGCGCCGACGACCTCGACGCCAACATAAAGAGCAGTTCATCGCTCACATTCTACGCCGGAGAGGAAATCACGGCCAGGCAGAGGGCCTACGAAGACAGCTGGGAGATTGTTCGCGACTGCAACATCGTCATAGAAAACCTCTCAGGAAAGGACAGTGATGTTGCCAAGGGAGCGCTTTCAGCTGCCTATTCGATGAAGGGAATCATCTACTACAACCTCATGCGGGAGTTCTGCCAAAGCTGGACTGACAACGATGCGGACGAACTTCCCGGAATCCCGGTAGTTGACCGCTTCAGCATAAGCGACAAGCCCACACGCGGCACCTTGCGGCAGACTTACGACTACGCCCGCGCCCAATTCGAGGCTGCCCTTGCCCTCGATCCGACAGACCCGAAGTATGTGTTCACAAAGTGGATAGTGAAAGGCTACGAGGCCAAGCTCGACTTCTGGTGCTGCAAATGGGACAGGGTCATTTCGGAATGTGAGGACATACTTGCCCACAGCGGGGTGTCACTCACCCCTATTTCCGAATATGCGGATATGATTAACTCGAAGTATGATACGAAGGGAGAAGTGCTGGTGCGCTCGCACATCAACAACTCAAGCGAGCTGGACTGGTATTTCAGCTACACGAAGACCTACCTTTCCTCGCGCCCTGCCTGTGCCGCGCTCATACGGCTGTTCGGTGGCGAACCGGAGAAAGACGTGCGCTACGGGGCAAGCTTCGACAACAAGCGGATGAACGTCAAGACCCCGGAGTGCAAGCTTCGGCTCTCTGAGATGGTGCTGATGCTCGCCGAGGCGTACTGTCACAAGGGAGACTCCGAGAAGGCGCTGAAGTGGCTGAACGAACTTCGCAGGAACAGGATTGAGGGAGTCTCCGACCTCACTGTCGGGACGCTTCCGGAGGTCAGGGAGGGCGACAGGATTGTCGTGGACTGCTACGGAAAGCCTCTGACACCGCTGCTTCAGGCTATCTTTGACGAAAGGAGGAAGGAAATGTACATGGAGGGTGACCGCTGGTATGAGCTCAAACGCAACGGCTGCCCGGAATGGTGGATCATCAGCAATGGGCTGAAGTACACGACGAAGGCCTATCTCTACACATCTCCTATTTCAAAATCGGATGTTGACCTGAATCCCGGACTGGAGCAAAACCCGGGATATGTTTATTAGCGTTCTTTTGGTGTCTTTTGGGTCATATTTTCCCATTTTGCCCGTCATTTAGCTTCTAAAGTACTTACAAATTTTAAGAAAATGAGAACAAAACAAAATATAATTGCTATATTAGCGGTCGCTTTGGTCGGCGCATGTGTTTGTGGATGCACGTATAACGAACTTCCGCCGAAGACTTCGGACGCATCCAAGAGCTACATAAAACCGAAAGGTGAGATACCGACAGCCGAGGAACGAGAGGTCGTGAAGGCCATTAAAGTCGAGTACGAGGCAGCCATAAACGGGAAAAGCAAAGAGTAGAATTACGATTTATAATAAAATCGACTCTTTTGCTTACATTTAAGAAGATGTATTTTTATTGGTATTATAGTGTTTAATTTGTTAGTGTCATGTTCAAGAAGTTTATGACATTCGTGACAGTGGCTGTAGCAGCCCTGTCACTCGCGTCCTGCGAGAAAGAAGGCGGGAAAGAAACTCCAGTTCTTGAGTTTGAGAAAATTCTTTACACAGTCTACGACAAAGGAACAGTTGACGTGGTGATTAAATCCAATGTCGCTGTTGCGGAGGACGTTACTATTCCGGTGGCTTTCAGCGGAGAAGCCGAAAAAGGCGTGGATTATAAGATTATCGCAAGAGACGATGAAGGAAATGAGATCGCGGCAGAGGATGTCGTCACCATCGAGGCAGGCAAGACGGCCGGAGCCATAACAGTCAAGAATATCTCACTCAGCGAGAAGAAGCAGATCAGCGTTTCATTCGCCGTGCCCGAAGGATATGCCGCAGGAACAAAGAAGACTGCCGTCGTCGCTCCTGACTCGCAGGAGGCGCTGGTATATTCATTCCAAATGGCACGCGGCTATGCGCTCGAAAGTTTCGTCACGACAATAAAGGTGACGGGAACGGTAAGCGGAACGGATTTCAAGGCTGCCGAAGACATCACCATCCCGCTGTCTCTCACAGGAGAAGGCGCATCTGTACTTCAGTTTGTTGAAGAAAAGGAGACCGAGGGCGGCGCGAGCACGACTTCAATCGCTGCTCCTGTCGGGCCATACGCTGTCCTTAAAGCAGGACAGAACTCGGCAACTGTCAAGTTTACCGTCCCAGAGGGCTACTCCGGTGACAAGGAAGCCCTGCTCGCGGTTGACTCGGATGCAGACTCACGTTTTATTGAGGGCGGCGCGACCGAGACTGTCTCAATCGCAGTGCGCGGTCTCCAGACTCCGGATAAACTCGTGGGAACATGGAAGTTCAGCAAGGTATTCTCGACGGAAGAACTGGTCAGCAACTGGGTCGAATTGTTTGAAATTGACGAAAGTGAGGTCCCTTGCAAGAATGACGGATTCACAATCACTTTCACAAAAGAGGACGACGGTTCAGTGAAACTCAGCCCCGCCGGCAATGGTGATTTCGCAAATTTCTTCAGAGAGGCGACAGTGACGCTTGGAGCACCAATCAACCAGACGAAACCAAGCATAGTCCTCGGAAAGCACACATCACTTGATTGCAACATGTTCATCCAGGCCGACCCTGACGGAACTCCATATCAGTACGACACCTATTATAAGCTTTCCTCTGCGAACAGAGCCTTCAGCGCAGAGTCGGAGTCACTTGGAGAGGCCACTATAATCTTCAACCTCACGGACAAAGGCCTCGTGGTGGAGTTTAGGGATTATGACGGCGACTATGTTGACTTATATGGTGGATTTGACCCTGATTTCTTCAGCATCCCATCCCTATTTGTAAAAGAATAATCAAAGCCATACGATAAAAACCGGTCAGAGTTTCCAATGAGCCCTGACCGGTTTTTCATTTTGTAAGGTTTCCTGCTATATTTCTTGTTCAGCTATTTTAGATGTTTGGGGTGTCCCAGACCTTGGTCTTGGTGCAGCGAACCATCGCAGTCTCGGTGCCGGCCTGAAGGCGGAAGTCGCCCTCCTCAAGAGTCCAGCGGCCGTCGAATCCTACGAATGCCAGGCGGTTGGCAGGGAGGCTGAACGTGACGGTCTTTGTCTCGTCGGGCTGAAGTTCAACCTTGGTAAACTCGCGCAAACGACGGCTTTCCGGAACTATGGAGGCCACGAGGTCGCTGCTGAAAAGGAGCACAGACTCCTTGCCGGCCACCTTGCCGGTGTTCGTGACATCGACAGAAACGGTCAGAATGTCGCCGTCGCTGAATTCCGTACGGTCAACGGTCATGTTGCTGTAGGCAAAAGTCGTGTAGCTCAGGCCATATCCGAAAGCCCACTGAACCGAAACCACAGCGTTGTAGTCATAGGCGCCCTCCATCTTGTCAACCTCCTCGCTGACCTTGTAGTCGTAGTTTATAAGGGAATTGATCTCCTTCGGATAGGTAAACGGAAGTTTTCCGCTGAAGTTAACCTCACCGGAAAGAAGATTCGCGAGCGCATCTCCACCACGGTTGCCTGGAAGCATCATGTCCACGACGGCTGCGGCCTTTGGCACAAGTTCCGAAATCAAGCGCGGACGGCCCTCATTCAGAATCAGCACCACAGGCTTGCCCGTCTCCTCAAAAGCCTTGACGAGTGTCTTCTGGTAAGGTGACAGGTTGATGTCCGTGAGGTTGCCCGGAGACTCGCAGTAGCTGTTTTCCCCGATGCAGGCGACAATCACGTCGGCTCCGCGCGCAAGATCCGCCGGTCTGAAGTCTGCCGGGAAGTTCTCTTCGTAGTATTTGCCCTTTTCATTGTAAGTGACACCCTGCGCAAGCCTAACGCTTGAAGCGCCGAACTTCTCACAGAGAGCCTCATAGATTGTGTTGTAGCGTCCCGCGTAGTCATCAGCGAGATGTCCCTGCCAAGAATAGCTCCACCCGCCGTTCAGGCAGCGCATCTGATTGGCGTTCGGTCCTGTCACAAGAATCTTCATACCCTTGCGCAGCGGAAGAATGCCATTGTTTTTCAAGAGCACTGCAGACTCCTCCGCAGCACGGAGAGACGCCTCGGAAAACGCCTCACAGCCGAAGTCCGGATAGTCCGCAAGCGATGTGTCCGGTGTGTCGAACAGCCCGAGGCGGTACTTTAGGCGAAGTACTCTGCGCACGGCGTCGTCAATCCTGCTCATCGGCACCTCGCCGTCCTCTACCAGAGATTTGAGCGTCTCGCAGAAATCGCAGGAATACGGAACCATCGACATGTCAATCCCGGCGTTTATCGCGAGTTTCACCGCACCCCTCATGTCAGCGGCGACCTTTTCGCGCGTGTAGAGATTGTTGATGTCTGCCCAGTCGGTGACAATCATTCCGTCCCAGCCCGTTTCGTCCTTGAGCCACTGAGTGAGCAGAACAGGGTTGCAATGAACAGGAGTGCCATTGATTGAGGCGGAATTCACCATAAACGTGAGCGCACCTGCGCGGAGAGCCTCAAGATAAGGGGCGAAATACTTGTCGCGGAGGTCGAGAGGCGAAATGTAGGCCGGTGTTCTATCCTTGCCGGAGAATGGTGCGCCGTAGCCGAGATAGTGCTTCACGGAGACAGCTATATGCTTGTCGTCTATATGGTTGGGGTCACTCCCCTGCTCTCCGAGAATCGTCGCCTTTCCCATCTCGGCATTCACATACCAGTCCTCTCCGTAGTTTTCCCAAAACCTTGGCCAGCGCGGGTCGCGGCCGGAGTCGAGTGTCGGGTTGAACGACCACGGGACATCGGCGGCGCGGGACTCGTAGGCGGTGATTTCGCCGGACAGGCGGGCAAACTCCCTATCAAAAGTCGCGGCAACCGCTATCGGCTGAGGGAAGAGCGTTCCGTCGCTGATGTAGGTCGTCCCGTGGATATGGTCAAGTCCGTAGAGTGTCGGTATGCCCATAACTTTCAATGACCTGTCATTCAGAGTCTTCACAAGCACATTCCATTCCGCCGCAGATATCGCCTTTCCTACAGGGGTGTTCAGGAACGAGCCCACCTTGTATGTGTCTATAAAATAAGCCAATTTCTCCTCATTGAGCGTGTAGGAGTTCCCGTCAGCGGACTTTTCAGAGGCCGCATCAATGGTAATCTGGGTCATCTGTCCGATTTTCTCGTCCAGACTCATCCGCGAGAGCGTTTTTTCGACCCGTTTCTCGAGCTCGGCATCCTTCGGAATGACGGGTTTCCCATCATTGCCGCAGCCCGCAGCAATCAGAACGACAGCCGCAGCCGTCATAAAGTTCAATCTGTTCATCAGTTATCGTTTATATTTCAGCAAAACCCGCAACGCAGCAATCCGCCTCAAGGCACCTAGTCGCGCCGTTTGAGACAAGGATGGAGTGCAAGGCGCAGGTTGAAGATGAAACCGCAGCAACCTCTCGGTTGTGAGGATTTCAGCAAAACCTGCAACGCGGCAATCCGCCTTGTCTCAAACGGCGACGGGAGCTTTTATAGCCGGATATGGATCATACCCCTCCAACTTAAAATCCTCATACCCAAAATCAAAAATATCCTTAACCTCAGGATTCAGCACCATCCGAGGCAGGGCACGCGGGGTGCGGGAAAGCTGCTCAGCAACCTGGTCAAAATGATTGAGGTAGATGTGGGGGGCGCCGGTGGTGTGGATGAACTCACCGGGCTGAAGTCCGCAGACCTGCGCAACCATCATAGTGAGAAGGGCATAAGAGGCTATATTGAACGGAACTCCGAGAAAAACATCGGCACTGCGCTGGTAGAGTTGGCAGGAGAGCTTCCCGTCCGCGACGTAGAACTGGAACAGAGTGTGGCAAGGAGGCAGCGCCATCTTCTCCACTTCCGCAACGTTCCACGCCGACACAATCATCCTGCGCGAATCAGGGTTGTTCTTTATCGTATCTATCACCTGCGACAGCTGGTCGATCGTCCGCCCGTCGGGAGTCGGCCAACTACGCCATTGATGTCCGTAAACAGGTCCGAGGTCACCATTTTCGTCCGCCCATTCATCCCATATCGACACTCCGTGATCCTTGAGATACTTTATGTTCGTGTCACCGGCGATGAACCACAGAAGTTCATAAATGATTGACTTCAAATGCACTTTCTTCGTCGTCAGCAACGGAAATCCTTCAGAAAGGTCGAATCTCATCTGATAGCCGAAAACGCTCTGCGTTCCGACCCCGGTCCGGTCGTGCTTCATCACCCCATTTTCCCGGATATGTCTCAAAAGTTCAAGATATTGTTTCATCTTCAAAAAAAAGTATTATCAAACCTCGCAACGCAGCAGCTCGCCTTTTATTTGGTTTTGAATGCGAAAATTATTGCCTGCTCATAGGTCTCGCCCGGACGGAGCACCGGTGAAGGATATTCCGGCTCGTTAGGAGCATCCGGAAAATTCTGGCATTCGAGAGCCACGCCTTCATAATCCTCGTAACTGCGACCGCATTTGCCCACAGGACAGCCTGCAAGCCAGTTTCCGGTGTAGACCTGAACGCCCGGCTGGGTGGTGTAGACCTTGAGCACACGTCCGGAAGCCTCGGAATAAAGTTCAGCAGCCTCCTGAATCTGACCCGGCTCTCCACCGTCAATGACCCAACAGTTGTCGTAGCCCTTGCCGTATTCGAGAGCGGTGAATGGTTCCTTTATGTCACGGCCGAGCTTTTTGGCGACGACAAAATCCATCGGTGTGCCGGCAACCGGAACTGACTCGCCGAGCGGGATGAGAGATTCGTCGGTAGGCAGCCACTCGGATGCGTTCAGACGCAGTTCGTGGTCAAGCACAGAATCGGAGCCTTCGCCGTTCAGGTTGAAGTAGGTGTGGTTCGTGAGGTTTACCACCGTAGGCTTGTCACACTCGGCGGTGAGGGTCAGCCTGACCTCGTTGTCCTCGCTCCACTCATAGCGTGCGACAGCCTTCAGCGCACCGGGATATCCCATCTCTCCGTCTTCTGAATAGTAGAGGAACTCCACACCGTCGCCCTCCACGCGGCTTTCCCAGACCTTGTTCTGGAAGCCCTCAGGACCGCCATGAAGATGGTTCGGGCCATTGTTTATCGGAAGCGAATACTCCACGCCGTCGAGAGTGAACTTTCCGTGGGCGATGCGGTTGGCATAGCGTCCCGGCACCTTGCCGGCACACGGGCCGTCTCCGAAATAACTGAGCGGATCAGGGTAGCCCAACACCACGTCTGCAAGTTTGCCATCCTTGTCCGGAACGACAGCGGCGACAATGCCGGCCCCCACGCTTGAAACCTGGATGTATGCACCCGAAGCGTTTTTTAATGTGTAGCGGAAGATTTCCTTCCCGTCTGGAGCCTTGCCCCAAAGTTCTTTGGTTATAGTTGCCATATCTTAATGTGTTTTAAATATTTATCTATTTTTCGCATTCAATTGTTTTATCCCCGCATCAGTTAGACGATACTTCTGCTGTGGACTATTGGGACTGGCCTCATCAACCCGCTCTACAAGGCCAGCAGCAAGTGCCGGCATAAGATAAGACTTACGGAAATTGTCCCGCCCTTTCAAGTTCATCCTCTCCATTATTGCCTTAGCAGGCAACTGAGTGTTCCGCAACAAATTAAACAGTCGCATTACTTGACCTGTTACTTGACCTGTTACTTGACCTGCTACTTGACCTGCTACTTGACCTGCTACATCCCGCTCAATATCATCCTGAATGCGCATATTGTCTCATATACCGACGAACTGACATCAGACCGGCATTTTTTGAACTCAGTCTGACTTCCTTCGCCTTTCTTTAGTAACTCCTTAAACTCCGCAGTTGTCATAATAAAAATTTTAGCGCCCGAATATCGCGGGGAGAACCTTTTCGGTCGGTGCATCCTTCATGAGGACGGTCTTTTCGCTGTCCAGGAGATAGAGCGACGGGATTGCGCGGACGTCGTAGAGGCGGTCGGTGCGTATCGCATAGTCGGGGTCGTAGCCGTTGTACCACGAACTTGGGTAGATCGGCATGTAGTTGTACCATTCACCGAGGTCCTCGTCGATGTAGATGTTCAGCACGGCAAGCTCCCCGGAGGCAATCATCGGCTCCATTTCCGGATAGGCCTTGAGTGACTCGATTATCGACTGGCAGGCATTGCAGCCCGGATTCGAGAAGAAAAGGAGGGTCTTGGAGGCCTTGATTCCGTAGAGAGTGTATATACGTCCGCGGTTGTCGGAAAAACGGAAATCCGCAGCCTTTGTGCCCACTTTGTTGAGCGAACAATTATGCGCCGTGACAGCGTCGGTCGAACGCATTTCAGGGGATACGAGTTCGGATCGGGAGCGTGCCTCCACGAACGGACGGTAGTAGTCCTCGTTACGCAGAGGAGAGTTCGGGTCGTAGAGATATTTGTCCGCGATTTCGTTCATCCGCTCGAAGATGTTTGAAGACGTGTCCGCAGCCTCGCAGGCGGCAATTCTGTCAAAAAGATGGCCGGCGGCCTTTTCGGCTGTCTCCAGCGGCACCATGTCCAACAGCCCGCACCATGTGGCGAAGGCCTGCTCCATCTGGTCTGACGGTACACCTGCAATGTGGGTCGAGTCGCAGAGGTATTTCGCTGAGGCAGAGCCGCCCTTTCCGGAATCGCCACGCCCGGAAGACTTCCCGCCAGCCGACGCACTTTCAATCTTCGTAAGCGGGTCAAAATAGTGCAGCGCGGCATATTCCGCCCTTTCCTCCGGAGACTCCATCATCGCCGGCACACTAACCTGCGGAAAGGTACGCACCTCTCCCGAAGCCCCACCAACCTTTTTCACTCCGCGTCCACCGCAGGCCACAGTGGCCACGACCGCCAACGTCATAACACTGACATTCAGCATTTTACCGATAAAACGATTCATTTTCAACATTTCATTTCCTTCCGTCACGACACCCGGCGAACCTCAGTGCACTTTCCCGGAAGCATATTCCCTACAAATTTAGCAAACCTAATCGGCAAATCAATACGGCGGAGCCAAACATAGTGAGAATTAGTCGCGCCCGCCACCCTCTCAATGAATCGGTTAAAAGTTATTTTATAGAATTCTCATTTCAAGGAAACTTGTGTCATATAGGTAAAATCAATGCAGAAAAAGGAACGAACTTTCTGTGCAGCAGGCTTGTGCGTTCGGAATTTTTGTTTCATCTTTGCATAAATGAAGTCTGGTTGCCGTAGATTCATGAGGATTTACAACGCGATAGTGGTATAGTCGTACTGCTATCGCGTTTTTGGTTAAATCGTTGAGTTGTCAAATCATTATAAATAAAGACATTATGAAACAGTCTAAGAATATGGATGTAAAGATGGCAGCAAACAATCTTAAGCCATTCACGCCGACACATCCGGGAGAATTATTGAAAGACGAGATTGAATGCAGACATATTTCCCAGAAACAGTTAGCTGCGGATATGGGCGTATCATACACTGTACTCAACGACATAGTGAACGGCAAGCGCTCAGTCAATATCAAGTTCGCTCTGCTTTGTGAAGCCGCGCTTGGAATACCGGCACATATCCTGACAGGCCTTCAAGCTGAGTATGATATGCAGACAGCCCGACAAGATAAATCCTTCCTTAAGCGCCTGAAGGGAGTCCGAAGAATTGTGGCTGCGGTTTTATGATATAGCATTATAGGCGGTGCAACCTGTCGTTGCCATTCTGGTTATCAACTCTTCCGCAGGAATTTCAGTCATCAAGGCAACAGCAAACCACTTCTTAGCAAGATCCTTGATTGATGCGCCAAAATGATAGACATCATTATCAACTATAATGCGAATATGTTTGAGCCGCCTGTATTATATCCCTCGGGTATCACAAACTGTGATACCCCACTGAAAATCAACTCATTAGCCTCAGAATCCGACAATCTGAACATAAAATCTTCCGGAAATTTACTCAAATTTCTACGGACAGCCTGTTTCAACGCCCGGTTCTCGATTCCATAGATTCGCAAAAGATAAAAAACATAAACTGGTCGCAAATTGCGACCGGCGTCGTCTGTTCATCGGCTTTCAAGACTACTTCGTCCGTTTTAAGCAAAAGCAGGGCATACATCCTTTCGAACTTATACCCTGCTGTTGTTTTTGCGTGAGGCGCTTATCTCCCACCTAATGATAAAAATCTGTCGCAAAGATACGCAATATCCCGTAAATTGCAATTAGTTACTCAAAAAATTTACCCAAAAAAGAAAAGGGCAAAGTCGTCACTGACCTTGCCCTGCCTTGTTTTTGCGTGAGGCGCTTATCTCTCACCAATCGATAAAGTTTATGCAAATAGGTAATTTGTCGGATATTCCTAATATTCCGATGCAAAATTTTGCAGAATAGACATCAATCCCCGCCCGGAGCGTTGGCTGGGCGGGGATGTTATTAAGACAATCACCAAAGGACTACTGAAGTTTAACTTCCAAGTTGAATTTAGAATCCAAACGAACTATCACTGTCTTGCCTTTAGCAACTCTTTGAAATTCAGGAGAATGATGAAGGACATCTTGTAAATCACGCCCGACGGCACTGCCGTGACGCTTTGGCATTATTCCATCAACAAACTCCAAACGAAATGTGTATCGCTGTCTGTCTCCTCCACCTCGTTCCAAAGTACTCTGCGAGAGTTGGATATCATCTCCACCATTTTTCACGGCGGAGACGATTTTTTGGCAGAGGGATAGCCATAAACTTGTGTACTTATTTGGTGTGGTGTCTTTATTTAACATAGGAAAGAGTCAAATCATCTATATTCCTGTAAGCCGTCGAACCAGAGTAATAGACACGAACATATATATTACTGTAAGAACTCAAATCAACAGAACAGTCAGTCCATTCACCTTTATTCATATCTGTCGCCGAGAAACTTTTTACATCTGTCCAAGTACTGCCATTTGTAGAAACTTGAACTTTCCAATTTGAAGATGCCACATTTCCGGATTGTTTTGAGATACTAAAACCAATGCTCCTCGGTGAAGATACCACATTTTTCGTTGCTATTGAGGCAGTTGATTTTCCTCCTGTAGTTCCATAACTGCTGCCAGATTTTGCGTTTATACTACCGGCCTGTTTTGATATCATATTGGTAAACACCCAATCAGTATACATAGAAGCATCTGACTCAAAATCAATCTTCGACTCCACAATAGTCTCTCCCGACGGGTTTTCTTCTGTTTCCACACCAACTTCTACAATTGGAGAATTTTTATATTCGTTGGAAGCCATTGGCTTTGCATATATTGACACGACATATTTCGTACTGAAATTCAAACCTGTGAATGTATAACTTAATTCTTCTGTCTCAATACTCTGAGCCCCACAAGACAAAACATAAGACCCAGCATTCTCAACCGCAGACCAAGTCACCAAAATGCTATTTTCTGACGCAATAGCCTCAAAATTTGCTGGGCTGTCAAGAGGCGTCAGGGAAGAAGCATTGCCATAATAGTACAAAACTATCTGACTATTTTGACCATTCGTTCCAAAATTCGAAGCTGTCAGAGAAGTATATGTTCGCCAATCACTATCGTTATATACACCCATATAACGATTCCAATCGTTCTTAAAGGAAAAAGCTGATACATTCTTGGAATGAGCCATCAAAATCCACTTTCCAGAAGTTGGTCCAACACGAAGGCCATTATTATCATTTGTTCCGTACAAATATTTTCCATCCGCAGTCGTTATTTTCCATGTACCATCTGCATTTTTCTCAAAATGCCAACGCATTGATGCGGGCACCTCACTGACACGACAATCTTCAGATATGCCATCAAAAATGCTTTGTGACACATATGCAGGGGCCTTGCTCGTTGTTACGATTGCTGGAAGATATCCATACGACTTAGCATTCACACTCTTGACTATCATTACATATTCTCCGTCCACCATTTCCGATGTTGGAGAAACTTTTGTCCACACTTCCTGTACTTTATCATAATTAAAATTCAGCGGTTTGATGTGGCCGGCGGTGAAGGTGATGTCATTTTTGAGGGTGAGGGTCTTCTCGTAGCCGTTGACTGCGAGTTTGAGGGTGGTGCCTGTCTTGGCTGTGAATGGTTTTACAGCAATATAGAAATCTGCGGACGCGCCTGAAGAAATGACTTCTCCATTCTTTACTTCAAGAGATGCTGTATTGGAAACATATTGGTTCCCGCTTGGCTTGTATCCCACTGGAGAGGCCGCAAAATTGATGTAATATGTTCCGACAATGTCCTCTGTTCCAGTGAATGAGACATTTTCAACCTTCAGGTCTTCACTGCTGTTGTTGGTGACTTGGACCTTAATAATTGATGTAAGATGATTCATTTCAATTGACGGTACAGCGCTTGACTCCACAGCTTTGGCGATTCCAAACAATGGGCAGGCTCCTCTTGAAAGGTGAGTCCTACTGTTGTTTCCATTCTGAATTTGAGCCTGAGGGGTCTTTCCTCCGACCACCACCCAGCCCGCTGAAGTGTTTGCAGGAGTGGTTATTTGAGAGGGATACGGATAGAACGCCTACCAGTCGTAGGACCCGCCGTCAAGAGCCCCGACCGTTCCGCTGAAACTGCCGGTCGCAGCGTCTTTGAGTGTAAACGCCTTGTCGTTTGTGTAGGTGGTTGAGC
>ERZ827168.4349-NODE-4349-length-13070-cov-7.849558_pt1 | contig 13070 bp, 5 predicted proteins | sample MGYA00519868_ERZ827168 | MGnify/ENA primary metagenome ERZ827168 (study PRJEB31778, sample SAMEA3449271) | human gut metagenome | biome: human gut; feature: human-associated habitat; material: faeces | place: United Kingdom | collected 2010/2012 ...
GAATTAGGGTTCTAAAAATTCTTTTTTTAGTGTCTACTTTTTGTTGACTAATTCACTCGGTATTTGAGTAACCTTTTTCTTTATTTTATTTTACTTGTTGTAGAATTCAACGATTAATGCTTCATTAATATCAGCGTTTAATTCATTTCTTTCTGGTAATCTAACATAAGTACCTTCTTTTTTGTTTTCATCGTAAGTTACGAATTCAACTCTCTTAGATACTTTTGCTAAAGATTCTTCAACAACTTTTAAGTTCTTGTCATCTTCTTTTAATGAGATAACATCACCAGGTACGCATCTGTATGATGGAATATCAACTTTTTTACCATTAACTGTTACATGACCATGGTTAACTAATTGTCTAGCTCCACGACGAGTATTAGAAAATCCTAAACGATAAACTAAGTTATCTAATCTTGATTCTAATAATCTTAAGAAGTTAGTACCATGGATACCTTTCATTTTTTCAGCTTCTTTGAAAGTTTTTAAGAATTGTCTTTCACTTACTCCATACATGAATCTAACTTTTTGTTTTTCTTTTAATTGATTTCCATAATCAGATAATTTACCTTTACGGTCATTACCATGTTGTCCTGGACCATATGGGCGACGAGCTAATTCTTTACCAGTTTCACTGATTGAGAATCCAACACGACGAGCTTGTTTATAACTTGAACCAGTATATCTTGACATAATATTTCTCCTTCTATATATAATATTCTTACAAAATCTTGAATTGGATGGTCATATTTTAGGGAGTTTTTCTAATTCTTTCGCGTAAACAGCAATTGTTACTTAATTCTTAATTTAAAAAACACTTTAAAACACTCCATTCCTGCTGTTTCAAGGAATTTGCAGTTATAATTATATGTTAAAATTGTTGATATGTCAAGGAATTCTTTAAGTGACCTTATATTATTTAGAATATTTGTGAAAATTGTAGAAAAATGTAATACTTTTGTGTTAAAATAAGATTGGTAGAATAGAGGTGTAAATATGCAAGGACAATATCTTATAATTGGTTCAGCTGTTGTAATTGCTTTGATAATTGTTATTGTTATATTACATTTTGTTAAAAAAGCTGAAATGAAGTATTATCGTAGTAAAGTAAAAAATCTTGAAATACAGAGAAATATGGTTGCTTCTACACCGGTTTTAGTAGAACTTTCTAAAGTGGAACCAATTATTAAGAATGATAAAATGGAAGAAAAATATAATCAGTGGCAGAATAAATTTAATGATATTCGTGAAAAGAGACTTACTGTTATTGATGATATGTTAATTGATATAGACGTATATATTGATAAAAGAGATTATAAATCATGTGGTTATAGAATTGCTAAAACTGAGATAGAAATATATAAAGTAAGAGAAGCAGCTGATCATTTACTTGAAGAGATAAAAGATATTACTTTAAGTGAAGAAAAGTATAGAGCAATTGTAATAAAACTAAAAACTAAATATAGAAGTTTAAATAAAGAATTTCAAGATCATAGAGAGTTATATGATTTCATGCAGGATGCTGTTCAACTGCAACTTGAAAATATAGAGAAGAGATTTTTAGATTTTGAGAAAGTCATGGAATCAAATGATTACAATGAAGTGGTTCATATATGTAAAGCACTTGATACTATGATAGAACATATGGAAATAATTGTTAATGAATTACCTGATGTATTATTAATGTGTAATACAGTTATTCCAAATAGAATGAAAGAAATAGAAAATACTTATAAAGAGATGACTTCTCAAGGTTTTGTTTTAGATTACTTAAATATTGAGTATAATATAAATGAGTCTCGTAAAAATATCGAAAGAATACTAGATAGAGCAAAAGTTATTAATCTAGAAGGTTCAATGTTTGATTTAAAGACTATGCTTGAGTATTATGATTCATTATTTATTGATTTTGAAAAAGAAAGACTTTGTAGAAAAGTTTATGAAGAAGAGTTAGATGGTTTTTCTAAAAGAATTGAAAAAACAAATAAACTTGTAAGTGATGTTTATGCACAACTTGATGATATAAAGAGTATGTATGATTTAAACGATCAAGATGTTGAAATTATACATGAAGTTAATAAGACACTTGTTGTTATTAATGATGACTATAAGAAGATGGTGCAAAAGGATGAGGCTAAGTCAACTCCTTATAGTGTTTTAAATGAAGAAGTAGAAAATTTAACTAATAGATTGGGAAATATGGAAGAGGATTTTGATAAGGCGTTAAAATCACTTGGAAATATGTATGATGATGAAGTGAGAGCAAGAGAACAATTAGATGAAATTCAAGAATTTTTAAAAACATGTAAGAATAAAATTAGGAGTTATAAATTACCTATAGTTACAGATAATTATTTTGTACAATTAAATGAAGCAAATGAAGCAATACTTGAGGTTATAAAAGAACTTGAAAAGAAGCCAATAGTTATAAAGACTTTAAATACTAGAGTAGACACTGCAAGAGATTTGGTTTTAAAATTATATAATACAACTAATGAGATGATTAAGACTGCTCAACTTGCAGAGATGGCTATTGTATATGGAAATAGGTATAGATTAAAGTATAGTGAAGTTAACGCGGGGCTTAATGATGCTGAAAAGTTATTTTATAGTGGTAAATATAAAGATAGTTTAGATACTTCAATTAAAGTTACTTCTTTAGTTGATGAAAATATTTATAGAAAGTTGTTGAGTGTATATGATAAATAATAAGGGCTTTGCTAAATTTGAAGTTTTAACTGTAATAGTTTTATTAATTTGTATTGGAGCATTTTTATTGTATCAAGTTTTAGGTGGAGCAAGTAGTCAGCAATTATCTACTATGCGAGATAGTGCTTCTAACTTTGCAAAGGCAGTTAATGCAGATTCTAATGCGTTTGTTAATTCCGATAATGTTTATTTAGATGAAGCAATTGATAGTGGGCTTATGAATAGCATTAGTAGTCCATTTGGTGGAAAATGTGATGGGTCTGAGACTAAATATTTTATGAATGATGGTACTCCTTCTGTTACTTTAAAGTGTGGAAAATATTTAATAAATGAAGAAAGCGTTTCTTCACTAAAACGTTCAAAGATTTATAAAGTAAGTGATTGGACTGAAAAAGAACTTACTGGATCAGATATTGAAAAAAAAGAATTATATAATTGCAAAGAAAACGGAAAAGAAATATTTGATGATTATAAGGAAAAAGGCTATTTTGTATATCAAACAAATAAGAAATATGGAACATCAAATTTTTATCCTGAAGATGTTAAAGATTGTAATATTGTAACAAAAACTTTTTATAGGAAAATTAAGGAAGTTAAATGATAGATAGTTTTACTATCTATTTTTTAATGGAATTTCACATTTATTTTATTGATAAAAGTCTTGATAATTGATAAAATATATTATATGGTGATGATATGAAAGATATAATTGAAAAGATAAAGAAAAATAAAAAAACTTTAGGTATTGCTTTAGCAGGAATACTTTTAATTATCTTAATAATTGTAGTAATATCAATATTTTTTGCTAAAAAAGATTTAAATGAATATAAGATTAAGAATGAAAATATTTATATGTATTTTGGAGAAGAAAAGTTTGAATTTAATAGTGATGTTGTTTTAGATAATGATAATAATGTTACTTCTTTAAAGTCTAATAACAAGAAACTTGAATTATACTCAGAACCTGTTTATATAAAGAATAAGAAGAAAGTTATTTTTCCAAAAAATATGAATGTTGTATTTCCAAAATCTAGTTTTAAACAATATAAAGTTAATTACTATACTGTTTTAACTAAGGATAATGGTGACTATAAGTTAACTAATAAGAATTTAAATTATAGAATTAGTAATTCATTTTTATATGATGGTAATGACTTATATTTCTTTATTACAGAAGGAACAGTAACTTTTTCTAATCAATCTATTAAGATACCTCCTATGAGTTATGTTAGCTATACATATGGTAATGGTGAATTATATATTTATAATTATGATGAAGATAAAGTTTATTATTATCCAGCTATGATAGATGGAGATGTTATATATAAGAATGACGATTTTGAACTTAATATTAGTTCTGATAGTGTAAAAAGTGGTACTAAAAATAAGTTATTAAGAAAAAATATAGATGATTTAAATAGATTAAAGTAAGGTGATAGTGTGAAGAAAGCAATAATTGTAGCAGCGACCATACTGATTGTTTTTATTCTTATTTACTTTAATAATTATTCTTTTGTTAGGACGTTTGATATTTCAGGTTACGTATTTAATAATGATAATGTTACGGATAATTTAATGAATGGAAATGTTAAATCAAATAAAAAATTATCATATAGTTCTGTTCATACTAATGATGCATTATATTCTTCAAGAGGTAATTATTATATTGGAGAAAAAAATAAGAAGCAGATTAATAATAATTATCCTGTTGTTAGTAAAGATGGTAGTGAAATAGTAGTTATTGATGATGTTGGTAATTTAGTTGATAGTAAATGGAAAAAAGTATCAACTGTTAAAAATACAATAGTTTCTAATAAATATTTATATAATGAAACAGATTATGAAAGAGCAGATAGTAGTGTTTACTTATTTATGGAACTTGATAATGGTATATATATTAATTTAGATAATATGAATATCAATGTAAATGGAAAAGATACTAAGTTACCTAACAATTCATTTATTTATTTTTCTGTTAATTATTTAAGATATTATTCTTTGAGTGGAGATCAATATATTTATAAAGAGTTAGGTGGTCTAGATCGTTCTAGTATAGTGACAATTAATAATAAGAAATTTACTTATGATGACTTGTTAAAGAAACTGGGATTAAAAGATGAAGAAGAAGAAAAACCTAATAATATTGTTCTTATTAATGATGAAAAAAAAGAAGAAAAACCTGCTACTAAAGTTCCTGCAGAGAAAAAAGATGCTCCAACAAATTTTAAAGAAGGAGATACAGTTGTTTATATTAAGCCAACTGCTAAACTTAAAAATTTAAAAGGAAATATTTATTCTGCTAAGATGGATTTGGAAATAAATGATCCTACTAGTAGAATAAGTAAGATGCCTACTTTAGAGTTTTATATAGGTAGCAGTTTGTATGTTAGAAAGACATTTGGTACAGAAGGTACAATTGAAGTTTCTGGTTTGAAGCCAGATACTGATTATGAAATAAAAGCATATTTTGAGTATAAAAATGAAAAAGGACAGGTAGTAAGAAGTAATATTGGGGAATTTAAAGTATCTACTTTGGATATTTCTAATGTTGAAAAATTAAAATTATCTATTGGAGATATTAAGTCATATCCATCTTATGCTGATTTTAATGATATAAAACTTGATAATAAAGATACAGATGAAGTACTAAAAGGATTGAAATCATTACAAGTAACTATTGGAAAAAATGACTATCAAATAAGTACTGCTCTTGTAAAAAAACTTGCTAAATTAGATTCAATTAATTATTCAACTGCAAAAACATTAAAAAGTAATACTGAATATACACTTAACTTTGTTGCAACAGACTTAGCTGGTAATAATCTAGAGATTGAATATGAAAATATGAAATTTAAAACTTTAAAAGAAAAACCTAGTTTTAGTGTTAAGGTTCTAAGTACTGATATTGATAAAGCAAAAGTATCTTTTGAAATTACAAATCGTGATGATATAGCAATTACTAATTTAAGATATGTTTTAACAGATGTTGATAAACAAATAATATATGAAGGAAAAGTTCCTGATGATAAGACTATGACTTTTGATAATTTAGATGCGAGTCAAGTATATAAAGTTTACTTGTATGGTGATTATGATTTGGAAGATGGCAATGGAATACAAAAAGATTTAAGTCTAAGTGAAGGAAAGTTTACAACTGACCCAATATCTTCTCTTGGTTATGCGAGATTAAAATTTGTAAAAAATGAGATAACTAATAATAGTGCATCTTATAATATTACTTTAGATACTGAGAGTACAAATAATAAATTAATTGAATTAATATCTTCAATTAAGATTAATGTTAAAGATGGTACTGATAATTCTCTATATAAATCATTTAGTATAGAATCAACTGAAATGGAACATTTTAAAGCAGGTAATATTTATAATTTAGATATTAATAATTTATCATCTAATCATAATTATTATTTTGAAATTGTTACTTATGTTAAGTTAGGTAGTAAGACTCATGAACTTACAACTTTATTTAATGTTAAGGATTTTACTACTTTAAAAGTTGATGCTATTGTTCAAATAGTAAATAAATTTACGACTGAGAATTTGATAGACTTTGATGTTAGAATAGAAGATCCAGATGGTGCTATTTCCTCTGATAAGGTATATTTAGAAGCAAGAGATAGAACAGGTAACTTAGTTTATGTTGATGAATTAAGAATAAATTATGAGTATCAAAGAATTACTATTGATAAATTAGATGCTAATGAGACATATACTTTTAAATATACTGTTGAAGAGTATAATATAGGATTTGATAATAGTACATTTGAAGATAATAAAACTTTATATAGTGAAGATATAGTTACTTCAGTTGGATTATATGGTTCTGTTGAGATTGATAGTTTATTAAATCAAATAACTAGTAAGAATATATTTGATATAAATAATAACAAGAGATGGAAAAGTGAAGGATCTTACGATAAAGCAAGAAGAGAGATTGTTGATGAGTCAACTTTCTCTTTAGGTGCTAAGAATGGTTATAGAACTTATTTCTATTATTTACCAGAGTATGTTGGAAAAACTGTTACGGTTTCTTTTGAAGCAAAATATAAAGATAGCAATCAAAAACCTTTTTATATTTCTAATAGTGGTAGTAATAATGCAGCAAGTAATGCTGTAAATGAGGTAAACTCCAAAGAGTATAAGCCATATTCTTATAAATTTACTATGGGAAGTCCATATATTGCTATTACTATTCGTGAAACTACAGGTGAGAATAATGTTACTACAGTTTTACTTAAGAACTTTCAAATAGAAGTTGGAAGTAAGGCAACAAGTTATGAGAAATATAAAGATAAAGATAATTATATGGCTACTATTATTACTAACGTAACTGATTCTAAAAATGAAATTACACCTGATGATTACAATTATTATTTAAGATATTATAAAAATGATAATTTAGTAGATACAGAAGCATTTAAAATGAATGATAGTGGTAGTGTTGTTGATGCTATTAATAAGCATGAAATTGAAAGAGCTTCTAATTATGAAATAAGACTTAGTGTTAGAATTCGTGGTAGATTTTATGATTTGAATAAAGTGGAATTTACAAGTGAAGATGAAATTAGAACGATACATAATGTTACGGAGTTCTTTGAAATTCATACGAGTGGTAACTATTTAGTAAGTGATGATTTAGACTTTACTGATTCTACAAGAAATGTTTCAGAATTTAATGGAACAATAGATTTTCAAGGACATAAATTAATTAGACCTTTATTTAGAACTGCTAATAATAATAGTACTTCTACTTATTTAATTTTTAATTTAAAAAGTAAAGGTATTTTAAAGAATATGGATATTCACTATTATTATAATAAAGATTTAGTACATGGTGATTTTCATGGTATATGTTATTACAATTATGGTACTATTACTAATTTGAAAATTACTCTTGAACAATCCTATAAGAAAGGAAATGTTACCAATAGTTTTATTAGTTATTATAATTATGGAACAGTAGAAAATTTTGCGATTCATTTAAAAGTTCCTTTATATGGTTCTCGTGGTGTTAATGCTGGTAGTTATCATAATTATGGTACTTTAAGAAATGGTTATTTATATGGAAAACCTATAGATGGTCGTGGACTTGATAATACTGCTCTTGATGTTAGACGTTTAGGTGGATTCGGTTCAAATGCTAGTGAAAATTCATATGTTTCTAACGTGTTTACTACTGTTCCTGTTTTAATTGATGAAGTACAATCAAATATTGGATATCAAAATGAAGTTGGTACAATGTTCCCTAATATTTCTAGAACTGTTATTAGAAATGCTTATTCATATACTTCTGGTGATTCTTCTATAAAGAATTTTAGACAATTATCGCATGATGCTAATATTTATAGTGGTACAGTTAATGCTAAGAATTTATATTATGCTGATGATGAATTCTATTCTGGTAGTTATTCTAATAGAATTTCTAAGTTATCTCTTCGTGATGAAAATTTCCAAGAAAAGATTCTTAATAGTTCAGGTGCATTTAATGTTAAAGATTTTGTTAAATATGGATATTATCCACAATTGAATTGGCCTAGCGTAATGCCTAAGCAAGATTATATTGAACTTCCTCAAGTTACAGATACAGATTTGATTGATGTTTTAACTGTTGATGAAGTAGAAGAGGGAGAGGAAGAAGCAAATGTTACTGTTACTTTAAATAACCCTGCTGGTGAAAAAATAACAGATATTCAAATTGCTAATATATCTACATCAATTGTTAGTCAGTCTTGGTCTAATGGAAAAACTAAACTTGTATTTAGAGCATATAATCCAAAAACTTTTGTTTCTAAATATAGTGTTAGAAAAATAGTTTATATGACAGCAGCTAATAGTACATACTCAAGAACATTTAGTGATAAAGAAAGAATTATTGATTTTGATGTATATAGAAAGATTACTAATATTTCTGAATTTAATAAGATTTCATCTAAACCTAGTGAAAATTATAAGTTATATGCAGATCTTGATTTTATAAATAAGACAATAACTTCAATAAATAATTTTACTGGTAAGTTTGATGGTAATAATCATACTATTTCTAATATAAGAATTGAGAGTGGTAATCCAATCTTTTATCAATTGACTGGTGGTACTATTAAAAACTTGTATGTTGAGAATTATCGTGATTTATCATATTATTCACATGTTGGTTTTATTGGATTAGTTCAGTCATCAGGTGATGTTGAAAATGTTCATTTAAAAGGAGTTACTTTGTATGGTTCTTATAGAGTAGGTGGAATAGCTGCTTATACTAATGGTTCGACAATTAGTGATTGCTCTGTTACTGATATAAAAGTTTATATAAATGATGAAAAACATAAGTCTTATGAGGGACGTATTGGTGGCTTCATTGGTGAAAATAATACTACAATAATTGAAAATAGTTTTGTTCGTGGACTCGATATGAATGTTACTCAGGCTTTTGCAACCTATGGTGTTGGTGGATTTATTGGAAGAAATAATTCTGGATATGTTTACAATTCATATGCACAAGGTATGCTTAATACTACTGCTGTTGAAGTTGGTGGAATTGTAGGTAATAATTCTGGATATATTTCAAGAGTATTTAGTGCAGTTGATGTCTATACTCAGCAAGATTCTTTAGGTGGTGTTGCTGGATATAGTACAAATGATTATATTTCAAATACTTTAGTAGTAGGTGATGTATTTAGTAGTAAAACTAATTATAATCAAGGTCGTACTATTGGTAATAGAACAGCTGTAAACTCGAATTATGCTTGGAGTGGTCAATTGCTTAATGGACTTATATCTACACAAGCTAACGGAGATATATTAATTACTTCAGAAGAGTTAACACATGAATTAAATTATCAAAGTTTAATTCAATTAGGTGATGAATTTAAATATAGTAAGTTGATTGCTAAAAATGGACATAATGTTTTACCTAAATTAACTTATATGAATAGTGATAAATTACTTCCTAATCAAGAAGATATAGAATTTTATTCAAGTGATTTTAAAATAAAAGAAATTACAATTAATAAGAATATAAATAATGCAATTATAAATTTAAGTATTAATAATCCTGATAATTTTAAAATTAAGAATATTAATTTTAATGATATGGAAATTATTTCTGTTAATAAAAATGTTAATTTAGATGGAGAGACTATATATGAAGTTACTGCAAAACCTATTCATTATTATGATAGTTATTTAATTAATGAAGTAGAATATGTTAGTAATGGTCAGACTAAAAAAGCAAGTTTTGGTGCTAAAATTGAATTATCTTTCTATAAGGATATTTCTAAATATGAAGACTGGCAAAATATAAGTACAGATTTATTTGAAAATTATAGATTGATTGCAGATATTGATTTTAGTGGTAAGACTAATATTAAGACTAATGTTAATATAAATAGACTTGAAGGTACTGATGGTGGTCATACACTAAGTAATATTACAGTTAATTTTAATAGAGCAGGACAAGGGTTAATTGATACTGTTGCTGCTAGAATATCAGATGTTAATTTTTCTAATGTTAATATTACTAATACTGGTAGTGGTAATTATTCTGCTGTTATTAATTATTTAAATGGTAATATGGAAAATGTTAGATTTGATAGTGTTACAGTAAACGCACCTAATATTTCTTATGCTGGAATGGTTGCTCTTAATCTTGCTCAGGATATTCGTACTATTCATATGTATGATATAAATGTAAGTGGTAATTCCTTTGTTGGAGGATTTATTGGTCGTACAAGATGTTTTGATATTAAAGATGCTGATGTAAGTAATGTTCATATTAAAGCAAAGAGTAGTTATGTTGGAGGATTTATTGGATATTCTGACTGGATAAATGATCCTACCGTATTTAATATAAATGGTGATAATATTCATGTTAGTGCGAATAATAGTCAGTATGTAGGTGGATTATTTGGGCAAGCTACAGGAAGTAATTGTTCAATAACGGATAGTGATATTTTAGGATATAGGTATGTTGGAGGAATGTATGGAGAGTCTTATTCTGAAAATGTAAATAATCCTAGAGTTAGAAACACTACTGTTTCTGCAAGATCTTATGGTATTGGAGGAATTGCAGGATACTCTAGAAATATTAATAATGGTTATTTTGCTAATGGTCATGTTATAGGTACTACTACAGAATCATCAAATGTAGGAGGAATTGCTGGATATAGTGGTTGGACAATTTCATCATCAACTGTAGTTGACTCTGTTATTGAATCAAAAGGTGATAATGTTGGTGGAATAAAGGGAAAACTTTCTTATGCAACTGTTTCTGTAGTTGGTGTTTACAATACTATGATTACTGGTCGTAATAAAGTTGGAGGAATTGTTGGAACATATGAAGGTAATTATAATGTAATTCAATACGCAGTTACTAATTCTGTTGTAACAGCAACAGGAAGCTTTGCAGGAGGAATTATTGGATATGTTGCAAACTTAAATACAACAGATCAAACTTATAAGATTTACATTCATCATGATTTAGTTGAAGGTGGAACCGTAACTGCTTCAAACTATGCTGGTGGATTGATTGGATATGCAGAAAAAATGTTATTTAATGGTCATTTTTATAATAACTATGTTGATTGTGATGTTTCTTCTCCAAGTCTTCGTGGATATATAATTGGAGGACATGATGATTATGCTGATAGAATTAGTAATCTAGCACTTTATGCTGGTAATAAGTCAAATAATACTATTGTTACCTCAAGTGCTGTTCCATCTAATGTAAAACTATATTCTATAGATAATCTTAAGAGTAAATCAAGTTATACAAGTATTGGTATTGATGGTAATTTTACTTGGGATAAATTATCAAGTTCTAAATATCCTAGTGTTAATTCAACTTATCCAGATGGAAGACGCTATAATGATATGCCATCTGCTACAGGAAGAACTATTCCAGCAGAATCACTTAATAGTTTACAAGTAGCAGCATTTACTCCGCTACCAGAAGTTAAAGTTTATGCAAGTGATGTTGATAAAGTAAATGTTGAATTTAGTAAAATTGATAATACTGTTTCTTTTACAATAAATAATGAAACAAAAGAATTAGATGAACTTGCTTATACTTATTATTATAATTTTATTGATGATTTTAATATTACTGTTACTAATGGTATAAGTAGTAAAAAAATATCTTTAAAAGCAGAAGATTTAAGAAATTCAATTTCGGTAAATAAAAATAATTATTATTACTTAGATGGAGAAAAAGTTATTACTAATGATAGTAATGTTTCTAAATTAAAAGTTACTGCTAAACACAATTCTGTTAGTAAATTATCTAATGGTAAGGCTTATCCTATTAATATTTATAATAATAAAATATTATATAGTGACTCTAGTGTTTATGATATTAAAACTAAAAAGAGAAGAGTATCTTCTATTGATAACTTAGTTAGTAGTGAAGTAGTTCCAATGTATAGTTTTAATTATGCTACTGAAAATATTAATACTTTCTATAATTATTCTAGTGTAAATGGACATGCTTTAGATAAACAATTATTTGTTAAAGATAATAATTTAGAAGTAGTTGATTCTTCTTTAAATAATATTAAGAATAATATATTTGTTGGTAATTATAATGATAATGATTATTTAATATATTTAGGAGAAGATGGTTCATTACATAGTTTAAAAGACAATATAAAATTTCCATCTAGATTTAAAAATAGAAATATTAAGTCATTTACAAGTGATATGTATAATTCAAGTGATATTATATTTGTTTTATATGAAGATGGTAATTATGTAGTATTTAATTATAAAACTGGAAAAGTTATTGAAGAGAATAAGTCTGTTATTGAAGATGTATTTAGTTATTTTGTAAGTAGTTTTTCTAAAGTAAAAACAAGCAATTCTAAAATTAATGAATATTCTGATAGTAAAGAATTAGAAGAAAAACTAGAAGATAAGTCTATAAAAGAGGTATTAACTTCATCTGAAGATACTTCTAATGTTAGTAATATAACTTCTACTTATTCAACTATTTATAATCCAGTTACTACTAAGTATGAAGTATATGAAATACCTGTAAATGATTCTTCGGTACCTTCTGATGTTATAGATAAATTATCTAGTCCAAGTACAAATTATGTTATAAAGAATAATTCTAAACTTAATAATTATTATTTTGGTACTGCTAAGACTAAGAAAAATATATTATTATCTGTTGGTATTATTATGAGCTCTTTAATAGGCGGAATTATCTTATTACTTGTTGTAATTAAGAGACAGAGTAAAAAGCAAAAATATGTATAAATTGAAGTTGTAAAATAAATGTAGACAGTAAAAAACGGATAATTGTCAAATAGTGTGTGTAGACACAAATAAGCGATGATTATTTATGT